>Ga0209976_10001778_pt1 | contig 12535 bp, 18 predicted proteins | sample SumtaG_FD_182806 | JGI IMG/M metagenome (GOLD analysis project Ga0209976, IMG submission 182806) | Deep subsurface microbial communities from Indian Ocean to uncover new lineages of life (NeLLi) - Sumatra_00157 metaG (SPAdes) (version 2) | ecosystem: Environmental > Aquatic > Marine > Oceanic >...
TGCGAAGTTCATGAACGCCGCCCCCATAAGCAAGATGAGAGCTATAGCCATTCCAACGTTCTCCCTATTCATTGCGCGCTCCTTTTGTTTAGGTTATTAAATTCCCAAGTCGTGCGGATTGATGTTTAGTTTTTTCCACGTTCCAACAACTGCATCCGTGAGCCATTCCGCGCGCCCACGAAAGAATTTGATCTCGCCTCTCATCGATCTGATCTGGATAAGTAGATACACGTTAAACAGAATCGAAGCGAGCGCAACGACCATCGCGGAATCTCCAATACTCCAATCCATAATCACCATCCTTTCGATGCGTCGAATTCGTTGTCGCCCTCGGCCCGCGCGACGTTTTCATTATTGACCGAAGCCCACTTTACATACTGACCGCATTGCGCGCAGGTAACTTTTATCCGCCTCATTCCCGGTTTGATGAACCAGTTATATACAACGTAATTGCGGCCACATCTCGGACATCTCCACGGCATATTCTTCGGGCCGAACTCCGCATCGGCAACCTCTCTTGATGTCGGCGCGGGAGTTCCACGGAGTTTCATGATCTCCGTCTCGCAATCGCCGATGACATATTTCAGATGTTCGAGATCGCGCTTCGCTCGCGTGAGCTTGACTTCGATTTGATCGAGCTTGTCACTATTCACAACGAACGAGCTTTTTGATTGCACCCGTAATTCCATTGAGTGTTTTCCAGATGTTTTCAATCCGTGCGTTCACAATCACAAGGCGAGCTTCGAGAGCTTTGATTCTGAACTGGTTCTCTTCGATTTCTTTTAGCAACTTCTCTTCGCGACTTCGTAGCATCTCTTCGTTTGCGGTTGTCATGATTGATCCTCCAAGTAGAATTTGAATTTGGAAATGAGTTCTGGTAGGTCGTAAGCAATCACGCCGATGCTGCCTTGAATATAGATGATCCATTCGTTGTGCTTGCGTCGGCATTTAATAACGCGGTAGGTTTTCGTTTTGTGTCGGAGCATCACGCCCTCCGTGAGCGGCGGAACTTTGATCCCTCGATTCCTGATAGGGATCTCTTGCTTCAATTCGATGTGTTCGGTTTTCTCAAACATCTCTGTCTGCCTCATTATGTAATAAGACGCGGTTCGAGCTTCGCCAATTCAAAGCTCCGTTCCCACGTTGGATGACTCCCGAGTGCTTGTCGATCTCTGAAAAAGCAAAGGATCGAATCCTCCATCGCCGATGTTGCTGCTGCTCCGTCGTATGGAATAAAACAGATTCGGCCTCTAACGAAACGCCTGCTGCACGCTTCGGATAGGCAATGATCGTGAAACCACGGGCGACCTGTGCGCGCTGGTAGCAACATCAAAACCATTTCGGCCTCGCGCGACGTAACGGACATGTGCGCGCGCCGCACCCACGCCCCGAGCGTTTCATCGTAGGGGGGATTAATCCAGACACGGTGCCCGCTCCAATCCGCCGTCAGGCCGTTGATCTTCCTGTCGAAGTAGAGCGCGGTCTTTGCGTTGTCTGCGCTCGCTGCCGCGTCAAGCGTGAAGTCGAAAATATGATTCATCGGTTTGTAAATTCCATCCGGCGTCGCCCACTCAATAGAAAACGTGCGCCGGCGATTCGTTCCGCGCTGCGTCTGCCGCTTTGAAAGCGGAATGAAATTCCTGCGCAATGGATTCGGATAGACCATCACTCATCCTTGATGTGAGTCTGCCATCCCTTGACTTCGAATTCTTCGTCATTGCCTTCAAACATCGCAACGAGCGCCGAGAGAAACCCGAGCTTCTGAGAGTCATTTTTTATCTCAAGAACCATACACGGATCTCCGACCTTTGCACCGGATTGATAGATCGAAATCTCTCCTTCGTCGGTCATGTAGAATTGAACCGAAGCGAAGGCGTCGAAGCCTTTGGTTTTTTTCTCGGAATCATTGCCGATGTAAGCCGACATCACCCTGTATGTAGCTTGATTAAGGGTTGTGCCGCACGATCCAACAAGCTGCTCGCCATCTTTCCAATGAGCATATTCAAGCAAGCCCATTAGTTTTCCACGAAGCAAAGAAAGAACCTGCAACGTTTCGATGTTGAATTCGTTTTCAATTCTCAAGTCAAGCCAATTGGTTGCCTTGTGATAGTTGAGCAATTGGGAAAACTTATCATCGCTCTTTGGCATCGTTGGGGAATCGGTTTTCCCTAATCGATCATCTAATGTCAAAATCATTTTCGTTAAACCATTCCTTCCCTTTGTCCGTGAGTGAAATTCGTTCGATGCGGTCGCGTCCGTCCTGCTCGACCTTATCGATCTTGACGTGCCCGATATGCTCTAAGGATGAAAGCTCATCAAATAATTTCGCGTAGAAGCGTTGCGGGTTTTTGTCGATGTCAAATCCATTCTCTTTCGCAAACGGTATGCAGGAACGAACCGCTCTGCGAAAGTCCAGCGTGCCCGAGTATTTCAGCTTCATCATAATGCAATCTTTGAACGATTCGATTTGGTGAATCTGGACATTCTCTCGACCGTACTTGCCATCAGGGTTAGTCATCAAATTCTTCCTCTCTCCCGGTTCCATAGCGTTGAGAATCATATTGACGCGGGGGTTGCGTTGGGCGTATCTGTCCCGAAACTAGATCGTTCAAAAACTCGATGAAGTATTCCCTCTTCTGGTATCCCCTCGACGTGTACTCAACCAAACCATACTTAGAGAGGAATCGAATGACCTCTCTGCCCTGCGCGTTGTTGTAATCGAGCGCATCCTGCAATGCTTTTTTCGTGAACGCCCGCTGACCAAATCGAAGTAGAGCGCGCGCGAGTTCATCGTATCTCATGAGATTTGGTCAGCGGGTAAGCACTTCCTCTTTCCGATCATCGCTCAACTCGGTATCCTCGAACATCTGCGCCGAGAACTTATCATAGCCGAGCGTGCGGAAACATTCCATCATGATCCCGACCGCGTACTCGACATGTGCGGGCGTTACAACGATCTTCGACATCGTTTCATCCGTAGAGAATAACCGACCCGCAACCGCTATGGATAGCCGCGCGATCTTGTGTCGCTCATCTGCCGGTTCAACGAGAGGTATGCTCGCATGATAGAGCTTTGAAAATTCGTTCGCCCATTTCATTATTTCTTTCGTTGCTTCCATGCCGATGATAATGTCTTTTGACTTCCTCGACCAAACCCAACGGATCATTAGGTTGCAGAGATAGGATGTATAGACATGCTCAACCTTCCGGTCGTTGAGTTGGTTCATGATGTCGGCGGCAACATCTCCGCTTTTAACCGCGATGGCAAAGTCGAATCTTCGAACATCTTCTGCTTTGTCGATGAGTTCCCTGAATCCACGGACAGCCAGAACCGGCCACTGATACCCGCGCAAGGGCTTGCCAGTACGCGGATTTGAACTGAAAACGAGTCGAGTTCTGCAAAGTGTTTGCGCGGACACGCCGACTCGGTTGACCTCTGCAATTCCAGAAGAACGGGGACCAGAGAGTTGAGCAATATCTTCATGCGCGAGGCCGCTTGCTTCGTCAATGATGAGTAACGACATGTCGTTAAGCGGTATGCGCCCCCATACCAACATCCATCGGCGTGAACCTGCGCTTTCAGTAAGCGTGTAAAGCAATCCTGTTCGCGTCGCGCTTTCGCCATTGATGATCTCCCCCGCCTGATAATGGTTTCTGAGCTTGACGATCATCGTTGACTTTGCTTGGCCGCTGTCTCCGAGAATTAAAAGTTCTCCCCAACCTTTCTTGACGTTCTGGCCGTGCAAGTCAAACGAAAGAGCGGTGTGGTAAATCAAGTCGAGCGATATTGCCATCAGCTTTCGTTTCCAAACCCGCGTTACGTTGACCTCAAGATCCTCGTGAATCTCGATCATCTTCGCTTCGATTGATTGACCGTTCTTCGGTTGAAACGCCTTGAGTTGTTCTAAGGTGCTAGGCTCCGCGTTGAACGATTGGATATTATCTTCGGACGGCTTGAGATCTTCGAACACCTGTACTGCATACTGCGTTAACGGATCGGGGATCGTGTATCCTTGAAAGGTGTAGCGTTGGTTCGTCTTGACGCCGTGCCCGATGTAGTATCCGCGCCGGGCGACATACTCATGCGTTTGGAGTTCGGTGAAATCAATCTGCGGAATAAGCTGAACCTCTTCGATATTGATCGAGTCGAGAACGCGGAGCCGGTGTTGTTTGCAGGTTTTCGGCACACGCGCCTTCTGTTTCATGATTGAGAGCTTCTGAATATTTGATGACCTGCACATCTGAATCAATGCGTCATCCGTTGGTTTGAATTCACATTCGAATTTTGCTTGACCGTATTCGCTCGACGGACACCCTCGGCAACACTCCCCTTTAATTGGTATGCACTCGACCTCAAACTTCCTCGGTACGATGAACGGTGCGGTATCCTTGCCGCTGATCACCGTGTTAACCTTGAGCTTCTTTTTTATGAACTCCGCGCGCGATGCTTCGCTAAGGTGAAGCTCTATGGGACTATTCGGTTCCTGCGATCCCGGTTCGATGTGCGGACACATTTCGTTTTGACAGGGTATAGCATTTTCCGCATTACCCGTGGCCCGAATGAAAGCACACGCGAAGCGGTACTTACTAGGCTCGTTAAACACCGCATGGACAACACCATTAAGCGAAGCCGAAGCCTCATGAGGTCGGCCCGCCGTCGATGTGTTCTTGAGGTCACGCGCCCACGGGTCGAGAATGTCAAAAGTTTCCTGCTGCGTTCTTCCCTGATCCTTGAAGTAGCTGGCGAGCGCGAGCGCTGTTTTATTTCCATTGCCCTGCACTATGATCGTATCTCGTTTGAGAATTCCTTCAACGCAAACCGGCTGCGATTCCATTTTCTTAATCGGTGTTCGCGGTCGCAACTTTTCGAGGGTCGTTTGGTGTTCGAAGTCATCGACAAACCCCTTGAACCATAGCGATGCTACATCGACCGCTGCGAGATCGGCAACATCGTCCGGTTCCCAAATCGGATCGCGCGGTTCGGTTGCATACTCCCGTAGCGCGTCTGCGCCGGTCGCGGTTTTAGTGAACTCTCGTAGCTGTTGCAATGTTAACTCGGTCTTGAATTTCCCTGTGTCACGATGTATGGAATTAGCCAATCGCAATTGCCGCTTGATCGAATAGACCTTATGATCAAACGTCTTGATACCCAATGTACTTGCAGCAAACAACGCGGCGTGTTTGTAGATGTAGGTAAGTCGAGGATGTGGAACCGCGCCGATGGTTCTGGAATTAATGAGAACGTGAAATCCTTTCTTTCCGGAGAACCAAACCCTGATTCCTTCCTGACCAATTCCCATTCCCCCGAAGTAGTCAACGAGCTTAACAGCATCCTGCATTGCGTCGCCGATCTCTCCGTCGAGATCGAAGTATAGATCTGCTATGTGCGATTCGCCGATTTCCTCAACGGCATTTTTGAATCGCTGTACCGTACAAAAGCAATTGTAATTACTCGCGGGCCTTCTAACCTTTTCATCGACCTCGGAAATTTTAACCCGTTTCCACGATGTAGGTTTCCCGCTCTTGCTCTGGAAAAACCCCTCAACGTAAAAATAGGTTTCAGCCATCTACATCTTGACCCTTTTTCTCGACAATGGTTGGCGTGAGAATTGGTTCGGAGCCGGGCAGATTCATTTCTTTCAGAACGTGCATGATCACAACCTGATTTCTTAGTATGCGATCAATCCCCATTGAAACGTAAATGTGCGTCGCCTGCGCTGCGATGGTCATGTGTTGTTCGGGCTTCATGAATTTCGCAGCTTCAACGCGCCTGAATTCCGTTGCTATTTTTTCTAGGATCTGTTGGCTCGTTGCTGATGATTGGAATAGGATGATGTCAGAGATTTTTTGTGGGTTGTTAAGGAGTTCTTCTTTCGTTATGTCTGCGTGGTTGCGTTTATCTGTCAACTGTTGCTCCGCATGAAAGAAGTTTTTTGGAGCGGGGAAGTCGAGGTTTTTTCTTCCCCGCTCCCGCAGCGTCAGCCTCTTGATCGGCGTTGCGTCGCGTGCGCTTCACCTAGCCCACTCCCCCGACGCTGCTGCTTGCAACGGCGATAATGGAACATCTAATTAATTACCGCCTCTGGAAGTGGGAACTCTAAAAGGGGATTTGCTCCCCGGTTTCCGGGTTGACTTGCGGCGTGCCCTCTTCGGGCTTGACGTACTCTTCGGTAAGAACTTCCTCACCGCGCATCGTCGCGAGCATTGAATCCCGATTCTTTTTCAGGTTGCGGTATTCCTCTTCGGTTTCGACGCTGTAGCCGTCATCCGACATTTCAACCGACGTGAATTTGATCTGCTGTTTGTTCGCCGCCTCGACCGCTTTGAATACGGTGTTAACCGCGTTCATGTGCAAACCGCGCGACCCAAGATAGGTCATGTATTCATCGAAGTTTCTTAGGCTCGACGGCGGCAACGTTAGCCGCTGCGGAATCATCTGATCTTTTGTAATGATGTGGATGCGTGCCATCTCTTTACACGCTTTACCCGATGCCGGGTTGCCCTTTTCATCGAGCGCTGATCCCCATTGGTTGTTTTCGCAATCTGCGCATCGGGTAGCCTGCGCAGAGGGAGCGCGCGGGTCTGGATTTTCACCGTTGACAGAACTGCAATCGGGGCGGTTCCCGGTTCCGCCGTCTTGGAACGATTGCTTCCAGTACGCGCGGGCCGGTGAGTGATCCAAGATAACGCCTCGGATCTCGTCGGGCTTCTGGCCGTCCGGAGATTGAAAACAATTAGCCCCTGCGTGAAGAATTCTGATTTGAGGTAGGCGTGGGGTTCGACCACGGAGGTTATCTTTGAGCGCTTCCTCCGGCGTGTCGATTCCGCGTGCGAAGTCGGGGACCATACTCGTTGTCTTTGCAATCGCTTCATCTTTTTTCTTTGGCGACACGTTAGCTTGACCTCCGAATTTTGAGCAATGGATAGAGCTTGATTTTCATGAACTCTGGAACCGTTCCCCCTTTCTCAAGAAATTCACCGATGAATTTTGCGAGCGAATCCTTCCTGAAATTCGTGCTGACAACTCCGCCTCCATCATTCTCCTTCAACCAACCTATGATTTCAGGTCGATCAAGGTCGCTGAATTCAACCGTCGTTTTATCGGTGATGCTTGCGGTTGCTTTGGTTGTCGCGCCCTTGAATGTCGTAATTCCAGCGCGGTTCATTTCGCGCTGCAAAACCTCCATTGAAACCTGCACTCGCGGCCAGAACTCTTTCTGCACGCTTTCCAGCCGCTCATGTTCCGTTTTCAGTTTTACCGCGTCGCTCAAGAGGCGGTCGAGCTTGGCGGTTGACTCCATCTGATCGTCTAAGTGCTTGAATGGAAAGCCCTTGATTTTGAAACCCTCCTTTCTCGTATGTCAGCGAAAAAAAACCCCCCACAGAGACGGCTCCCGGCGTTTTTACTAACAGGTTTTTGGAGGTCGGACCCGTTAGTAAACGCGCCAGCGCTGACCCTTGCGGGGTGCTTTCTATTTACGACATACGACTTGCGAAGTTTCGCCTTTTCCATTCGTCTAACCCCAACACTTTCGGTAGCTTGCGATTTCTCGGCTGCACCGTCTGATCGAGCGTATCCAGAATTGGCTGACACCGAAACTTGCGCCACGCCATAATGCAACCATAACGGCGCGCCTCCGCTTCGGTTCCTTTTGCGACGATTCGGATCTTCTTTTCTTCGCGCGCACCTTTCCTGCGCGCAGCAACCTTGTTTTTGTTGCGGCGAATGTACGCGCGGTGTCGGCGCTTCCCTTTCTTGGAGCGCTCATACTTCATGTCGTGGGTGTCGTATGTGGATTCTAGGGTGCTTGGGCGAGTCGGCATGACACGTTCCCTGTTGAGGGGGCCATTATAAAATGCCGCGTTCGTGGGTGTCAAGGTTATTCTCTGGTTAGCTGTCATTTTCTCAATCCGACAACCACGAGGTAGGGGCAATGTCAAGGGACATCTTAGCGGTCGGAACTTGTCACCGTGATTTCAAGAGGGGGGGCTTAGGTGAGCGTGACATCTTCGGGCCGGGAAGTTGTCACCGTGCGCGCCGGTCGCGGCAAAATTGGGGCCGGTTTCCCGGCCCCATCTCAATTCGCTTTGCCCTTCGTCATCGACTCGAAGAACTCGATGATGTCCGTATCGCGCTTCAAGTGATCGGCGACATGTTCAGCCGTCGCCGGTCCCGACATGCAAATCGAGCAAGTTGAATCAGGATCGATCAACCCCTCTACGATTTCCGAGAGGGTACGATCTTCCCCGTCGCCTTGACGTTGATCTTCGCCTTTGATAAAGCGTCGGAACGCTTCGGCGACCTCTTTAGACGGCGGATCTTTTTCGTGATCTTCCGGCGCGGGACTACCTTCTTTTTTCTCACCACTACCGCGCTGATCGTTGTGCCGTCGCGCAGCTTCATCAGAACGATTCCCCGAGCCTTCATGAATTTCTTCATCTTTTTTAACTCGGCGATCTGCGCGCGCACGTTTCTTAGCTCTACGTTGAGCTTCAACTTTTTCCCACGTTTCAATAACTTCCCTCTTTTGCTCATTGGTCATTTCTCCTTTCATAGCTAGATTAATAATACGAACAACGTCAGGTGCTTTGAACTTGTCCGCTATATGTGAAAGCGTAGCGGCATTATAATCTGCACAAAGCCACGCCACTAAGCTAAATTGAACGCGCTCACTCAAGAGAGGAAACATGTCACCTTCGCCGCTCGTGAATAAGACATCCATCATTGATACGGCTCCCATTATGATTCCATCGGCGCGACATTCAGATTGCGACGCAGCGAAAGCGAGAGCCGAATTCTCATCCCGCGCCGCAGCATTTTTAAGCAATCCGAAGATGCTGCTCGTGCCGATCATCGCGGAGAGTTGGCCGTCGTAGTATCTTGCTAGTTTCTGCAATTCAGTTTTCTCGATCATCGATCTCTCCGCGTGTGATTTTCAGAAGCGAATTGTCGCCCGTTACTGTGTCTGCGAGAGAGCGCTTTTTGTCGAGAGCTTTCTGAACCGCTTCGTCAATCGTCTTTTTGCAATAAAGGCTGATATAGGTGATTGAATTCCCCTTTGCTCCAATCCTGTGATTCCGATCCTGACTTTGTAGGTAATGCTCCAAGCTCCAATCTTGGGAGTAATAGATAGCGGTTGAAGCGCTTGTGAGAGTGAGTCCAAAACCTGCTGTGGCAATTTGTCCGATGAAAACTCTAACTGAATCGTCCCGTTGGAATCGGTTGACAAGTTCACTTCGATCTCCCATTGGAATGTCGCCCCAAATAGCGACGGGGTTGTAACCCTTGTCGGTACAGAGCGCAATAAGTTTTTTGATCTCGGCGATGAAGCGCGCCCAAATGATTACCTTGTTCCCGTTGTAGAGTTGATCCTCTAGGATTTCCTCAATGACTTCATCCTTTGCCGAGCCGAACTCGATTGTCTTTCCGTCAACGGTCTTGAGATGCCCGCTCGTGATTTGCTGCAACCTGAGCATTTTCACTAGCGCGATCTTCGCACTGACTCGATGTAGATTCCCGAACTCATCCTCGATCTCTTTGAGGATGAGCGCAGCCATGTCATCGTACTTTTGTTTTTGCTCTTTGCCCATCTCGACCGCGCGCTTTTCGAAAACCTTTTCCGGCAAGTCGAGGCATTGCTTTTTCAGAAACCTCGTTGTGTGCGCCTGCATCGTATCCTTCAACGCTTCGAGGTTTTGGTAGCCGAGAACTTGATACGATCCATAGCCCCCCATTATGCAGTAGCGTTCTCTGAACTGGTAGAAGTTCCAACCAAAGATATTAGAATCGAGAAATCGGAATTGCGAAAACGCATCAACCGGCGATTGCGTGATTGGAGTTCCTGTCATTATGATCCGGAACCGCGCCGAGTTGCCGAGCTTCCAAACCGATTTTGAAACCTTTGCCGTTGGAGTTTTGATTCGCGTGGATTCATCGCAAATGATTAAATCGAATTTGCGTTCCAAAAGCTGCGGTAGAATTCGCGTAACGTAATCATAGTTTACGATGTGGAGGTCGGCGTTGAACGAGAGCGCCTTTAAGCGCTTGACCTTCGTGCCGATGATCTTTGAAACGGTGAAGCTCGCGTGCTGCTGCGCTTCGGTTTCCCAATTGTCAATCAGTGACGCCGGGCAAATCACGAGCGTCTTTGAAACCCGTAGCCGCTGCCGGAGTATGTCCGCAATCGCGAGAGCCGCGAGAGTTTTTCCGGTTCCCATCTCCCAAAGCAAACCCGTGCAACCGTATTTCTGCAAGTGGTCGAGCGCTACGGCGATCCCGAATTTCTGATGCTTGTATGGTTTCGTCTTGAACTCATAGTCAAGCTGAACGTCGGGGATTTCCTCGAACTGATTTTGATTGGCCCCGGAGAGCTTTAAGATCTCCGGCGAAAACGTGAAGGCATACTTGCCGATGATCGCCATCATTGCCGCGATGTTTCTCTTCGGGACCAACCAAATTTTCCGCTCGCTGTCCCATTGCCGACCGGGAACGCATTTAACCGCGTCAATTAGCGTGCGGTCGTATCGAAACGAGATCTCGACCCAATCATCTTTGAGTTCTGCCCTCATTCCGAATTCCGCTCGATCAAGAGGGAGTCGAACGGAATCTCGAACGCTCGCGAGAGCTTCAAAATTGCGGCGGCTCCGGCTCGTCTCTTGATGATCGAATAGAACGTCTCGCGAGAGAATCCAGCGACCAAACAAACATCGGTTACTGTATTAAACCGACTCTTCGCGAGTTCTTTTCTGACATACGGTTCGATGTCGCGTCTGATAAACTTTCTGCCAAACTTCGCCATAGCTCCTCCGATCATAATCTCCCCTTTCGGTTATCCTGATTTAAGAAATTCGCGTGCGCGATGTGTTGCGCGCTTCCTTCTGTCGATTAGCAGCGCGAGTTTTCGCTTGCAGTAATCGATGGTATTTGATTGCTGTGAAACGAGAATCAGTTTTGCGTCTAGTTCAGATTGAATGTTGTCTGACCAAACGTTATTCCCTTGATCAACGATCCTGTAGCGTATGACGTTGTATTCCTCGACGCGCAAATCTGCCGCGACGATATCGTTGACCAACATAGAACGGCTTCCGATGTTGAATTTTTGTTTTAAGAATTCCCATGCTTCCATGTACGATTTCCTCCGATTTGCCTTGACAGGGCAGGTTCTACCGCTTACGAGGTATATCAATCAATAGAATACTTCTACCTTAACCGGCGATTTTCCTTGACAACCCGCCCTTAAACCGTCAGCGGCGCACGCCCGCGAAGCGGCCCGACGCCGCCCCGCGAGCGCTGCCTTTCGAGGTCGGCTCCTACGCTCTCCGACCTCTTTTCTTTCGTGTTCCGGCCTTGTCCATTTCCTTCAAAATGGCAACGGCCTTGCTCCAATACCGTTCAACCAGATCTTCGCCGATCCCTTCCATTAGCTGATCGCGCGTCAACTTGTTCGCCTCACAGATGTCGAGCAATTTCTCCGCCATTACTGCCGGGATTGCTCCTTTGAAATTCACGAAGTCGGTTGTCTGCATCTGTTCGGCTTCTTTGATCATCGTGTCAATCGACTTGATGCCTCCTGGCATAAAGCACTCCTTTGGTTTTGCCTTTCGGCGTGGAAAAAGAAAAAGCCCCCACGGGTCGGGACCGTGGAGGCCGAGAAACTAATCGATGTCGAATGGACCGCGCTCACGCATTTCATCTGCGCGCGCCTCCGCTCGACACATCTCTCGCTCTGCCTCTTCGCGCTGCCGATCTTCGATTTCCTTTCGGCCTGCGTCGGTATCCATCCAAAATATGAAACTCCGATCATCGTTCACAAGTTCAATTCGCAGATAATCGGCTTCGTCTGGATTTAGCAAAACGAGCCTGTCGTGAGTGTAGATCCGTTTCCCGTTTCTGTCAAGCGCTTCCTCTCCCTCGAAATAGCAGAGAGAATTGCAATCCGGGCAAACGGCGTCGCTGTCGTTTACTAGGTTCGTGGAACCTAGCTCGAAGTAAGCGGCGCACTCTCTAATGGAACCGTTCGAAATGCAATCACGGTTCGGACACCGGACCTCGATGATAGTTGACGTTGCCCGCCCGGATTCACCGGGCGGATAGTTCGAGAAATTGTTCATGAACATAGGAACCTCCGTTTTAGCAAGACGGATCATCTCCGTACATGCAATCGTTAAAGGTGATTTCGCTTTCCTCTTTCGCCCACGGAAAGTCAACCTGATAAAACCCTACCTTCGTAGGGTCGGGCTTATAGCTAAGTCCCTTCGGGTGTTCAACGATATCCACCTGTTGAAGCGTGATATCCACGGAGAAATCAATAATCTCCTGAAAGTCTCCGGTGTTCGTAGTAAGCCATTCGGCTACAGACTCGCGCGTGATGTTTCCATTTTCATCGCGCAGATCTTCAACGTCTCGCGCAGTAAGAACTTTCCTTAACGCGCAAACAATCGGCGGCAACCAAATCCTGCCGATCACGTCGATGAAGTTTTCAATCGTCGTGTATCGCATAGGAACCTCCATAGAATTTAACCCCGACACCGCCTC
>Ga0209976_10001779_pt1 | contig 12533 bp, 7 predicted proteins | sample SumtaG_FD_182806 | JGI IMG/M metagenome (GOLD analysis project Ga0209976, IMG submission 182806) | Deep subsurface microbial communities from Indian Ocean to uncover new lineages of life (NeLLi) - Sumatra_00157 metaG (SPAdes) (version 2) | ecosystem: Environmental > Aquatic > Marine > Oceanic >...
ATTTTTTTATGTTTTTCAATGTTTCAAAAGATTTTCCCCATTCTACAGGCATCCACTTAGACCTATTAATTCCAACACCATGATGATGACCAAAAGATCCTCCTGCATCTTCTACGGTTTTTATGACTGTGTCCCATACATCTTGATAAAATTCAAGATCAGTCCTCTCTTTTGGAGGGACTCCCGCAAAAGTAAAATAAAAACCAACTCCATTAGCATAAAAGTGAGATACATGAGCAGTAATCATAAAAACTCCTTTAACTTTTTTTGCAGCTTCCAAGACAGAATAATACATCTCCGCAGCTCCATCCCATAAAAATCCAATTTCAATGGTGTCTGCTACCATTTTAAAGGTGGGTGTTGATGAAGTTTCTGTAACTCTAAATCTAGTTTCAAACCAATGTTCTACAGGTTCAGTACCACATTCTATTCCATGGTTTTTCTCACATGTTTCTTTGGTAATATTAATTTCAAGGTCGACTAGTCTTTCAATTCCCTCACATATAAATACAACCATAACTTTATCTTTAGCTTTTTCTATATGACCAAAATGTCGACTTGATTCATCTGCATCATAAATTCGAATGACGGCGGGATATATTTGCTGTCTTAAAATCTGTCTGGTTGCTTCTAAAGAATCTTCAAACGTAGGAAAAGCAAACGAACTTAATGACCTTTTTTCAGGATATGGCCAAATCTTTAGTGTAGCTTTTGTTACTACTCCCAAAGTACCCTCTCCTCCTATGAATAATTTATCAAGTTGAGGACCAGTAGATGCTCTCGCAATGGTCTTAAATTTTATAATATCTCCAAGCGGTAGCACAAGTTCCATACCCATTACCATATCTTCGATTTTACCATATTTGGTAGAAAATTGACCTGCTGCTCTATGTGCAATCCAACCCCCAACAGAGGATGTATAAAGAGATTGAGGAATATGTCCACTTGTATAACCTTTTGCATTTAAATATCTTTCTAAATTCATCCCATTTGTGCCTGTTTCGACTGTAACGGTTAGATCTTTATCATTAATCCCTAATATTTTGTTAAACTTTTTCATATCGAGAATTATTCCACCATAAATTGGGATTGCTCCTCCAACTACTCCAGAGCCTTCTGAATATGGAATCACGGGAATTTTTTCTTCATTCGCTATTTTTAATATAGAGGAAATTTGTTCTGGAGTGTCAGGCCATACAATTAATTCAGGTAAACCTGCTATTTTTCCTTCAAGTGTCCAGTTAAATGCAAGAAGAGTTGTATCCTTTGTATATGCGAATATGTCAATTTCCTTATCAGAAACATTTTCCTTTCCAACTATTTCGCTTAATTTTTCCTTAACTTTAGCCTTGTCTTTTATTTTAACTCGATTATCTTTATAAATTAATTCAAACTTTTCTAAATTCATAATATTCAACTTAGATTATAGAATAATATCTTATATTATGATAAACAGCAATATAAAATTAATATTAATATTATTAAAAAATAATTAACTTGAAATAAGAAATTAACGATTAAAGAAAAAGATTAATACATGGTCTCTCCAGTAATTTTATTAACTTTAAAATGCCTAAATCTTGCCGTAGTCTGATCAGTATTAATTTCTTCACCACTTGAAATTTTATCTACAACTTCTTTAGGAAACATATAGTTAGCAAGGCTAAGAATCATTTCTTTTTTTTCAATACAATTTAGTAATTTTAAAACTTCAATGGAATAAAATAATTCACTTACTAAATCATTATTAGTATCTCGAGAAAAATCTAATATTTCTAAATTCCGATAAATTCGAGGCACAACCATTTGTAAAAGATCAATATCCGCTAACTTATTGAGAGTATTTCTCATGTAATGAGAAAATAAAACATAATACGTCGCTTCTGAAGTAATAAATCCATCTCGATATTGTTTAATTCCTTCTGGAGTAATTCTATTTTCTATTTCCTCAACAAGAGCATCAATTTTTTGAGGATTAATTTTATTATGAACGCCTAAAACTCTATATATTTTTAATATAACTCCTAATTGTGAAGTTTCTAAATGTTTCAAATATTGGGTTTCAAAGAATTTAGAATCTCCTTCTAATAATTCACTGATTTCTTCATTCCTAATCCATAATTTAACTAATTCAGTTGATTTAAAAAAATAGTACAATCTATCAGTTGCTTCTATGATAGGACTCTCAAATTCATCAAGATTCTCTTCATATAAGTTTAATAAGAATTTCTTTACTTTAGTTTCATCAATTTTAATTTTCAATTGCTCAGCTAAGTAAATTCCACAAAAATAAATATCAGGATTTCTTAATGACGTTAAAGGAATACCTATAAGCCACTCATCTACATTATTCTTAATATATTCTTTAATATGGGAAAAATCAAATGACTTTTGTAAATGAAAATAATTAATAATTCTAAACAACAAATATAATAGTTGAAGTTTATCGTTAGGATTTTTTAAATCTTCTAAACTTTCAATTTTGCTTTTGTTTACGTAGAAATCTTGAATAATTTTATCTTGAATCTCGATAAATTTTCTTAAATTCTCCTTCTTCTCAGGAGATTCTTCATATAATTTTTTCAAATTTCCTAGTTCCATCACGAATTCTATGGGTAAAATTTCTTTAGATTTTAAGTTTAACATTATTGGAACTGAAGTTTTATCAATGAGGTAATCTAAGATTTTTTCCAAAAAGATTTCAAAAATTATTGGAGCAATTTTTTTTTCATAGCGTAATAATGGAGTATTCAATGTATCGCTCTCTTTTTTTCTCATAAATACATAGGGAACTGAAAATTTGCTTTCAATGTACTCCCGTTCAAATCCGAGTTCAATAAACTCATTCACTAAAAAACGAGTAATTTCTCCTCGCTCTTTAGTTAAATCTTCATTATCAAAAGATTTTTCTTCAATAAAAATCTCTATTTTATCTCGAAAATACTTATCTATATTATTATAAAATAGATCAATCTCGTTAGAATATAGGTCTAAAATATTAAAAATTCCTTGTAGAATCATGTTATAACATACATCAATTTATAGTATCTTGCTTTACTCTTCCGTTAAATGAATTAATTTTTAAGGGATTTTATAACTTTTCTTTTCTAAATATTAGAATTAATATTACTTGACCTAATTGAATAAATTAATTAAATGAACTTAAGATGTACAACCTGCCGTTCATAATTATCTTCTAGTTTAATAAGAATAAAATTAGATTACAGTTGAAAGTTATATTGGATATATCTAATATACGAGATTAGGTTGAATCATCGGATTTAGAAGAATAAATATAATTATTATTCTTTAATATAATAAGTTAAAATTTAACTTTTTAATAAAATAAATGGATGTTTAACTAAAAGAGGAAACATAATGACTACAAATATATTTGGCACATCCGGAATACGAAAGGTTTTTCAAAATTACAGTGAATCAGATGTTTTATTTACTCCTCAAATGGCTTTAGATGTGGGCCTGGCGTTAGGGACATATTTAAAACTAGGAGGTAATGTCGTTATAGGAAAAGATATTAGGACTTCTGCTTTACCCGTAGAATTTGCATTAATTGCAGGCATCGTAAGTGCGGGATGTGACGTCCAAACTTTAGGTATAGTCACAACCCCCACAATAGCAATGTCTTTACGCTATTTGAACGGAGATGCAGGTGTTATGATTACCGCATCTCACAACACTCCTGAATATATAGGTTTAAAAATGTGGAATCCTTCTGGTATAGGTTTCTCACCTGAACAAGAGGAAGAAATTTCGCGGATATATGATAAAAAGGATTTTGTTAAAATTGAATGGGATCAAGTTGGTAAAGTTACCCAGGTTAACGATATAAATGACAAACATATTGAAGATATAAAAAATCGTATTAAATTTGATGGAAGTAATTTAAATGTTATAGTTGATCCTGGGAATGGATCTGGATGTGAAATCGTCCCAAAATTATTAAGTGAATATAATGTAAGCATCATGACTATCAATGCTCAAATGGACGGTAAATTCCCGGGGAGACATTCCGAACCGAGTGAAAAAAATCTAATACAAATTTCTAAATTTTTAAAAATTTCAGAACAGGAAGACATAGGAATTGCCCTTGATGGAGATGCTGATAGAGTTATATTTTTAGATGAAAATGGTGAGATTGTAGACCCGGTAAGATTATTAGCGCTTTTGGCGAAATATTACATACAGGAGAATAAAAACTCATTGCTTGAAGAAGACATGAAGTTAACTACCCCTGTAAACTCTTCAAGTTTAATTGAAGATGTATTAGTACCACTTGGTTGCAAAGTAATCAGAACTGAAGTTGGAGATATTAAAGTTGCGTTAGCGTTAGGCAATGGAGGATTCTTAGGTGGAGAGACGTCTGGTACTTATATCTGGCCAAAATTCCACTTGGGTCCTGATTCAATAATCACTATTGCCATAGTATTGCAAATGATCGTTAAAACTGGAAAGAGCTTAAAAGAATTAATGAAAGAAATCCCTCAATACCCCTATTATCGTCAACAATTTAAGTTAAAAAGAGATATTCCTTTTACAGATGAGATAAATTCAAAAATCATTGATGAAATTAAGGAATCTTTTGACTCTATAGGAAAGCATATTAACACCATCAATAAATTGGATGGAGTAAGATTTGATTATGATGACGGATGGATTTTAATTAGACGCTCAGGAACAAGTCCATATTTAAGAATTTCTGGTGAATCAAATATAGATATAAACAGTTCAATTGAAATAAACAAATTAGCAGAGCAAAAAATGCAAAAATTAGATTTAATTTAATACTCCTTATTTTTTCTTTCTTTTTTAAAGAGTAGTATATAATAAGTTAAAAAAAGTATTTTAGTTAATTTCTGATTTCGATTACAATCCCTTTTTTTTCTAATACCTCTTTTTTAGCAAGTAGTTCTTCGCCGGCTAATTTATCTAACACATAAATCAGATTACCACCTTTATCAGAGAATGTTTGACCATAAGAGATAGGAATATCAGGAGTGGGATCATTTAGTAGGGATTCAGCTACGGGCCCCGTCTTGCGAGCTCCATTTGCCAATAATACGATAGTCTTGGCTTTATATACTAACTCTGCTCCCATACTTATGGCATATAATGGAGAATCTTCCTTCTTTGCGAAATGGCCATCTGATACGGCATTTTCAACTGTATTATCATCAAGTTTAACTAATAATACATCGCTACCTTCAAATGGAATACCCGATTCATGGAAGGCTACATGGCCTCTTCCACCAACTCCAATAATATGTAAATCTATACCACCAGCGCTTTGAATTTTCTGGACATAACCTTTTATAATTTCTTTATAGATCCATCTTAAATATTCTGATTTTGCGTTTTCTTTAATGGCAACTGATTTACCTTTATCAGTACCCAATTCACTCCAGTCATCTTTATTAGCTTCAAGTTCTTTTATGAGTTTCTGTTGATCTATTAAGCACCCCCATGGTACAGAGGTTTCAATAAATTTTTTATCCAAAAGGCTAAAAAATTCTTGAATCATAAAATAACTATAGCTTTCAGGGTGAAGTGTTCGCTGCTGTGCGTTTTCCCCCGGTAAACCAACATATTCGTCAAGATTGAAACTACGGATACGATTGCTGTCTATTTCGCCATTATTAGACATAGTTGCTAATTGCTTATACATACCCGTTGGAGAATTGCCAGTAGCTAAGCCAAAAACAAACTCATCTTTCTCTTTTAAAGTTCTGTTTATGATATCCTTAACAACTTCAGCTGCGACTTCGCTCATATGGTTAAAATCCTTCGTTATTATTATTTTAATTGTCATAATTAAATCCTTGATTTTTTTACCTATTAAAGTTTAAACTTAGAAAAGGGAGATTCTATAAAAAATTAATGATAAACTCACTGAGTTCGTATTGTTTTTTATTATATATTGATTATATTGATTATATATTAGCTCATAATTTAGATCCGGATAAACCTAGGAATTTAAGTAAAACAGTTACCGTTCATTAAACTGAGTTCAAAAAAAAAAATTGATATAATTATTAAATGAATGATGGAAGATACTTTAATATGGTATTTCGAGTTTTTTCAACGATAGTTAAAAGCCAACCAGTACCCACGTTTAAGTTATCTTCATCTAAATTTTGAATTACTCTGATATAATCGGGACCGGTATCTTCGATTTTTGAGTCTATGCTCTTTAAAAATTCATTTCGTTTTTCCTCGTCGCCTGAATATAATAAACAATCTTTAAAACTCTTTTCAATTTCCTGTATATTCTCAAAAAGCTCTTTTTTCTGTTTTATCAATACTTCTGATATTTTATTGCCCATAACCGATTTATATAACTTTATAGATTTTTCCATCTTCTCAGCTAATGCTTTGAATCTTTTTACTCTTTCATTAAAAATAATCTCAATTTTTTCAATTGCTCCATCATAAAGCAATTTTTCCATATTGCTTCCCTGATAGAACCTGGAACGTACGTTTAAGTACCATTGTTTAAAAGCTATAATATTAGCAATGTATTCGATGCAATTTATGACTCGTCTTTTAACGCTCCAATATAGTCCGGGATAGAAATCCATATCATCTTTTTGAAGCGTAATGCCCATTAAAAGCTTATGTCCTTGAGGACAATCTCCACGGTATGTAACTCCCGCTGCAACTACAGTGCTATATCCTATCTGACATGGCCCTACTATTCCACCTTGGCCACCTAAAAAGATAGGAGGTTGATTGAGCATAACACCATGAGCTACTTCTCCAATTAAAGATGCTGTTGCTTTATCTTGGTTAGCTGTGTAATTAAAATGAATATAAGAACTACCCACCTCGCTATGATTTCTTCTGTTAGTTCCACCTGCCATCAAAATATCACAGAAATTAATAATGCTACCTAATGTAACAAACGGAAAAAGTATCGTTTGTTTCAGCCCTACGGTATGGGCTCCATTTGCCTCCTCTTCCAGAAGGCATCCTTCTCGGACTTCAGCACCATCCCCCATATTCGCAGAATCGAGGAATGTTGATTCTTCAAAATAACCACCTTTTAATTCTACATTTTTCCCTAATTGACAATTTTTGATTGTAACTGGAGATCTTCTTCCTAATTTCACTCCCGACATAATAACCGTTTTTTTTCCAAAAATTTTACAACCCGAATGTATCACAACATCCTTAGATGAGATGAGATTAATATCGACTTCCTCACCTATCTCAACTGATGAAGGATTCGGGATTTTCACTCCCTTTTCAATTAAAGCAGTAACCAATGAACTATTATTATTTACCATATTATTTACATCTCTTTTCTTTAATAAAAAAAAATTACTAAATATTAATACTTTTTTACGAATAGATTGTATTTGGAGGTACATCTTCTGTGATTTTAGAGTTGTCTCCTATTACAGAATCTTCTCCTATTTTTTTTCCACACGCAATATTAACATTATTCCCTATTTTTACATTAGCTCCTATGAAAGCGCCTAACTTTTTTCGACCTGAATCGAATTGAGTGCCCTTGATCATAACTTTTACAGTTTCATCATCAGATCTGAAATTTGATATTTTAGTACCTGCTCCTAAGCTTACGTTTTCACAGATAACTGAATCACCTACATAATTAGAATGAGGGATCTCAGTTTCATTAAAAATTATTGAGTTACTGGTTTCTGAATCACCAATTTGACATTTGTTACCAATAGACGTAAAAGCTCTAAGGTACGCACTTGGACCCACCGAGGTGTCATTTCCTATATAACATGGCCCTTCAATATGAGTACCTGATTTAATAATAGTTCCTTTTCCAATATATACATTACCGTCAATCTGAACATTTTTCTCAACGATACCATGTATTTCATGTTTCATTCTATTCGATAAAAACTCATTTGCCTCAATCAATTGCCATGGTAATCCAACATCGCTCCAAAAATAATTTTTAAGAGTATATCCGATAATTTTTCCATTTAGCTGTTTGATTAAGATTTCCATTGAATCAGTAAACTCATACTCATCTCTTATTGATTTTTTTGTTTTTTCTATCGCTTTGAATATTAACGGATCAAATACAAAAATGCCAGCATTTGCCAAGTTGCCTAATTGTAACTCCGGTGCAGGTTTTTCAGTGATTTTTTCCACAAAATCATTAGAATCAAGAGTTATTATACCAAAGACTTCAGGATTCTTTACTTCTATTAGCGATATTAAACCTTCAGCCCCACTATTTCTAAATTTTTGTAAAGCTTCTTTATATATTATTGGATCAACTAATATATCGCCATACATAAGCATAAAGGGCTCATCCTTAGCGAAATCTTTAGCGTAATTAGCAGCATGAGCCGTACCTAAATATTCTTCTTGAGTAATGTACTCTATTTTAATATTAAACTTGTCAATTCCATTACCAAAATACTCTTCAACTATTTCTTTTTTATATCCAACAATTAGCAATATTTCATCAATACCTGCATCTTTTAAACCTAAAATTGTATGCTCTAAAAGTGGTTTACCAACGAGCGGAATCATAGGTTTAGGACGAGTAGATGTTATTGGTTTTAATCTGTTTCCTTCTCCCGCCGCTAAAATAACAGCTTTCATTAATGAAATTAATTGATAATTATATTAAAACATTCTTAAGAAATAAGAATAGAAATGAAAGTTTCCTTTAGTATTGCATTCGCTTACTTACATCAAAAATATGGAAATGCCAGGGACCTAAATCTACAAATAAACCATACTTACTAAGATTTTCTCCCTTATAAATATAAATTCTCTGGTCTAACAAATCTATGAAATTCCAGTTTGCAACACCATATTCTATCTCTCCAATTCTTACATGACCATGAGAATGCATTGGACTATAATTCACTACTATAAGGAGAAGTTTTTCATCCAATTTCCATTGATACGCAATCAAATTTTCATTAGAAGAATTTTTGTTATCAATCCTTTCAATAATAGTAGGCATCCACTTTCCCTCTTCATAATCTCTTCCGGGTATAATTTTTAATAGATTTTGATAGAAATGAGTTAGTTTCTGATTGTTCTCTTCAGCTACTCTTCTCCCTAATTGTACAGGTAATTTAATTTTATTTCCAAAAATTTGCCCTTCATGTATTAATCGTGCTCCTGGTAGGGTTAAAGCAATAATTGCGGCTGCCATGGATTTCTCTTCTCCAAAAACATTGACAGCTCTCTGCTCATCATGATTTTCTATGAATCTAAGAAGTTTGCTTTGATAATCCCAATCTGCTTGAAGATGGGTTCTAACAGATTGGGCATTTTCATGAATCAAACGATCGTATAATCTTTTATCATAGCAAAAATCGAATCCTTGCTGTTGTAATTCCCATTCCATGTCCCAATATACTTCTGCTAAAAATTTAAATTTTGGATGCTTGTCTCGAACAGCCTGAATTACTTCATTCCAATATTCTTTTTCTGGAGGTTTACCTGCTCTCGACCCCCACGTACGGGAGAAAACGCTATTTGTCATTAACATTGCCATATCACAACGAACGCCATCAGATTGTTCAGCAATACTAAGAAGGGTATTTATTGCTTTCTGGCGGGCTTCAGAAGAAAACGCATTTATCTGAGCAGTATCACTCCACGGAGGGAAAAAAGGATCCTTACCATTTGCATAAACCATATCCCCTACCGAAAAAAATTCATCAGGATAAGATATAAAATCATCTGTAGTCCCTTTTATGAAAACATCTGACTTTTCTAATGTCCATAAATGATCAATAGAAACGTGATTAGGCACATAATCTAATAGTAGAAGTAAATCACGCTTTGCTAATTGCCTACGAAATGTAGCAAGACTATCTTTCCCCCCAAGCTGAGTATCAACATGATAATAATGAATTGAATATGGTGACCCTACCACATCATTAGTATTAAAATGTTCTAATGCCTTTCGATATTCTTCCTGTAAATCGGGGTGTTCAATAGCTATATCACGACCTCGAGGGCTCCTTTCCCATACTCCCATGAGCCATACCGCATCAAAAAATGTAAAATCATTATCCAAAACTTCGCGAGGGACATTACTTAAAGTAATAAGTTTATCATACCTTTCAGATAAACCATTGAGCCACGGCCATGTATTAATTTCAAGAATTTTGGGATGTTTAGGCCAATTTATATCTCTAATTGACATTTTGATATACGACTTTTTTGAATTGATTTAAACGATTAATGAATATAATTATTCTACTTTATTTAAAAATTAGTTAAAGGCATAATGAGTTTTTTAATCATGCGAAGGTCTTTATTGGCAGATTCAGACTATTCTATTTTAGCCATTTTTCTGCCATTTTTTTGACTTGTTCATGAGAATGAGTTCTATTATGAGCAATATCTTCTTTAGCTTTTAAGATTTTTTGTATGACATAAAGATGATAAATTATTTCATCTAATGTTATATCATCAGGGAGTTCTTTAATGAATGAAATAACTTGCTTTTTTAAAGAATTAGTTGTTGTCATGTTAATTCAATAATTAAGAAGTAAATCAAATTTATAATTTAATGGATTTTATGAACTTTTAGAAAAGGAAGGATGTTCAAGATAAAAAGATTCATTTTTAATTTCTCTCCAGTTACCTTCAAAAATATATGTATTCCAATCAACATAACCGTTTTGTAGATCTATATTAACTAAATTAAATTGCCGCGATACTTCATCAATCCCAACTTGTCGTTCTGTTTTTTTTCCTAAAATTGTCCCTGCAGGAATACATCTAATTTTACTTATTTCATCGGCATGTGAATCTGACTTATGAATATCGCCTGCTAATGCTAAAAGTACGTTATTATCGCTAAGCTTATTCAACGCGTTGTTAAACCTGTCCTTTTTGATAGAATGTAATGTGTGATGACATACCATAAGTTTAGGCATTTCTCTAAAATATTCATCCCAGTCTTTTGAAAATGCTGAGAAATAAGAATTTGATATGTTTGATATATTAGGTGAATCTTCATCAAAAATATCTAAACAACTATTTAATGCAATTATTCCTAAAGTATTTCCGGTGTTTTTATCTTCACAAATGATTTTTGAATAAATTGATTCGGGATTATTTAATTTATACTGATGAAATCCATTTTCCTGACAGAATTGAATAAAATTGTTAAACCGTGCTTCTCCCTTATCCCATTCTACGTCATGATTCCCAGGAACTATAATCCATCTATTTTTTGGAACTGTATTTGTGCCCTTTAGAAATACCTCGTTCAGAATAGGGAGGAATTCATTTGTTAAATGATCGAATTCTTCCTTAGCCCCTATGCTTGTCAAATCTCCCGATATTACTATGATATCAATTTTATTTTTTCTATGGAGTATTTCTAATTTATCCTTCAAATCTGATAAGAAATTAGCATAATCCTCACTTACTTCAGAAATATCTTCTTTTATTCCAAACCGTCCCTCTTGTATATCTGATAGATGTAAAATATTAATATTTGTATCACATTCATATGATTCTATTTGACTCTCTGATTTTTTTATCAATATTCTTCTTGACATATCAGTAATTTGTTGTATTTCGCCTAGTCTTGGGGATTGACTGGTTTCTAATGAACATCCTGGGGCAATTATTCCTACTGTACTACTTGAGATATCAGGTTTCCTTATTGAATTTAAGGCTGAAAATATGATTTTTTCTTCTGTCTCTACCATATTCAAGCGTTTTAAGACTTCTCTTTCTTTATCCTTGTAACCAGCTTTACTAAATAATTCTGCTGTAGATTTAAGAAGTCCATATCCTATCTCTAAGAGCCTACTTTTTTCATCAAGATTCATCTCCTCGTCTGCTCTGATAAGATGCCACGCTGCGTCAAAATAAGTTGATGTTGCTAAAGCCCAATTACTTCCATTTTTAAAATCTCCCTTATCATAAGTAGACGCTGCGTTTCTTAACATCACCTTAATTTTTGGATATAATTCTGCTTTAACTTCAGATTCATTGGCTTCATCAAATCTGCAACCGAGTTCTAACGCTTGGCAAAAAGTCGAGTTACCTGATGCAAGAAATTTCAATTTACTATTACTGAAAAGATTGCTTGCCTTTATAAACAGGTTCGCTGCTTCTGAGAATCGATCAGGTTCTTCATACTTTTCTGCAAATTCCATGCATTCCCATGCTCTACAAAGATAATACACAGCTTCTAGTTCACTTCTTTCTCGTTCTATTTTAAATACATTACACACGTCTCTAAAAAGGGATGCTGCAGAAGCAAATAACTCCGCAGCTGCCAAATAATTACCTTGTTTCCCCATGATCCTTGCTTTTTCAACATTTACTCTAGCAGAGCAGTATTTTATTCTTAGCTTGGCTACCTTCCCAAGTTTTTCAATTCTTTCTACAACAATTTTATTTTTAGATTTATTGGAAATTTTTTCCATAGTTTTTAGAGCATCATTAAAAATATTGTTTGTCATTTCGTATTGCTCTATAGCCTTATCGTGATTCTCTTGCTTACTTAGTAGCTCTGCCTCCTCTTGAAAAGCCCA
>Ga0209976_10001780_pt1 | contig 12523 bp, 8 predicted proteins | sample SumtaG_FD_182806 | JGI IMG/M metagenome (GOLD analysis project Ga0209976, IMG submission 182806) | Deep subsurface microbial communities from Indian Ocean to uncover new lineages of life (NeLLi) - Sumatra_00157 metaG (SPAdes) (version 2) | ecosystem: Environmental > Aquatic > Marine > Oceanic >...
TTTCATCGACTTCGCCGGCCAGAATTCCGCCTTGAATGGCGGCACCCGCGGCCACCACTTCGTCCGGGTTGATTTCATGGCTGGTCTTGCCTGGAATGCGACTGGAAATGAGCTCTTGCACCTTTGGGATACGGGTTGATCCCCCGACCAGAACGACTTGATCGATTCCCGAAGCATCCTTTCCGGATTCACGCAGGGTCTCATCAACCACGTTGATCGTGCGCTGCAACAGGTCGTCGATCATAGATTCGAACTTGGCTCGAGACAGCTTCTTTTCCAAGTGCTTGGGTCCGGACGCGTCGGCTGTGATATAGGGCAAGTTGATGGTCGTTTCCATACGGCTCGAGAGTTCCTTCTTGGCCGATTCGGCCGCGTCCTTGAGGCGCTGCATGGCACTGGGGTCCTGAGTCAGGTCGATGCCGGTATCCTTTCGGAATTCGTCGGCCAACCAGTCAATGATGTGCTGATCGAAGTCATCGCCGCCGAGCCGCGTATCACCGTCGGTGGCCAATACGTCGAACACGCCGTCTCCGATCTCCAAAATCGACACATCGAACGTTCCTCCGCCCAAGTCAAAGACAAGAATCGTTTGCTCGTGGTCCTTGTCCAATCCATAGGCAAGGGCGGCCGCCGTCGGCTCGTTGATGATGCGCATGACTTCCAAACCAGCGATCACGCCGGCGTCTTTGGTGGCCTGACGTTGCGAATCGTTGAAATAGGCGGGGACGGTGATGACGGCTTTGGTTACCTTTCCCCCGAGATGGGCCTCGGCGTCGGCCTTCAGCTTTTGCAGGATCATGGCCGAGATCTGTTCAGGAGTGTAGTCGGATTTCTTCCCATCGACCGAGATCTTGACGCGGTGGTCGGTTCCCATCTCCCGTTTGATGGATGCGATCGTGTTCTGGGGGTTGGTGATTGCTTGACGTTTGGCCAATCGACCCACCAGACGCTCGCCTGAGTCGGAAAACGAGACGACTGAAGGCGTGATTCGCTCTCCTTCAGCGTTTGTGATTATTTCCGGAGAACCGCCTTCAAGCACAGCGGCGCAGGAATTGGTCGTTCCAAGGTCGATACCGATAATCTTTTCTTTCATTCGATTCCCTCCTCACTGAGCGGCGTCCCTTGACTGACGGAAACCTTGCTGGCTCTCAGGACGCGCTCGTTTCTCAAGTATCCTGGCATGAATTCCTCGATGATTATGTTCTTCCCCACGTTGCTTGGTACACTGAGCATGGCTTCATGCAGCACGGGATTGAACGGCTGATTCTTGGTTTCAATGGGCTCAACTCCCTTTGCCTCCATCACTTGCTGGAACTGCGCGAAGATCTGCTCGACTCCGGCGACGAACGTTTCGATATCGTGATTCGAGGACAAGCTCTGAAACGCACGTTGCAGGTTGTCGTACAGGGGCAGGAAATCAATGATGGTGCTGTCTGTGATGCGCTGTTCAGAGGCGGCGCCTTCACGTAGCGCTCGCTTCTTGTAGTTCTCGAACTCTGCTTGAAGCCGTTGTAAGCGATCGATGGTTGAACGTAATTCGTTCTCGGTGCTTGCTGACTCCTCAGCTTGGATTTCGAGGGAATCCTCGATCTCCGTTTGCTTGTCGGCTTGGATCTTCTTTTCTTTAGCTGTCATTCACTCCTCCAACGGACGTAGGTGCGAACACGTCAACAGCGATTCCAATCGGTTGGCAAGGTAGCTGGCCGTTGACAACGCCCGTCCATAATCCATCCACAAGGGGCCGATCACGCCGAGAACGCCGGCATGAGGCCTGTATTCGCAACTGATAACACTGAATGATTCCATGCCGCTCAGCGGAAAGTCGCCAATGCTGGCGACGAGGCCTTCCCGATCCATCCTCACTGTAGCGACAGCCTCGATGAACGAAACCTCGTCTTGAACCACACGGTTGAGATGAGAGAAGTGATCCATCGCCTGTTCGATCAGCACTTCTTTCAGCGTTTCGGTGAGGTTGAGCAGGCCTTCGAACTGAACCGAGCGCTGCATTCGCTGTTGAAGCAGGCGCCCGAGGACGATCATGGCTTGACGAACGGGACGCTCGTACCACCCTTCAGGTCCATCTTCGATAGACAACGAACGCACATCGGCCAGATGAATTCCGCGCAGGGTTTCGTTGATCAATGCCATGATGCGGGCGATCTCATCGGAATGCAGATCTTCCTCCAGGGCGACATAACCGTGTTCCACGATCCCGATGTCGGACACGATGAGCAGGAACGCGAGACGATGTGCAACCTTGAACAGCACGACGCGCTCCAGTTTCGTTTCAGCTGGACGAGGCGGAATCACGAATCCGGCACATCCGGTCATGTTTCCCAACAAGAACGCTGTCTGTCGCATTGTCTGCTCGACATCCAATTGTTGCATTTCGTAGGCCTCAACGATTTCCACCCGCTCTTCACGGGTCAATTCAGAGAGATCGAGCAACCACTCCACGAAGAATTGGTATCCCCGTTTGGTGGGGACGCGGCCTGACGAGGAATATGGCTTGGCAATGAAGCCGGCCTCTTCCAGGTCGTTCATATCGTTGCGCACAGTCGCCGAGCTGACCTCCAGACCGTAGTCCTCTAGAATCATGCGAGACGATACCGGCTCATGAAACCGGATATAGCGATCTACAATCTCCTTGAGGATCAAGCGTTGGCGCTCGGGAAGATCCGTCATTGTTCGTTAGCACTCTCCATATTAATCTGCTAATGGTAGTGGCAACGGGGATCTCTGTCAATGCAGAGCTTAGACTGATAAAGGTGCAGGACAGTGCTTAGCAGTTCGGTTATGCGCCACAACACTTCTTGTATTTCTTGCCCGATCCGCAGGGACACGGATCGTTCCGTCCGGGTTTCTTATCGACGCGTGCTTGAGCAGCAGTGGAGCCGCGGGGAGTGGCAGTCGACGAGACATTGGCAGCTGCACTGGACGGGTGCACATATTGAAGCTTCCGATCCGGCCGCTTAGGGGCCTGGCCGGTAGAGATTGTGAGTCGTGGATTGAGCAACGACTTGCACGTCTTCTCGGCGGCACGGGTCAACATCTCTTGGAACAGGACGAACGACTCGCGTTTGAACGCGACCAAGGGGTCGGTACCTCCGAAGGCGGCCCAACCGATGCCACCCTTGAGGTCGTCGAGCGTATACAAATGCGTGCGCCAGTCTTCGTCGATGGTGCGTAGAATGACGAATCGCGCCAACAGTGGAAACGGTTTCCCTAGACGCGCTTTCTGATTGGCCAACGCTGTGTCAAGATGGGTTCGGGCGATCTCGATCAATTCAGCCGGCGAATGTCCAGTCAGCTCGGACTCACGGATTGAACCGAAGGACGACAACTCTTGGGCAAGGCCGTGCAAGTTCCATTCGTCGTGAGGCGTCGAGGCAACGACATACGGCGAAACGATGTTGCTTGCGATCTCGTCGAACAACTGAGCCAGGTACTGATCTAGATCGGCTTCGAGTTGCGGAGCCAGCTCTTCGACTCGATCCCGGTGAGGAAGTAAGAAGCGATCACGCACGGCATAGATGGCTTCCCGCTGCCTTGAGAGCACCAGGTCGAATTCCAACAGGCGCTTTCGGATCTCGAAGTTGCGGCCTTCCACACGCTTCTGGGCGCGGCGGATGGCCCCGGTGAGCAAGTTGTGCTCGATGGCCTCGCCTTCCTTCAATCCGATTCGATCCATTAGCGGACCCATGCGATCGCCGCCGAAAATGCGTAACAGGTCGTCCTCCATCGACAAGTAGAACTGGGATGAGCCCGGATCCCCTTGTCGCCCGGCTCGTCCGAGCAACTGGTTGTCGATGCGGCGCGATTCGTGGCGCTGACAGCCGATGACATGCAATCCACCCGCCTCTGCTACACCGTCGCCCAATTTGATGTCCGTTCCGCGGCCGGCCATGTTGGTGGCCACGGTGATGGCGCCGCGTTGTCCCGCTTGAGCAACAATCTCGGCTTCTTGTTCGTGATATTTGGCGTTGAGCACGTGATGATCGAGTTTCCGTTTCTTCAGCAGTGCCGATAGATATTCGGATTTTTCGATGGAATTGGTTCCGATCAGCACCGGGCGACCGGCCTGATGCATGCTATCGATTTCATCGGTGATCGCTTCGAACTTAGCCTTTTGGGTACGGAAGATTCTATCCGGCTTGGCATCTCGTTGAAGCGGCACGTTGGTGGGTATGACCATTACGGGAAGGGCGTAGATCTGTTTGAATTCGTCTTCTTCTGTCTTGGCCGTTCCCGTCATTCCGCATAGGCCCTTATAGAGCTGGAAATAGTGCTGGAGCGTAATCTGGGCCAGCGTCTGGGATTCACGTTGAATCTTTAGTCCCTCCTTGGCTTCGATCGCCTGATGGAGACCGCCGGAATAACGCCGATCCGGCATCAAACGACCGGTGAAATCGTCCACGATCATGACTCGACCGTCCTTGACGATGTACTGCTGCTCCTTCTTGAAGAAATGAAGGGCTCGGAGCGCCGTCTCGATGTAATCCAGCGTCTCGGTATGTTCGGGCACAAAGAGATTCTCGATGGATAGAGCGTTCTCTGCCTTGCGGATGCCTTCATCAGTCAGAGTCAAACGACGGGATTCCTCGTCCATTTCGAAATCCTCATCAGGGCGGAACCGCTTCGTCAAGACGGTGAATTTGCGATAGCGATCGAGTGCATCGGCGACTGATCCGGAAATGATGAGCGGTGTACGCGCTTCGTCAACGAGGATGTTGTCGATCTCGTCGATGATGGCGAAATCCAACGGACCTTGCACCTTTCGATCGAAGGAATGAACCATGTTATCGCGCAGGTAGTCGAATCCGAACTGATTGTTGGTTCCGTAGGTGATGTGGGCTTGATAGGCGATTTGACGTTCTTCGGGCGGCATGCCATCTTGAAGTAGTCCCACCGACAGTCCGAGAAACTCGTACACCGGCCCCATCCATTCGCGATCTCGGCGCGCCAAGTAATCGTTGACTGTGACGACGTGAACCTTGCCGCACAAGGCGTTAAGCGTGGCCGGCAAGGTGGCGACCAGGGTCTTCCCTTCTCCTGTTTGCATTTCGGAGATCTTCCGGTCGTCCAACGCGAATCCGCCCAGGATCTGTACGTCGAACGGACGAAGCCCGATCGTTCGTGCAGCCACCTCGCGAACGACGGCATAGACTTCGGATCGAAGAGAGGATTTGGAAACGCCATCCTCAAGCTGCTGCTTGAATTCCGCTGCCTTGGCACGAAGAGCGTCGTCGGACAGTGCCGCCACATCGTCGGCCCATGCATTGACGGCGCGAAGTTCTTTGTCGTATTTCTTGAGCTGCTGAGCGTTCGTCTGCCCAAGCATGCGTTCTACGGCGTGTCGAATGTTGTCAATGGGCATGGGAAATCACCGGGTCAGTATAGGAACGGCAATCCGTGCTTTCAAGGAGTGTCTAGGTCGGGCAGCTCGCGAAGCTTTTCGACCACGATGTCCCGTTGCCGGGTGAGAAGATCGATCTCGGCCCGGATCTGTCCGTATTCGGCGATGGTTATGACTGTTCCCACTCCCAACTGCTTGTTCGCTTTCCCCAGTTTTCGGTCGATCAATAGGAGAGCCTGTTCGAAGTTCTTACGTGCTGTATTTGTTAATCCCTGCGCAGCATATAATTCTCCCAATGCGATGAACCCGGTCTCGTACGAGGCATGATCCTGGGTCAGGGACTCGAGCAGCTGAACGGCACGATTATTCTCTCGTCCCTGAATTGCGATGACGGCCTCGATGTAACGGGCCTGTCGTTCGACGGCAGGCAAAGGATGACCAGTAAGCAAGACGTCGACGGCGGCTTGCGCCTTCTCCAGTTCCCCTCGATTGGCTCCGAGGTTGGCGTAGGTCAGATAGACGCCTTCATCCAAGAACCGAGTCATGCACAGCTCGAGGTTTGCCCACGCCTCATCGATCCGGTCGAGCCGTAGTTGGGCCGAGGCCAGATGGTAATAAGTTTGCCTGGGAGCGAAATCGTATCGAAGGCTGGCTGACAGCAAAGCCTCGGCCGAATAGTTGTTACCCAATTGCAGCTGCTGAATTCCTTCATACATCAGAATGTTGGCCGACAGATCGGAAACAGCAAACGCTGACACAACGATACCGATGGCGGTAACGGCGGCTACCGAAAGCCTGAGCGGCCAGCGCGAAAGCGAACGCGTGCGCACGGCCGCGTCTCCGTAGACTCGGGAATAGGCAATCCCGATGACGGCGATGAACACCAGGCTCGAAGCCGGCAAGTGTGCAGGGAAGCTCACCAAGGCATGAACGAAAACGGGGATGACACCACACGCCAGCAGGATCAGCTCCAGTCGTTTGTCCTCGTCCTTCATTCGGCGGATTCGAACCCAGAACGACACGACGAGAACGGTCATGAATCCGAGCACAGTCAATCCTCCGAGGATGCCCAGCTCGGCGAGAGCTTGGGCGTAGTCGTTGTGGGCTTGGGCCGCGCGGGGAATGTAGAAGTTGTAGCTTTCGCCGCGAGGCGCGGCCAGGAATTCTGCCTTGTAAGCAAGGAAATTAAGCTTGTAGTTACCGAGCCCCACTCCGACCACCGGGGATTCCACAAACATCTCCCAACCGACCCACCAATCCCAGGATCGCGTCCTCCCGGCGTATTTTTCCCAAATCTGGCCGATCCACGATGACTTGTCAGCCGACAGTCCGACCACCGAATTAAGGGGGCCTGAAGGCGCCTCCACCAGGAATGTGACGACGAGCAGCAGCAGCAGAGCCAAGATCCAAAGGCGATTCTTGCGAACGGGGGCCACCGGACGAAAGATCGCCCAACCTACCACCAGTGCGATGGCGGCCACCACAAGGGACACGACCACGGCCGTTTGCTGTACTAGCATGGCCATGCCAAAGCAGAACGCGATCATCAGAATCGAGAGGACGCGAACCCAACGCCAGCGTGGAGTCAGAACGAGAATGACCGACGGGAACAACAGATACGACAAGAAACCGCCCAAGTAATTGCGATTCCCCAGGGTTGAGATAAGCTCTTGGATGCCGCTGTCGCCGAACGGACCGGCCAGAACGCCAAGATACTGAAGTAAACCGTACAAACTGGCCAAGAAACCTGCAAGCAACATGGCGAACAGCAGCAGATGCACGTCCTTCCGCTCTCGTATTATGTTGGCGATGATGAGGAGCATCTGAAAAAAGAAGACCACCAGGACGAGGCTTTGGATCACGACCCGGCCGTTGACCGCGTACAGCAGCGACAACAAGCTGGCGACCACGAATCCGAGAAACGGAACCGTGATCCACGGCCATCGAACGCTCCACGTTCCCTTCACCCATCCGCTGATTCCCCACAGAATCGACAGCAACGAAATCCCGACAAGCGCGAACATCGTCTTGCCGTAGCCGTACTCGGAGATAGTTGGGAGGATGAACAGGGGAATGGAAAGCAAAAGCAAGGCCACCGTATAGACAAGGGCACGGTCCAGAATCGCTGCGGCGTTGGCGGAATTAGGCGCATGGTGTCTTCGTTTCTTGGCCATAACCCAAATTATATCCGCAACCTGACGGTCGATGGAAGAGAAAAGGACTACCCGATTGAAGGTCCCAGCAGAGGGATGATGCGGAGGATTGTCGTCCATAAGCGAGGTTCCGAGGCAAGCCGGTCAGGCAACTGATGAAAGCGATCGATATCGGCGTGATCAGCCAGGAATTGCAGAAATTGGGGATCGTCCAACGAGGCGGCCGCGGTTTCCACGTCTTCATCCCGCAAACGCGAGAGGTGCTGGCGAATGGAGTGCCCGAAGGCCTGCTCCTTGCCGATGGCATCGAGGCATCGCTTTGGATACGCTGCAAGCAGATCGGAAGCCCCGCTTTCAGATCCCGCGACCCGGGCTGCAGTCTCTCCCGCGATCCGTGCGCACAATCCGCCCGTATACAGCCCGCCGCCTGTCAACGGTTTGACATGACCGGCCGCATCGCCCACCAGAATCGCGCCCGTTGTTGCTGAGTGTGGAGCCGGAGACAGGGGAATCCAGCCCGCGGAACGAGCCCTGATGTGAACGTTTGGGCTCAGTTCGGCCACGAGCCGATCGACGAAAGGGTGGGGTGTATACGGCGGTAGGACGCCCAAACCGACACGTGTGATGCCATCTTCCGCCGGGACACTCCATCCCAAGAAGCCAGGAGCGACGTTCTCCCCGACGAAGACATCGACCTGATCGGAGTGAGAAGAAGTCTCTTCCAGCTCGACCTGCATGGCCACGATTAGATTGGTGGGCTGTCTCAGCGAGAACCAGTCCGCGACTCGGCTTCGGGGTCCGTCCGCTCCGACAATGACCGGAGCGGTGATGCTCTGAATCTCCGAGCCCGATTGGACCATCAATTTCCCCGCTTCTGCGCTGACAGCCTCGGTTTCGAATCGGACGTCTACTCCGATTTCACGAGCAAGCAGCAGCAATTCCATTTCCAACTTCGTTCGGTCAATGACGACTGCTTTGACCTCATCTGATCGGAGATCGATCCGCTTGCCGCTGGGGAGATGAAACCGCACGGCGCGTATCTCTCGTAACACGGAATCGCCGGAAACGCCGAGGGTGGGGAGTGTTCGCGGGCTCACCAGTCCCGTGCAACAGGATGGGGCGGCTCCTTCTTGCTTTCGCTCAAACAGGATGACACGGGAGCCGAGTTCGGCTGCGATTCGGGCGGTTGTGAGACCGATCGGTCCTCCACCGACAACGGCGACATCGGTGAGCATGCCCACTCCTCAGAAATCTTCGCGCTTGGGAGAGCGCGTCATCATTTCGTTCACCAAGGACAACGGATCGGCTTCCCCACGCAGCAATCGATGAACGGCGCTCGTGATCGGCATGTCGATGTCGCTTTCACGTGCGAGTTCGCACACGATATCGGCGGCAAACACGCCTTCAGCGACCATCGCCATGTCTCTCATGATGTCATCCAAGGATTCCCCACGTCCGAGACGAACGCCGACGGCACGATTGCGGCTGTGCCGGCTCGTACAAGTGGCTACCAAGTCTCCCAACCCGGACAGCCCGAAGAAAGTGGCATCCTGCACGCCGAAGTGACGACCGAAGCGAACCATCTCGGCGAGGCCGCGGGTGATCAAGGCTCCGCGGCTGTTGTCTCCGTATCCCAAGCCGTCGGAAATCCCAGTGGCCAGAGCAATGACGTTCTTTATCGTGGAACAGGTTTCCACGCCACGGATGTCTTCGGACAAGTACACGCGGAATTTCGACGTGGAGATCTCACGTTGAAGCATTCTCCCGAGATCGAGGTCCAATCCAGCCAAGACAACGGCTGTCGGAACGTCGTGCCCCACTTCTTCGGCGTGGCTGGGGCCGGACAGCGTGAACACGCTTGTGTTGGGAAACGAATCCGAGATCAGCTCGGACATGGTCCGATGGGTGGCGCGGTCCATGCCCTTGGCCAAGTTGATGGCGATTCGTGGTGACGATCCGCTATCGACGATCCGGGCGAGCAGGTCGGGCATTCCGATTGAGGGAACCGCTAACACCAGTGCGTCGGAGCAAACGGCGGCGGGGAAATCCGCCGTGATAGCAAGCGTCTCGGGAAGCACGACTCCAGGCAGATACTTCGCATTGCACCGTTCCCGATCGATGGCGGCTGCTCGATTGGGATCGCGAGCCCAGAGCACCGTTTCGTGACCATGGTTTGCCAGCAGACGGGCAACAGCCGTTCCCCATCCCCCGGCTCCGAGTACAGCGAATTTCATGGCGTTGCCGATGCGGCGATGTCGATCGGCATTTCGATACCCGCGTGATCGTTGATCCACTGAATGGCGATGTCGATAGGATCCTGATCGTCTTCAACCAGGATGTCGGGCGGGAGTCCCACCTCGTGGACCACAGTGCCGTTTGGGGTGAAGTACTCGCCGGCAGTGATTTTAAGCGCGGAGCCGTCCGGGAAGTCGATCAGCTGCTGGAATACGCCCTTGCCGAACGATTGCTCCCCGATCAGGATGCCCATGTTGTTGTCGCGAATTGCGCCGGCAGCGATTTCCGAAGCGCTGGCTGTGCCCCGGTTAATGAGGATGGCGATCGGGAAGTTCCGGATCTGATTGCCGCGGGCATAGTACTTCTTTTGCCCGCTGAGTCGATCTTCGGTGATCAGAACGACGCCGCTATCCACGAAACGATTGACCACCGAAATGGCTTCCGACATCAGCCCACCGGCGTTGTTGCGCAAATCAAGGATCAAGCCGGTGATGTTGGCCAGGTCGAACGTTCCCAGGGCAAGGTCGAGTTCTTTCGTCGTGTCAGGCTCGAATCGAAGTAACCGGATGTAGGCGATGGCGCCGTCTTCCTTTGGCTCATACTTCACGGCTTCGACGATGATCGTCTCTCGAACGATGGTGATCTCCTCGGTTGTTCCGTCCTCATGCAGCACGGTGAGTACGACCGCGCTGCCGATTTCTCCTCGGATCTTGAGAGCCGACTTGGTGAGCGTGTTCCCGTCTGTTGATTCGCCGTCGATGGCGATAATCTTGTCTCCGGCCAGCATGCCGGCGGTTTCCGCCGGGCTGCCAACAAGAGGTGTGATGACCGTGAGAATGCCATCTTTCAAGGTAATCTCGATACCGACGCCGCTGAATTCTCCGTTCAAGCTTTCTTCAAACGCCTGTTTGTCGTCCGGATCAAAGAATTCGCTGTAGGGGTCATCGAGTTGTTCGACGATGCCCTTCATGGCGCCGTACAGGGCCTGCTGATTGTCGATTCTCTCCGGTTGATAGAAGTAGCTTTTGATGTACTGATAGATCTGATAGACCGGCTCGAACAAATCCGAGGAGGAATCTTGAACTCCGGAGACCGCGAACGTGAGGACGATGATGCAGGTCGGTATCAGGACAGCGATAGTTCTTCGGAGAATTTGATGTCGTTTCACAGTCTCACCCCTACCGGACGATTGTACCACGCAAGCGAGTTCGATTCCCTGACCGGACTAGGACGACCCGTGCCCCAAATACGCCTTCTGCTCATCAGTCAATTCATCGATTTGAACGCCGAGGGTCTCCAATTTCATCCGTGCAATACGTTCGTCAATTTCCGGCGGAACAGAATAGAGATTGGGTGTCAACGGCAATGCGTGAAGAAGATGTTCGAGCGTGAGCGCCTGCACGGCAAACGACATGTCCATGATCTCTACGGGATGCCCGTCTCCGAGAACGAGATTGACCAAGCGACCCTCTCCCAGGAGATAGAGGCGGCGGCCGTCGGACATGGTGTACTCCTCCACGCCGTCGCGCACGGTCCGTTGGGACGTGGCCATTTGAGACAGTGTGTCGGGGCGGACCTCGACGTTGAAGTGCCCAGCGTTGCACAGCACGATACCGTCCTTGGCGTTCTGTAGTGCTTCTTCCGGCACGACATCGGCGCATCCAGTGGCCGTGATAACGAGGTCGGCGTCACGCACTGCGTCAGCAACCGGAGCCACTTGGAATCCCTCCATCCAGGCCTCTAATGCGCAAACCGGATCCACGTCCGCGACGATGACTCGAGCGCCCAGACCGTTGGCGCGCAGAGCGATGCCTCGTCCGCACCATCCGTAGCCCACCACGAGCACGTTCTTGCCGGCAATTAGCAGATTGGTCGAGCGAAAGATGCCGTCCCAGACCGACTGTCCGGTTCCGTACCGGTTGTCGAACAAGGACTTCATGCGGGCATCGTTGACGGCGAACATCGGGAACAGCAACTTGCCTTCCTGAGCGAGAATCCGTAACCGCCCCACGCCGGTGGTGGTTTCTTCGCACCCACCGAGTATCTGCTCTTGAGGTGATTCGTGGAGCAACGACATCAAGTCGCCGCCGTCATCGAGAATCAGATGAGGCTGGTGGGCAAGTGTCTGCACGAGATGTTCCGCGTATTCGTCACTGGAGACGCCGTGACGGGCGAACACCTTGATGTTCGCCTCGTCGGCCAACGCCCCGGCAATATCGTCTTGGGTGGACAGCGGATTGCTACCGGTCACGTGAACCTGCGCACCGCCATCGCGCAGCAGGATGGCCAAACACGCCGTCTTGGCTTCGAGATGAATACTTATGGAAATGCGCTTCCCTGCGAACGGCACCTCCTGCAAGAAACGCTTGCGAATGTTATTCAACAGCGGCATGCGGGATTCCGCCCACTCGATCCTGTTGCGCCCTTTTTCAATGTTGATGGACATGAGATCGCTCCTTGTTGTGAAGACTCAGATAGATGCCGACAAGTATGATGGCCGCCCCGACCAGGTTCAACCCGGTTGGGAACTCGCGGAAGAACAGCAGAGCAAGAATTCCCGAGCCGATAGGCTCACCAAGGATCAGGACCGAGACGTTCGACGCCGGCAGATGCTTGAGCGCCCAGTTGAAGGTCGAATGACCCAGCAATTGCGGAATCAGCCCGAGTAGAACCAAGAACCCGACGGTCTCGCCGGAGAATCCGATCAAAGGTGTCCGAGTAATCCCACAGATCGCCAACACGAGAACAGCGGCTGTCCCGTACGTCACCGCGACGTATT
>Ga0209976_10001783_pt1 | contig 12511 bp, 11 predicted proteins | sample SumtaG_FD_182806 | JGI IMG/M metagenome (GOLD analysis project Ga0209976, IMG submission 182806) | Deep subsurface microbial communities from Indian Ocean to uncover new lineages of life (NeLLi) - Sumatra_00157 metaG (SPAdes) (version 2) | ecosystem: Environmental > Aquatic > Marine > Oceanic >...
AACGGGGGTGAGGTGTCTACCAGCGCTTCTTCCTTCCCGGGGATGGTAACCAAGTCCCGATCAACAACAAACTGCTTGAGGGTGTTGAGCTGTTCGCGGGCCTTCTCTATCGGTCCCTCTTCCGGTTTGTCGCCCATCACCATCGCAACACACTCGGGGATGGTTTTACCCGGTGCTAACTCCTCACAGGCTGCTTCCAGGGCCGCCAGGTTGCGCTCCAGATCCTGCTGGCCGATGGCCTCCAGGGAATCCAGGGAGATGTCCAGTCTCTGGGTGACACGGAGCATGTTGCTGAATAGCTCAGGCCCCAGGGCAAACTCCTCGGTGGCGGTGGCCTCCAATGACGTAAACCATTCGTCTAGCCCCTTCAGGGCCCTAACAGCCCCGGTGTTGGCTTCCTGGAACTCGGCCTGAAGCTGATCATCCTCTACCGGCGCGAACATAGCCGGGAGATCGTTCGCAAAGAACGTCGCCAGTCCCCCGAACACAATGTGCCCCTGCTGGACATAGGTCTGCGGCAGGGGCGCGCGAATGTTGTTCCTAGCATGATCGGTGACGGCTGGTATCCCCCTGGCGAACGTGATGAACCCACGCATCCGCTGCTCCAACGGTGCATATTCCCGCGTTACGTAGACGCTGGGATCTAGGGGGCCAGCATAAAAGGTAGGGTCCTTGTACGGCCAACCCGCATCCTCCAGCCAGAACAGCTGCCCGTCGATGGCCGCCACCACGTAGTCCCGCTCGAACCGTTGGGCTTCGCTGAGAGACTCAGTCTCGAAGCCTAGAGCCAGCTCCCGCTGCGCCTTAAGCCAGTCGATATTCCGCGCCAAGCCCGTGGCGCTCATGTCGGGTAGCTGGCCGTCAAACTCATGGCGGCCCGCGTAGACTGCTGCTGTGGGATTGGCCTCGAAATACCCTTCGATGAAGTTATCGATGAAGCGGTTCCATTCTCGCGACCCTTTCTGACAGCCGGCGCTCATTACAAGCACGACGAATCCGGTCCACAGTATGATCAACGTTCGCTGTTTCATGATGGGTCCTCCTTCTTTAGTCTTCCTATGACGGGAAAACTCATATTATTCAGAACCTCCTTGATCCATTATATCTACGGTCGAAATTAAGTTGCCGGATCCAGGTTGGATCTGGAAATCTGACCGTTTCCCCTCCCCAGGAAACCTTGCAGCAAGGGGGCCAGCCGCCGGGCAACTTCCTGAACGCTGACAGGCCCTGGTAGGTAGTCGTTGAGGTTTGTCACCCCATATTCCAGAATGCCGCAGGGGATCATGCCATCGAAGTACCGCCGTGGCACGCAGACGTTGATGGCGAAGCCGTGCATGGTGGTCCAGCGGACCAGCCGCACCCCCAGGGCGGCCACTTTCCGCCGCCCGACCCAGACTCCCGGCAGCCCGGCAATCCTCACGGCAGTGAGACCAAAGGCGGCCAGGGTGCGGATGATCAGGTCCTCCAATCCCCGTATGTACCAGGTAACACCGGGGCGGCGCTCACGCAGGTTGATGATGGGATAGCCCACCAGCTGGCCGGGGCCGTGATAGGTTACGTCGCCCCCCCGGTCGGTTGCCACCACTTCCGCGTCCGCTAGGCGGCTGGTGAGCAGATTGCGGGCGTCGGCGTGCTTGCCCAGGGTATAGACCGGCTGGTGTTCCAGCAGCAGGACCACGTCGGGAATCTTACCCGCCACCCGCCAGGCGTTGAGCCGCCGCTGGAGCTCCCACACGGGCCGGTAGGGCTGGCGGCCCAGGCAGAAGACGGGCAGTCGTGAATCCCGCGGAGCCCGACTGATCTCCCCGGCCACCTGGTTTATATCCGCAGCCAGATCAGAGACGCCAATAAAGCGGATACTTTTTTCAACCTCCGGGAGCTCCTGTCGCACCCGTGGTTCGGCCAGGGTAGGCATGGCTCCTTTATTAGCTCCCCTGCATCATACTGTCCCGCTTGGCCCGGAATTCGTTCCCCTCCCGCCAGTTGGGGAAGGCTCTTTCCCGGCTGAGGCGGTGACCGATACTGAAGAGTAGCCGCAGGTCGTCCACCATCCCGGTAAGGTCCCAGGCCGGGTCGAATTCGTCGGAGACTTTGTGGTAGCGCTCGGTTGTGTACCGGTCGATCTGTTCCCGGGTCCAGGCTTCACCGTGCTCCACGTGATCAATGCCGCTGTCAAGATAGAGGGCGGGGACTCCTTCCCTGGCGAAGCTGAAATGATCCGAGCGGTAGTAATACCCCTTCTCCGCCTCGGGGTCCGGGCGTACTTTCCGGCGTTGTCGGCGGGCAGCGGCATCCACGTAATCATCCAGCTCCGAGTTCCCGTACCCGATGACGGTTACGTCTTTCATGGGGCCGAAGATGTTCATGCCGTCCATGTTCATCACGGCCACCGTCTTAACCAGGGGGAAGACCGGGTGGGTAGCATAATATCGGGAGCCCAGCAGGCCTTGCTCCTCGGCTGTCACGGCCAGGAACAGCACCGAGCGGCTGGGGCGTCGGCCCAGCTGGGAAAAGGCCTCGGCCAGCTCCAGCAGACCCGCCACGCCGGTGGCATTGTCCAGGGCGCCGTTGTAGATCTGGTCACCCTTGAGCGATGGGTCTTTGCCCAGGTGATCCCAGTGGGCCGTATAGATCACTACCTCATCAGGACGGTTTCTGCCAGGCAGCAGTGCCAGGACATTATTGGAAGCGGAGCTGTTGATGGTGTTGGTGAGGGTTAGGGAAACTCGCAGGTTGAGCGGGACCGGCTGGAAATCACGGGTGGCGGCTAGGGTTTTCAAAGCGTCAAAGTCTTCCCCCGCTTGCCCGAGCAACTCCCGGACGACTTCCACATTGAGCCATCCTTCTATAGCGCAATAAGAAATCTCGCCTTCTTCAGCGACCAGGTCAAAACCGTGCCGGTTCCAGCGTCCGATTACCTCCCAGGGATAACCGGCGGGACCGGTTTCATGAATGACAAAGGCCCCTTCCGCACCCTGGCGGGCCGCTTCTTCCCGTTTATAGGTCCAGCGGCCGTAATAAGTCATGGCGCGGCCGTTGAACAGCGTGCTGTCACCGGTAGCGTAGCCGGGATCGTTTACCAGCAGCACCACGGTCTTACCCCGCACGTCCAGACCCTCGTAATCGTTCCAGCCATACTCGGGTGCCACGATGCCATAGCCTGCGAAAACCATATCGGATCGGTCCAGGGAAATCCGTTCCACCATTCGTTTCGTCCCCGCGATATACTCTTCACCATAAATCAGGCGGGTGGTTGTCTTATCACCCCAGATCAACAAACCCGTGCCGGTATTGACCGTCAACTCCATCAGGGGTACTTCCTGGAAATAGCTGTCCCCGTTGCCGGGCTCCAAGCCCAGCTTTTCAAATTCCTCCTTGAGAAACTGGAGAGTGAGTTCCTCCCCTTTGGAAGCCGGCCCCCGCCCTTCGAATTCATCGGAGGCCAGGACGGCAATGTCCGCCGCCAGGTCCCCGGAAGCGATACTGCGCTTGGCGGTGGCATCACCACCGCTCCCGCATCCCCACAGCCAAACTAGCACGACTGCGAAGAACATTATGTGAATAATATGCTTGCATTTTTTCATAGGTCGGGTATCCTTCATTGTGAATCTTTCCGTTGGTTGCCAGCCGCCTTCATGGCTGCATCCCGAACAGGTTTGAACTCGTCCTCCTGGTGCCAATTGGGGAAACGGCGTTGGTTGCTGATAGTATAGCCCACATCGAAAAGGACCCTTAATACATCCACGGTTCCGGCGAGGTCCCAGGAGTCATCGTACTCATCGGAAGGTGTATGGTAGGTCTTTTTAAGGTAGTTGTCAAATTGTACAAGGCCCCATTCCTTACCGTTAGCCACGCTATTTATCCCCGTCAACACGAAGATTGAGGGGACCCCCTTGCGGGCGAAGTTGATGTGGTCAGACCGATAGTAAGCTCCCTCCTGAGGCCACATATCGGCCTGGACAGATAATCCAATACGCCTGGCCGCGACCTTGATATAGTCGTCCAGCTGCGACTTACCAAGGCCGATGACAATGACATCCCTGGTTTTGCCAAAGGGAAGTAAAATGTCAACGTTGATGACAGCGGCGGTTTTAGTCAGGGGATAGAGGGGATTCTCGGTATAGTAGCGGGAGCCCAGCAGACCGCTTTCCTCGGCGGTTACGGCCATGAAAAGAATGGACCGTTCAGGCCGTTTCTCAAGGCCGGTGAAGAGCTCAGCCAGTGTCAGCAGGGCGGCAGTGCCGCTGGCATTATCCACCGCGCCATTGAAAATCTGATCTCCCTGCAGGGAGGTGTCCCGGCCCATATGGTCCCAGTGGGCGGTGTATACGATAACCTCGTCCGGGCGGGATGCCCCCGGTAAAACCGCCAGGACGTTCCGGGAAGCGTACCGGCGGTAGCGATTGGCCAGCGTCAAGCTCGCTCGCAAATCAAGTCCAATGGCCCGAAAGTCCGGGTCTGCGGCCTGCACCAGAAGCGAATCGTACTCCAGCCCGGCCAGGCGCAGGAGGGTCTTCCCGTCATCCAGGTTAAAGAAGCCATATACCATATTGCGACTGACCTCCCCCTCCTCAGTGGCCAGAGTTATTTGCGGTGCTCTCATATGTGCGCGCAACTTCTCCCAGGAAAATGAAGTCAGGTTTGAATCTATAATTGCAAAAACGCCAGCGGCCCCCTGTCGCATCGCTTCTTTACGCTTGTACCGTCCCGAAGAGTATTTGGTGGCACTCTTCCCCTTGAACAACGTCGTATCGCCAGTGACGAAACCGGGGTCATTCAGCAGGTAAACCACCGTTTTTCCCTGGACATCCACGTCCCGGTAGTCATCCCAATCGTACTCCGGGGCTACAATGCTGAAGCCGACGAATACCAGCTCCGAGGCGCTGAGGGACACCTGCTCTTTCATGCTTTCGGTCCATGCCAGGTGGTCTTCGCCGTAAGCCAGCTGTAGGGTTTCGCCCCCGTTATGAATCTCCAGAACCGCATCCGGAACAACTTTTGTTTCCTGAAGGGAGACTTCCTGAAAATAGCTGTCGCCATTACCCGGTTCAAGGCCCAGCTCTTCATACCGTTGCTTGAGAAAAGCGATGGCCTTTTTCCCTCCGGGAGTGCCGGGCAGACGGCCCTCAAACTCATCAGATGCTAAAGTGGCGATATCCGCAGCCAACCGGTCTACCGACAGCCCGTCCTGCGCCGTAGTTATAACAGCATGGTGGGCGGCACACCCCGCCAGGGTCAGAATCATCAAGGCGAATCTAAAGAAAGATGTGGCTTTCTTCATAACTCCGATTTACCTCCATTACTTATGCAATATCTCTCGCAGTTACTTCAATGTCGGGAACAAGCCCCATATGATGCCTAATCCCTACTTCCACAGAAAAAGAGGAGATAATCCTGCCAAAATGTCGCAGTGCTTACAATCTGGCAGGTTTTCCGCCGACGGCACGATCCTTGAACCATAGTCCATTGACAATAACTGAAAAAGGGTGCTCTAATGGTAACACGCATAATTTACACCGAAATCTCACCACAGCTGGAGGCTTGGTTCGGCCAGTCCTGGCCTCGGATCCTGGCCGTGGGGCTGGGGCTGGTCCTGGCCGGCATCCTGGTCCTCACGTTCCCCCGGCTGGTCGCGTTCCTTGTCGCCCTGGCCCTGTTCCTGGCCGCCGCCGTGGTGCTCCTGACGGCTTACCACCTCTGGAAACTGAGTCGGACCGACCACGTAACCGAAGTCAAAGTCGACTAGTAATTAACCGACTCCCCGTAGGCCACAGCGGTAGCCTCCACGATAGCCTCCGACAGGGTGGGATGAGGGTGGACCGTTTTCAGGACTTCGTGGCAGGTAGTCCCTCGCTTGAGGGCCAAGGCGGCCTCGGAGATCAGGTCGGTGGCACCTTCGCCGATGATATGGGCCCCCAGTAACCTGCCGTCGCCGGCATCATAGACCACTTTCACAAAGCCGTCAATTTCTCCCGTAGCCTGGGACCTGCCCAGGGCCCGGAAGGGGAATTTGCCGACCCTCACCTCGAAGCCCGCTTCCTGAGCCCCTTTCTCCGTCAGGCCTACTGAGGCCACCTGGGGCCGGCAGTACGTGCAGGCCGGGATGTTGCCATAGTCCAGCGGCTGGGGCTTAAGACCTCCCAGGTGCTCCACGGCGGTGATGCCCTCAGCCGAGGCGGCATGGGCCAGCAGCGGCGGTCCTACCACATCCCCGATGGCATATATGCCGGCTACGCCGGTATGGTAGAACTCATCCACGACGATGGTCCCCCGCTCAACCTTCAATCCGAGCTCCTCCAGTCCCAGGCCTTCCACGTTCCCCTGCGCACCCACGGCCACCAGTGCTACGTCCGCGATGATGACCTCCTGGCGCTGGCCTGAAGTTTGGACCTCCAACCCGGTCTTCAGCCGGTCAATGTGGTCTACTTCAGTCCCCGTCAGCATCGAAATCTTACGCTTTTTGAAGGTGCGGGCCAGCTCCCGGGATACCTCCTCATCCCCCAGCGGCAGTATCTGGGGCAGCATCTCAATAAGGGTTACTTCGGTGCCAAAGACGTTGTAGAAATAGGCGAACTCCACGCCGATGGCCCCGGCCCCGATGATCACCATCCGTGCGGGCACTTCGGGCAGGACCATAGCTTCCCTGGAAGTGATCACCCGCTGGCCGTCCGGCTCCATCCCGGGGATGACCTTGGACCTGGCTCCGGTGGCGATGATGATGTTCTCGGCCTGGAGCTGGCAGACTTCATCTTCCTTCGGGGAGACCTCTACGGTGGCAGCGTCCACCAGCCGGCCCCGACCCACGTGGTGCATAACACCATACTTCTTGAATAGATACTCAATCCCCTTGGACAGTCGTCCCGCTACATCACGGCTGCGCTTGATGACCGTCTTCCAATCCGCTGACACCTCGTCCACCATCAGTCCGAACTCCCCGGCGTGGCGGATGTCTTCATACAAACCGGCGGTGTGCAGCAGGGCCTTGGTGGGGATACAGCCCCAGTTCAGGCAGACGCCGCCCAGCTGGTCGGACTCCACTACGGCGGTCTTCTTACCCAGCTGGGCAGCCCGGATCCCGGCCACATAGCCGCCGGGCCCGCTGCCGATGACTACCACATCATATTTCTCGGTCACGCTCACTTCAGTCCTTACACAATCCTGGCCACCGGTTCCGGCTCCGGTGCGCCGATCAGTGAACGCAGCAGCTCCAGCTCCTCGCCGTATTCAGATTCATCCTGCACGGGGGTTTCCAGGACGGCGGGAGTATCGGCGAAGCGCGTATCGTTTACGAGGCACCAGAAAGGCACTAGCCCCAACAATCCCTGGCCTATTTTTTCGTGCCGGTCCACCCGACTGGCCAGGTCCCGCTTGCTGTCGTTAAGGTGAAAGACCAGGAGTTGGCCCAGGCCGATGATGCGGTCGAATTCCTGCAGGGTGCGCTCCCAGTCCTCGGGAGTGCGGATATCGTAGCCGGCGGCGAAGGCGTGCTGGGTATCGAAGCAGACGCCCATCCGCTTCGGGGAGTCGACCTGCCCCAGAATATCGGCGATCTGCTCGAAGGTATATCCTACGTTGGTACCCTGGCCGGCGGTGATCTCCACCAGCAGCTTCACCTTTTGATCCGGGCGGGCATCCAGGGCGGTATTCAGGCTCTCGGCCACCGTAGCGCATCCGGCTTCAGCCCCGGCCCCCAGGTGGGCGCCCGGATGGAAGACGATGTAATCAATACCCAGGGCCTCGCTGCGATCCATCTCCGCGATGAAGGCGTCTATCGCCCGTTTGAGCTGCCACGTCTTGGCCGCGCACAGGTTGATTAGGTAGCTGTCGTGGGTGATGCTCACCCGCGGGCGCTCCTGGGACATCCCCTGGCGAAATCCCCCGATGTTGGCCTTGGTCAGGGGAGGGGCCTGCCACTGGTTCTGATTCGCCGTGAATATCTGGATGGCATCCGCGCCGATGGCCCGGCCCCGTTCGGGAGCATTCTCCGTGCCGCCAGCCGTTGATATGTGGGCGCCGAGCAAAGCCACTATGATGGTCCTCTCATGGCTATGATCCTGAAGAACTCCGCCCTGGTTTTCTGATTGGATCGGAATGCTCCCAGCAGGTGGGAAGTAGTAACAAAGCTGTTCTGCTTTTCGACACCGCGCATCTGCATGCACAAGTGTACTCCCTCCACTACCACGGCCACGCCCCTGGGCTCCAGAACCTCCATCAGGGCGTCAGCGATCTGCACGGTCATGCGCTCCTGGACCTGCAGCCGCCGGGCGTACATCTCCACAATCCGGGGAATTTTCGAGAGACCGATCACCCTGCCATCCGGCAGGTAGCCTACGTGAACCTTGCCGAAAATGGGCAACAGATGGTGTTCACATATGGAGAAAAAATCGATGTCCTTGACCGTAATGATCTCGTCGTACTTCTCATCGAAGCACGCCCGGCTCACCACGTCCTCCAACTTCAGGTCGTAGCCCCTGGCGAAGTACTCCCACGCCAGGGCTACCCGCTCGGGGGTGCGCACCAGCCCTTGCCGATCCGGGTCCTCACCAATCTCGCGCAGGAGTTGGTAGATCAAATCCTGGATGCTGTTCCTGGTCTTATCGTTCATAGTTCTATGAGTCCTTATACTGAGGCGCTGGATATGGATTGTTTCGTCAACGCAGCCGTAATACCGGTATCATTTTAAGACTAAAAATTTACCGCCGGAAATTAGTACCGGCCATGTGCTTTATGCCCGGAAGTTAAGCAGGCGTCAGTCGCTGCTGCTTGTAGGAGTTGTAGCTGCGGGGCACAGCTCGTGAAGGACACACTCGCCGCATCGGGGCCGCCGGGCAACGCACACCCTGCGCCCGTGCTCGATGATCCGGTGGCTGAACACCGTCCACTCCTCTGGCGGCAGGAGCTCCATAAGGACGTATTCAACCTTCACAGCGTCCTTCCCCTGGGCAAGGTCAAGCAGGTTGGCCAGGCGGATCATATGGGTATCCACCACCAGGCCGGGGATGTCAAATACATTGCCCAGGATGACATTGGCTGTCTTGCGACCCACACCGGGCAGCCGGATCAGCTCGTCCATGCTCCCGGGGATTTCACCGCCGTGTTCCCGCACCACCGCTTCGGCCATGCCCTTCAGGCTCCTAGCCTTGGCGTTGAAGAAGCCGGTGGAGCGGATGGCCTCGCCGATGTCCTCCAGGGGCGCTTCGGCCAGTGTCCGGGCATCGGGGTAGGCGGCGAAAAATGCGGGCGTCACCATGTTCACCCGCTTGTCGGTGCATTGGGCTGAGAGGATAGTGGCCACCAGCAGCTGGTAAACATTCTTGTGCATTAGAGCAGTGGCGGCGCCGGGATACTCCAGCGTCAGCCGTCGGTTGATCTCCACGGCCCGTCGGCCCTGGGCTGTTTTACTCTCGCGGGGCATGTATCAGATCAGGGTAACACTGCCCATAGAAAAGTAATCAGGAATCACCGTACCGTTCGGTAATCTCCACGTCCTTTTCACCCGACCTGACTTTCACAGCCGCTACCTGGGGATCGTGATCGAAGAACAGCCACCAGCCCTCCGCGGCGGCCCGGGCCAGCAGCAGCTGTTTCTCAGCCAGTGTCTCCAAGGGACGCAGGTCGTAGCCCATGATAAAGGGCAGACGCAGGTGGGTGGTGGTGGGGATGGTATCTCCCATGAAGACCGCCGTCTCCCCTCCCCCGGTGACTTTCACCATCTGGTGGCCGTCGGTGTGGCCGTTGCCCACCAGGATTTCCACGCCGGGAGCGATTTCGCCTGGGCCATCGAGGACTTCCAGTCGGCCTTGGCGCTCCAGGGGGAGGAAGTTGTCGGGAATGTAGCTGGCCCGGTCCTTGAGGCTGGGGTGGTTAGCCAGTTCCCACTGGGATTTCTGGGTATAGTAAGTGGCGTTGGGAAAGGTGGGCACGATCTCACCCCCCTCGACCATGGTCGCCCCGCCCGCATGGTCGAAGTGCAGGTGCGTGAGTATTACGTCGGTCACCTGCTCGCGGGAAAAACCGGCGCGCTGTAGAGCGGCCTCCATAGCATCCTCCGGCTGCTCGATGCGGAAAATGTGTACCTCCTTCTCGCTCAATTTGTTGCCCATACCGGCGTCCACCAGGATGCGCCTTTTTGCCCCGCCATCGGCGGGGGCGGTGCCTTCGATGAGCAGGTGTCGGCAGGCCAGCTCGATGCGGTTGGCCTCGTCGGCGGGGTTGGTGCGTTCCCACAGCACCCTGGGCACCGACCCGAACATGGCCCCGCCGTCCAGGGCGAACGTGCCGGAGCGCAGGGGGTGGATGGTCCAGGGGCCGAGGGGGAGGGGATTAGACATGCAATTCGATAGCCTTTAGCATTTAGCAATTAGCGATTGGTAATCAGCGTTCAGCCATCCTCGGCCAGGACCTCATACTTCGCTTTCCGCATGGCCGCTGCGATGTATTGGGTCAGCATAAATGTGTATTCCTTATTCTATCCTGGTTGGCCCGAATTTAACAGTTTCCAGTGCTACTGCCACTGGATACTGGATAATTGGATACTGGTGATTGGTGATTTTCACCGCAGAGTACGCTGAGACCGCTGAGATGAGAAATATTTCCAAGTATTTGTTTATCAGGTAAAAATCTCCGTGCTCTCTGCGTTCCTTCGACTACGCTCAGGACAAGTCTCTGTGGTGAATCTCTTATTTCGTGCTAATTCGTGTTCATTCGTGGCTAAAATTCCTTGGCGTCCTTGGCGTCCTTGGCGCCTTGGCGGTTTTCATGTTTTCTTATCTCTGCGCCCCTTCGACAGACTCAGGCTTCGTCGTGAGACTTCGGCGTGAGCTCAGTCGAACGCTCAGCCGAATGGGCATGCCTCTGCGGCCCCTTCGGCCCGGCCTTGACGGGTTCCTTCTCTTCTTGGCTGATGGCTGACTTGTCCGGCGTCTTTAGTCCCGTTCTAAATCCCGCCAACGGCGGGGCCAACGGCGGGGTAGCCCGGCGTAGACGGATCGCTGTCCGCCTTTCCCCCTCGCCTTAAGGAGAGGGGGCGACACGCAGTGTCGGGGGTGAGGTCGCGCACCAGGCGCACCACGCGAACGACAAGCCCCCGCCACTTGCTTATATTCCGGCGCTGTGATGATGCCCCTGCCATATCGCCTCGCGGCCGCTGCCCGTAAGGGCCCCGGTTCCTATGTCGTGAGCCCTGAGGGTGCTCCCACCACTAGCTTTGGGGCGGAAATATTTTTTAACAGGACGATTTACGCCTCTCGTCGGGCGAAAACTTAAAAATGCGGAATTTTGGTGGGGTTTTGTCTAATTTTGCGCCGGTTCTTTCTGGACTGACAGATCGAGGGGTCTCGAAAAAAACAACAGCAAGCTGTCATCGCGAGCGAGTTTACCCCGCGCCTTTAGTCCCGCTCCTAGTCCCGCCATCGGCGGGGCCAACGGCGGGTTGGTGCAACATAGCGGGGCCCATCGTACCCGCCGGCAAACTTAACACCACCCAAACAATGCTCCCGTCGGGAGAAGGCCTGAAAAAACGGAATTTTGTATGGATTATGTTAAATTCCTCGCCGGTCATTGCTCCCCCTTTTGCTCCCGGCGGTTCCCTCTATATTCTCTTCTTCATGCCCACGGCCAACTGCCAACTGGTAACTGCTACTGCCACTTCTTCCCAGCCCCCACGGGAAATAATACCCTAAATTCCGCACACATGACATGCTGAAGGTAAACGAAATCTTCCACAGTATTCAAGGGGAGTCGTCGCACGCCGGACGGCCCTGCGTCTTTGTGCGCCTGACCGGCTGCAATCTCCGCTGCGCCTGGTGCGACACGGAGTACGCCTTCTACGAGGGTGAGGATCTGACGGTGGATCAGGTGATGGAGCGGGTGGCGGGATACGGCTGCAACCTGGTGGAGGTCACCGGCGGCGAGCCCCTCATGCAGGCGGAGGTCATCTACCTGCTGGAGCGGCTGCTGACTGAAGGGTACGAGGTGCTGCTGGAGACCGGCGGTTCACTGCCCATCAAGCAGGTACCCCGGCCGGTCATCAAGATCGTTGACTTCAAGACCCCCTCGTCGGGCATGGCGGGGAAGAACCGGTGGTCCATCCTGGACGACCTGGCGCCCCACGACGAAGTCAAGTTCGTCATCGGCGACCGGGACGACTACGACTGGGTTCGGGCCCGCATCGAGGAACACGGCCTTGCCGGGCGTCAGACAATCCTTTTTTCACCTGTGTTCGGTAAGCTTGAGCCCCGGATACTGGCCGGGTGGCTCCTGGCCGATCAGCTGGAAGTGCGCCTCCAGCTGCAGCTGCACAAGACCATCTGGGGGCCTGGCAAGCGCGGCGTCTGACAGGAACGCCTTCGCCTTCACCAGCTGTCCCGGTTCACCAACAATCTCCTCCTAAAAGCAAGGAAACCCGGCGCGAAGGCCGGGTTTCCTCTGGAGGAGCCCCAACTGGTTGTGCTGGTACTCTATGCGAAGAGCGATAGGACCAGCTGGGGTGCCGCATTAGCCTGTCCAAATG
>Ga0209976_10001786_pt1 | contig 12496 bp, 13 predicted proteins | sample SumtaG_FD_182806 | JGI IMG/M metagenome (GOLD analysis project Ga0209976, IMG submission 182806) | Deep subsurface microbial communities from Indian Ocean to uncover new lineages of life (NeLLi) - Sumatra_00157 metaG (SPAdes) (version 2) | ecosystem: Environmental > Aquatic > Marine > Oceanic >...
AGAAAAAACTGGACTCCCCGTTATGAATTCTTAGCCTCCATCTTTGGCGAAGAAGATACTGACAGATTTTTAAAACACCGGGTTCAAGTCGTTAAAGCCAGACACAAAAAAAAACCGCCAGTTATCCTCCCTTCACAAGTTGACAAAAAAACCCAAGAATTCCTCAAAGCCAAACCTGGCACCCAATCAGGCAGACACAAAAGAAAAGAAGTTATCAATACTCTCATCTTCTGGGCTACTGACACGGCCATCAATCAATACAACATTGAAAGTTACAAAACCAGATCAGCCATCGTTGACAGTCTCTTAAATCACCTGTTCCAAAACTCCCTTACCGACGAGTCTGTCATCATCCTCAATGGCTTAAAAAAAATCGTTTTCTCCCGAGTTACCTACCTTGGAGCCAAAGGCGAACCCTCGCCTGTAGTCCATGACGCCATCATTGCCGGTGTCGGCCGCCTTCTCACCGCCCACTATAACGAACTCGTCAGACAACGCGATGAAAAACTCGACAAGCTGACTAAAATTAAACTCATCAAAGAAATTAAAAAAGCTGACAAAGACACCGGCTCCTTGGCCTTTTCCGGAACACCTAGAAAGGATGATGAATACAAACATCAATTTCCCTTAGAACCTAAATATGCCCACCTCTTACTTAAAATTCTTAAACACTACCGCTTTTCTGCTTGGCCAGACTCAAGAAAACGGGCTAAGAGCCTGATTGAATCCATGGAAAAACAACTTGGCTTTAAACTGGAAGATATTTAAATAACAGAGGCCGTGGTGTATAATAAACTTGTTTTAATAAACTTATCTTGACATGTCAACCTCAGGTTGATAACTTGAAACTGTGGATCTACACATCTCAATATCGGCTGAGCCGATTTTTAATTTGGGACAGTTTGAGTTTACTAACTCCATGTTGGTCAGCCTTCTGGTGGTTTTCTTCTTATCTTTAGTCGCCATCGGTTTCTCCCTCACTCATAAATCCAAAAAATCCAACCTTAATCTTTTTATCCAGACGATTATTGAATCACTCTACGAGTTCGTCCAATCAGTCACCCCGCATCACGCGGGGCGTTTTTTTCCTCTAATCGCCTCCATCTTTCTTTTTGTCATCTTTGGCAGCTGGGCTGGACTTTTACCAGGAGTCGAAACCATTGGCCTTATCAGGCAACTCCACGGCCAATCAACCTACATCCCTCTTTTCAGGGGAGCCACGGCTGATCTTAACATTACCCTCGGCTTAGCCATCTTTGCTATCTCTGCCGTTCAATTCTATGGCTACAAGCTTCAGGGCACTAAATACTTTAAAAAATTCTTCAACTTCACTAACCCCATCAACTTCTTCGTTGGTCTGCTTGAACTCATCAGCGAGTTTGCTAGAATCATGTCTTTTTCCTTTCGTCTTTTTGGCAACATCTTTGCCGGCGAAGTTCTCTTAGCTGTCATTGCTGTCCTCGCCCCTCTCTTCGTCAGCCTGCCTTTTATTGGCTTAGAGTTTTTTATCGGCTTTATTCAAGCCCTAGTTTTTGCTACTCTTACCTTAGTCTTTATCAGCATTGCTACAGCTGAACATCATTAAAATAAATTAATTTAATTAAACTAAAAAATTAGTTCAAATATAAAATAAATAATAAAGGAGGAAACCGTATGGCCGCAGAAGTTGTCAAATCTTCCAGCGATGTCGTTATCGGTGCTACCATGGCTATAGGTGGTTTAGCCCCAGCTATAGCCATTGGCTTGATTGTTTCCAAAGCTCTAGAAGCTATTGGCCGCAATCCTGAAGCTGCTGGTAAGGTTCAAACCGTCATGATTTTGGGGGTGGCCTTTGCCGAGGCTATCGCCATCTATGCTTTGGTTGTCGCCTTAATCTTAAAATTTGTTTAATTAACCCCGCCAGTTATTACTTCAAACTAATTCCTGGCGGTAAAAAACATGTCAATCAAGTGGTACCAACTCTTGTTTCAGATAATTAACTTTGGTGTTTTAGTCTTTGTCCTCAACAAATTCCTCTATAAACCAATTGTTAACATCATCAAGCAAAGAAACAAAAAAATCGAGGACTCCATCAAGGCTGCTGAAGCTACTCTCAAAGAAAAAGCCAAGATCGAAGAAATTAAGAAACAAGCTGTTGAAGAAGCTGAAAAAGAAGCTGTCAGAATCGTCGAAGCTGCTAAAAAAGAGGCTGGTAAAACTTCTAAATCACTCATTAATCAGGCCAAAACCGAGGCTGAACAAGAAGTCGACAAAAAATTCCAGTTAATGATTGAAAAATTGGCTGAACAAGAAGCCAAAATCACCGGCCGGATTACCGACCTAGTTATCAAAACTACCTCTCGTGTTCTCAAAGACAGCCTAACCTATAAAGAGCAAAAATTAATTATTGACAAAGAAATTGACAAACTCAAAAAAATTAAATGAAACCTCAAAGTCAGATTGAAGCCATTATTAACGGCCTGATCAGTTACTTAGAAGAAAAAAAGTCCCTTGATCTTCTCCCTCAAATTGCCCAAGAGCTAATCAAGCAAAGCTGGGTCAGAATTGACCCCAACCTAGCCATTGTCTCCACTCCTATCGCCTTAGAACCCAATCAAATTCAGAAAATCAAAACCTATCTTTCTAAAACTCTCTCTCGCCCTGTTTGGGTTAAAGCCAAAATTGATAAATCCATCATCGCCGGCCTGAGAATCGAAATTGCTGGTCAAGTAATTGACGGCACCATTAACCGTCAACTTCAAGAATTAAAACAGCAAGTCATCTATGCCTAATATCTCTCAGGACCTTGGCAAAAAAATCGATCAATTCACTCCCACCTTAAAAGTCAAAAGTGTCGGTCAAATTCTTTCTGTTGGTGACGGCGTTGTCACCATCAATGGTTTAGCCGACGCCATGATGGCCGAAATTCTTGAATTTCCTCAAAAAACTTATGGCCTAGTCCTCAATCTTGATAAGCATACTGTCGGCGCCATCATCCTGGGCGACAGTCAACATCTCAGTGAAGGTGATGAAGTCGTTACCACTGGCAGAATCTTAGAAATTCCCGTCGGTGATGCCTTAATTGGCCGGGTTCTCGGCCCTTTAGGCAATCCTTTGGACGGTTTACCCCGCCCTAAAACCAAAGATCATATGCCTTTAGAAAAAATTGCTCCTGGTGTCATCAGCCGCGAAAAAGTTCAACAGCCTGTTCAAACCGGCATTAACGCTATTGACAGCATGATTCCCATCGGTAGGGGACAGCGCGAACTCATCATTGGTGATCGCAGCACCGGCAAATCATCCATCGCCATCACCACCACCATCAACCAAAAAGGCAAAAACCTAACCTGCATTTATGTCGTCATCGGCCAAAAAGCTGCTTTTACCGCTCAGCTGGTTGCCACCTTAAAAAAGTTCGACGCTCTTGACCACACCATCATTATCGCCGCCAACGCTTCAGCCCCCCCCTCTCTCCAATACCTGGCTCCTTATGCCGGCGTTGCCATTGCCGAACACTTTGCTCAGCAAGGTAAAGACGCTTTAGTTATCTATGACGATCTCACCAAACATGCCTGGGCTTACCGCGAGTTATCTCTCCTCCTTCGTCGTCCTTCAGGCAGAGAAGCCTATCCCGGTGATGTCTTTTACCTCCACTCTCGCCTTTTAGAAAGAGCTGTCAAACTTAACAAAAAACATGGTGGCGGCTCTATCACCGCCCTGCCTATCATCGAAACCCAAGCCGGCGATCTGGCTGCCTACATTCCTACCAATGTCATTTCCATTACCGACGGCCAGATCTATCTAGAAACTGATCTTTTCAATGCTGGTGTCCGTCCAGCCATCAATGCCGGCCTATCTGTTTCCCGCGTCGGCGGTGATGCTCAAATCAAGGCCATGCGTCAAGTTGCCGGTAAACTCAGGCTTGAACTGGCTCAATATCGTGAACTAGCTGCTTTCGCTCAATTCTCTTCTGATCTAGACCCTATCACTAAAGCCCAGCTCGACCGGGGCATCCGCATCACTGAAATTCTTAAACAAGACTGGGACAAACCCATGACTGTCGAAGAACAAGTCGTCCTTATCTGGGCTGTCACTCATAATTATCTTGACCATACGCCGGTTGACAAAGTTAAAGACTGGCAGGCTGAATACTTGAAATATATCTTCACCACCAGGCCCAAGATCAAAACAACCATAAAAAAAGAAAAAATCCTCTCTAATACCACCATTAAGGAGCTAGAAAAATACACCCAGAGATTTAATGACAGTCATCCCGATCTTGCCATTATTGAAAAAGAAGCAGGTGAATCATGAGCTCAACCAGAATAATCAAGCGCCGCATTAAATCCAGTCAAAACATTGCCCAAATCACTAAAGCCATGGAAATGGTTTCGGCTTCTAAAATGAAACGGGCCCAGGAAATGGCCCTTGCCTCCCGGCCCTATTCAGAAAAAATGGCCGAGGTTATCACCCAACTCTCTGATAAAGCCCAGCATCAATTCAAGCACTTCTTGCTCAGCGACCCCCGCCTTCGCTGGCCAAAAGAACAAGAATTCACTGTTTTAACCATCCTCTTCTCTACCGATAAGTCTCTCTGTGGTGGTCTCAACACCAACCTTTTCCGCGGCCTGGAAAACTGGCTGAAAACTCTCAAAAACGAACTCAAACTTCCTCCTAAAACCAAGCTCTCCTTTATCACTGTCGGTAAAAAATCCAAAGAGCACATTCTAAAAACTAACCGTTTCTTGCTGGCTGAGTTTCCTCAGTTTGGCGATCGGCCTCATTTCCAGGATATTCTGCCTATCTCTCGCCTGATCATTGACAGCTTCAGAAAAGGTCAGCTCCAAATGACCTTCATGGCCTACATGGAGTTCATCTCCACCATCTCTCAAAAACTAGCTGTTAAGCAACTTCTGCCCATCAAAACCAGTCAATTCCAGCTCAAGTCAACTGAGCCAGCCAAGACTCAACCAACTAGTGAAAAAGGAGCTTCCACCGGTGACTACATCTTTGAGCCCGCTCCAGAAAAAATCTTCAAACATCTTCTGCCTCAATACATTGAACTCCAGCTCTACCATGTCCTGCTCGAGTCTTTAGCCAGTGAACATTCATCCCGCATGGTTGCCATGAAAAACGCTAATGAAAACGCTCTAGAAATTGTCAATCAATTAACCTTAGAATACAACCAAGCCAGGCAAACAAAAATTACCAATGAGCTCCTTGATGTTATCGGCGCTCGTATGGCTTTAGAATAATATGAAAAAAATTGGTCAAATCTCCCAAATCATCTCCGTTGTCATTGATGTTAAATTCGACAACCATCTGCCAAATATCTACCACGCTCTCGAGGTGAAAAAAGCAGACGGTTCTCAGCTTATCCTGGAAGTCCAACAACATCTCGGCAACAATCAGGTTAGAACTATCGCCATGGGCTCAACCGACGGTCTAAAACGCCACATGGAAGTAGTTGATACCGGTAAACCGATTGCTGTCCCTGCCGGCCAAAAAGCTTTAGGCAGGCTTTTTAATGTCCTTGGCGAAACTATCGATGGCGGCCCTCAGATTAAAGGTGTCAAGCTCACCTCCATTCATAAACCACCGCCTAAATTCAGCGACATCGAATCTAAACCCCAAATGCTAGAAACCGGCATCAAGGTCATTGACCTTATCAGTCCCTTTGCCCGTGGCGGTAAGGTAGCTGCCTTTGGCGGTGCTGGTGTCGGCAAAACCATTATCATCCAAGAACTCATCAGAAACATTGCCGAGGAACACTTAGGCCACTCTGTCTTCTCTGGGGTAGGCGAGAGAACTAGAGAAGGCAACGACCTCTACACCGAAATGAAGCAATCAGGTGTCCTCAAAAACACCGTCATGGTCTTTGGTCAAATGAACGAGCCGCCCGGTGCCCGACTCAGAGTCGCTCTCACCAGCCTCACCTTTGCTGAATACTTCCGCGACCAAAAAGGCGAAGACGTCTTGCTCTTCATTGATAACATTTTTCGTTTCTCTCAAGCTGGCAGCGAAGTCTCTGCTCTTCTCGGCCGCATTCCTTCAGCTGTTGGTTATCAACCTACCCTAGCTTCAGAAATGGCCGCCCTACAAGAAAGAATCACCTCTACCAAAAAAGGCTCCATTACCTCTTTCCAAGCTGTTTATGTCCCGGCCGATGACTATACTGACCCAGCCCCAGTCACTACCTTTGCCCATCTTGACTCCACCATTGCCTTAGAAAGATCTCTCGCTGAACAGGCTCTTTATCCGGCTGTCGATCCCTTAACCTCTTCCTCAAAAATTCTCGCTCCGGACACAGTTGGTCAAGAACACTATCAAGTCGCCCGAGGCGTTCAAAAAGTTCTCCAGCGCTACAAAGACCTCCAAGATATCATCGCCATTCTCGGCATTGATGAATTATCTGATGAAGATAAGCTCACCGTCGCTCGAGCCAGAAAAATCCAACGTTTCTTAACCCAACCTTTCTTTGTCGCCGAACAATTCACCGGCAGCCAGGGTCGCTACGTTAAAATCAGCGACACCATCAAAGGCTTTAAAGAGATTCTTGAAGGTAAACATGATAGTCTACCCGAACAAGCTTTCTACATGGTTGGCACCATTAATGAAGCAGTAGATAACGCTAAAAAAGCCACCCAGCAAGAGCATGACCAATAGAAAAACCCTTCATCTCGAGGTTTTAACTCAGGAAAAAAAAGTTTTTAAAGACAGCGTTGATCTCATTCTCGCTCCTGCTCATGAAGGTCAAATCGGCATCCTGCCCGGCCACATTGGCCTGCTTACCAAACTCCAACCTGGTGAACTCTTTATTATCAAGGGCCCCTCTATCACTGTCCTGGCAGTCACTCACGGTCTTTTAGACGTCCATGATGACCAAGTCACTGTTATGGCTGACAGCGCCGCCAGAGCCGATGAGATCGACATCGCTAAAGTTGAAGAAGCTAAAACCAAAGCTGAAGAAGCTCTCAAACAAAAACTCTCTGACAAAGATTTTGCCATTGCCACTGCTGGTCTCAGAAAAGCCATTCTTGAACTCAAGGTAGTTAAGAAACGCCGACAGTACCGTGCTTTGAAGCAATAAGTGTGGTATATAATGTGATATATAATTGTGATATATAATATAGTCATAAATTGAATCAGAAGGGTGGTGAGCATTAATGGCCGACAAACCAGTCGGTAAAATCACTCACTATTACGACAAGATTGGTGTGGCCGTGGTTGAGCTTGATAAAGCTCTCAAGGTAGGCAGCACCATCAAAATCGTCAAGGGTGATACCGAATTTACCCAAGCTGTTGACTCCATGCAGATTGATCGTAAAGAAGTTAAATCAGCTAAAAAAGGCGACTCTATTGGTCTTAAAATCGATCAACCCATCAGGCCTGGCGCCCAAGTCTTTTTAGAAAAATAGTCTTTACTTAAAGCACTTCTAATTTCTAAACTGTGCTCCTATACTAATGGAATTCAAACCCGCTCCTGATGTTAAAACCAGGCTTCTAGCCATTCAGAAAAAGCTTCAAATTCCCCATATTAATATCCACCGAATTGTCTGTTTTCGCAGCACCGGCTCTCGCTCTCGCCGCGCCCAGGCCCGCATCTGGTCTTTTCCTCGCATCTGGCAAATGGCCCTTAACCAACCGCCTCATTATTGCCTCGAAGTCTTATCAGAAAAATTTGACTCTCTCAAAGAAGACGATAAAATTAAAGTCTTGATTCACGAACTGATGCACATTCCCAAAACCTTCTCCGGCGCTCTTTTACCTCACCGAGGCAGGGGTCGAGTGGTTATCAATCATCAATCCGTCAAGCAACTTTTCAAAAAATACAAAGCATGACTACTATCTTTCATGGTGATAACTTTGTTGCCAGTCGCCAGGCCCTTAATCAGCACCTTGATTCCCTCAAATCAACTACCCCCAACCTGGCTCTTAGCCGGTTTGAAGCTAAAAAAACTCAGGCCGAAGACCTTGCTCAGGCTTTAGAATCAGCCTCGCTTTTTGGCCATGACCAGCTAGTTATCATTGAAAATCTCCTCTCTCTGCCTCGCTCCAGTCAAAAATCAACTCTTATCAACATCCTCCTCAAAAACCTTGATAAACATCTTATTATCTGGGAGAAAAAATCTCTTAGCCCCAGTCTTAAAAAACAATTTTCCTCCGCCACCTTCAAGGAATTCAAACTCCCTTCAATCATCTTTAAATTTCTTGACTCTCTTAAGTCTAACCAGGTTAAAATTAGCCTCCAACTGCTTCATCAGTGTTATCAAAAAGATGCTCCTGAACTCGTCTTCTACATGCTCTGTCGCCGAGTCAGTCAACTCATCCAAGCCAAAGACAGCCAAAGTCTCAAACTAGCCCCTTGGCAAAAGGCCAAACTCAAATCCCAAGCTCAAAACTTCACCTTAAAAAAACTTCTCTCGCTCCACCGCCAACTCCTTGACATTGATTATCACCTCAAAACCGGCCAAACCGACTTGTCTGTCTCCACCCAGCTTGACCTCTTATTAGCCACACTTTAGAATGAAATTCTAGGCTATGAAGCTCGATCCAGCCATTTTCCGAGACTATGACATCAGAGCGGTCATTCCTGATCAGTTAGACGAACAGGGGATGGCCCGGATTGCTCAAGCCATCATTCATGTCTTCAAACCCAAATCAATTCAAGTTGGCCACGACATGCGTCTCACCTCACCCCAACTCCATCAGGTTTTTATCAACACCTTTCTTGCCAGCGGCGTCAATGTCGTCAATCTTGGCTTAACCGCTACTGATATGACCTACTACGCTGCCGGCACCTATCAGGAAGACATGGCTGTCACCATCAGTGCTTCCCATAACCCGCCCGAATTTAACGGCCTAAAAATTGTTAAGCAAGGCGCTATTGCCGTCAGCGGCGACAGCGGCATCTACGACATCAGGGACGCAGCTGTTTCTGAAAAAAACCTCACCATTAAAGCTCCTGCTCCCGGCAAGCTGACTCAACGCCACATTCTTCCCGGCTGGGTTGATCATGCTCTCAAATTTATCCATCTAGACAAAATCAAACCTTTCAAGGTTGTCATTGACGCTGGCAATGGCATGGCTGGTCATTTTATGCCTGCTTTTGAAAAAAAATTACCCTGGCAAGTCACTCGCCTTTACTATCAGCTTGACGGCAGCTTTCCCAACCATACCCCTAATCCCATCAAGCCCGAAAACATGCAGGATACTATTAATAAAGTTAAACAACTTAAGGCCGATGTTGGTATGGGCTTTGACGGCGACGGTGACCGGGTCTCCCTAGTCGACGAAACCGGCCGGATTGTCTCTGGCACCATCATGACCGCCATTATTGCCGAAAATCTGCTTCAAAAGCATCCTCAAGACACTATTCTCTACAATGCTATCGTTGGCCGAGTCGTCCCCGAAATTATCAATCAACATCAAGCTAAGCCCATCAGGGTTAGAGTCGGTCACACCCTGATTAAAGAAGCCATGAGAAAACATAACGGTCTCTTTTGCGGCGAACACTCTGGTCACTATTTTTTCCGCGATAACTTCTACGCTGATTCTGCCATTATTGCCGTCCTGCTTGTTCTTGAATTAATGTCTGAGAAAAACCTTAAACTCTCTCAACTAGTGGCTCAATACGATAAATATCCTGCTTCTGGAGAAATTAACTTTGAAGTGGCTGATAAGCAAAAAGTTATCCAGGCTATAGAAGCTGAGTATAAAAACCAGGCTGACTCCATTGACCGGCTGGACGGCATCAGCATCTGGTTTAAAGACTGGTGGGCTAATGTCAGACCCTCTAATACCGAGTCCCTGCTTCGCCTTAACCTTGAAGCTGACAATCAAACCATCTTAAAACAAAAAACCGCTGAATTTGTTAAAACCATCGAAACCTTAGGCGGTAAAAGAAAGACATGAATATAAATTGAATATAAATAAGGTATAAAGTATAAACTATGAACATTCTTAATCAACCAGAAAAAATCAAACAACTGGACAAGTCTAATGTCTATGACTCTATCATTCAACTACCCAAACAATGCCAGCATGCTTGGCAGGAAGCTAAAAACCTTAAACTTCCCCCTGCTTATAAAAAAACCAATAAACTCATCATGACTGGTATGGGCGGCTCTGGCCTAGGCGCCAGAATCATTGAATCAGTCTATGGCCTTGATTTAAAAATACCTCTTTATCGAATCCACGACTATGACCTCCCCAGCTGGGCTGACAAACATACTCTAGTCATCTGCACCAGCTTCTCTGGCACCACCGAAGAGACTGTTAACACCGCCAAACAAGCCCAGGCTAAAGGCTGCCAATGGCTAGCCATCACTACCGGCGGCAGCTTAATCGACCTGGCTAAAAAACATCAAGTGCCTTTTTATCACATCAATCCTGTTCATAATCCTTCTAAACAGCCCCGAATGGCTATCGGTTATCTTCTCATTGCTCAACTCATCATCGCTGCTAAAACTAAGCTAATCTCTTTTCCTCAAAAAGAATTCAATCACCTCATTAATGTCATGACCCAAGTCATTAATCAATCTAAACAGGAGATAAACACCCCAGACAATCCGGCTAAAACCGCTGCTCAAAAGCTTCACCAAAAACAAGTCATCTTTACTGCTGCCAGGCACCTGACCGGTGCCGGCCACACTGCTAAAAACCAAATGAATGAAAACGCTAAAAACCTGGCTCATCGTCACGACATTCCTGAACTCAACCATCATCTCATGGAAGGCCTCAAATTCCCTAAGGCTAATCGTCAAAGCCTGATTTTCTTTTTCCTTAGCTCCCAGCTCTATCCTCAGCGCCTCCAGCAGCGCTTCCAAATCACCCAAGATGTCGTCAAAAAAAATCAAATTAAAAACCTTAACTGGCAGGCCACCGCTAAAACCAAACTCTCTCAAGCCTTTGAGTTCATCCAGTTTGCCGGCTTTGTCAACTTCTATCTCAGCATGCTTAATCAACTTGATCCTGCCCCCATCCCTTGGGTTGACCACTTTAAGAAAAAGCTCGGCCAACCTCTCGGCCAGTGGAAATAGCCTGATTGATCTGCTATTCTCTTCCTAGAGGCCTGCCATGACTAAAACCCCTTTTGTTGTTAACTTTAAACAGGTTGATAAAAACGATATTGACCTGGTTGGCGGTAAAGGTGCCAATCTTGGCGAAATGGTTAAAGCTAACTTCCCTGTCCCTCCCGGCTTCATTGTCACTGCCGCTGCTTATTATCATATTCTTGAATACAATGCTCTTCGACCAGCCATTAAGGACATTCTTAGTCAACTTAACGTCCATGACACCCGCAGCCTCAACCATGTTTCTAAGCAAATAAAAGCTCTTATCCTCAAGGCTAAAGTTCCTGATGATCTCGCTTTAGAAATCATCCAGTATTACCTCAAACTCAGTCGGGGAATCAACCAAACTCTGGTAGCTGTCCGCTCCTCTGCCACTGCCGAAGATCTGCCGGATGCTTCCTTTGCCGGCCAACAAGAAACCTTTCTTAATGTTCAAGGTGAAGCTAACCTGATCCAATCGGTCAGAGCTTGTTGGGCTTCACTCTTTGAACCCCGAGCCATTTTCTATCGCCAAGAAAAAGGCTTTGATCATTTTAAAGTCGGTATTGCTGTCCCGGTCCAAAAAATGGTCCAGTCTGATGTTTCCGGCATCCTCTTCACCATTAACCCTGTCACCAATGATAAAAATCAAATCGTCATTGAAGCCATCTGGGGCCTAGGTGAAAAAATCGTTCAAGGCGCCTACACTCCTGATCATTATCTTATCCAGAAAAAAACCTGGAAAATTCTTCAAAAACAAGTCAATCTCCAAAAACTTCAACTGGTTTTTTCTAAAAACAAAAACCGGGAAACCAAGGTTCCTCGCTCCAAACAGCTAAAACCCAAGCTCAAAGAGGACCAAATTATTACCTTGGCTAAACTCGGCCATCAAATCCAACAACACTACTACTTTCCCCAGGATATTGAATGGGCCATAGAAAACAATCAGCTTTACATTGTTCAAACTCGACCAGTTACTACCATTGGCGATCTGGCTGAAAAATCAGCTACCCAACCTCAACCTAAAATCACCGGCTTAAAATCTCTGCTTAAAGGCGATCCGGCTAGCCCTGGCATTGCCAGCGGTTATGTTCGTCTGCTCAAATCAGCTAAAGAACTCCATAAAATCAAGTCCGGTGAAATTTTGGTTACTGACATGACCACCCCTGACTTTGTTCCGGCCATGAAAAAAGCCGCCGCCATCGTCACCAACAAAGGCGGCCAAACCTCTCATGCCGCCATTGTTTCTCGCGAGCTCGGCATTCCCTGTATTGTTGGCACTGAAACTGCCACCAAAACTCTAAAAACCGGCCTCGTCATCACCCTTAATGGCAAGACCGGAGAAATTTTTAAAGGCAGTTATCAACCTAAACCCACTTCTATCTCATCCAAAAAAACTAAAGCCAAAAAAACCTCCCCACCTAAAAAACTCACTCCCAAACAATTGGCTCCTGACCTGCTGC
>Ga0209976_10001787_pt1 | contig 12494 bp, 12 predicted proteins | sample SumtaG_FD_182806 | JGI IMG/M metagenome (GOLD analysis project Ga0209976, IMG submission 182806) | Deep subsurface microbial communities from Indian Ocean to uncover new lineages of life (NeLLi) - Sumatra_00157 metaG (SPAdes) (version 2) | ecosystem: Environmental > Aquatic > Marine > Oceanic >...
TGCGTTATCTATTTGGGGATATTAGAAATCTTGAGCGTGTTAGAGTGGCTTTAAAGGATGTTGATTATGTTTTTAACTGTGCTGCGGTTAAGCATGTACCCTTTGCTGAAATGAATCCTCTGGAGGCCGTTACTACCAATATTCTTGGTTTGGAGAATATTATTAACGCTTCAATTGAGAAGGGCGTGAAGAAACTCTTACATATATCAACGGACAAGGCTGTAGAAGCGACCTGTATCATGGGAGCGACAAAGTTTATTAGCGAGCGATTGATTCAAGTACGATGGGCACAGAACCCCTCAGTTGGAATGATATGCGTCCGGTTAGGAAATGTATGGAATTCGCGAGGTTCAATTCTACAATTAGTTAATGAATGTAAAAAACAACAGAAACCGATTCCCATAACAAGTTTGGAGATGACACGATATTTCATACAACCAGAAGAATTAATTGAGTTTGTATTTGAAGCTTTTGTAAAAGGCTTTAAGGGTGAGATATTTGTTCCTAAGTTAAAGATTGTCAACATTCGAGATATTATTGTAGGAAAGGTGGGGATTTCTTATCCCTATGAGATAATAGGGCTTCGGAAAGGAGAGAAATTAACAGAAAAGCTTTTAACGGAAGAGGAATTGAATGGTGCCGAGGAATGTGAAAGGTATTGGATAATTAGACATGAATTTAAATGAAGTTAATAGATTATTATGTTTGGATGAAATTATTAGGATATGAGGTTATTGGGATGTCATACAAAAAAATAATGAGAAAAATAGATATAGAACATCATAAACAGAAATTACAAGATTTTATAAAGGATAATTTGGATAAGAAGATGATTGCCACTTACTTTATGTTAGGAGTCAAAGCAGGAATCTTTAAAGATACTCAAACAGGAAGAGTTTTAACAGATGACGATCAACTCATGTTTGGTTATTACGATCATAAATATCAGTACACCTTTAGAAGACAATCTATTCCAAGGCAACGTGAAGCGAAGGGAATACGTGCGATGACAAAAATGATGCAAAATCAGAGGATTTTAGAAGAACAACGAAAAAGACAAAAAGAATCCATGAAAGGAGTTAGATTAGATTAATGATTAAACATTGTAAGAACTGCGGAATGCCAGATACACGTCCAGGAATCCACTTCAATGAGGTGGGTATATGCCAAGGTTGTATTTATGAGAAACAGAAGAATGAGATTGATTGGTATAAAAGATGGTGTAATTTGGAAAGACTTATTGACAGTTATCCTTCTTATACCGATTATGATTGTATTATCGCTGTTTCAGGAGGAAAAGATTCATATTTCCAAACTTATACATTTAAAGAAGGGTTAGGTTTAAAATGTTTATTGGTATGTATAGATGATGGATTTACTCATACAAAAGCAGGAATTCATAATCTTAAAAATATGGCCAAAGTGTTTGATTGCGATCTATTTGTCTATAAATTAAAACCACAAATTCAAAAGAAAATTATGCGCTATACATTTGAGAATTACAACAAACCTTTTTGGATATTTGATCAGATGATTTATACAGTTCCCATTTGGATGGCATTTAAATTTAATATCCCGATTGTTGTATATGGAGAGAATATCTCGGTGACACGTGGATTGAAAGGAGGAAAGGATACTGGTTATGCTGGTAAACAATTTTATAATACAGTAGTTTCCGATATAAGGATTGAGGATGTAGTAAAAGAGTGTGGTCTTTCTTTAGAAGATGTAAGTTTAGTTAAAGTTCCCGATCTTCAAGGGGGAGCTATTTATCCCCTTTACACATCCTACTTTGTTCGATGGGATGCCTATGAGAATTATCAATTCGCGAAGAGTAGAGGTTTCAAGACACTTGAAAGAGAATGGTGTCGATGGGGAGGGTTTATGAATTATTGGCAAATTGATTCATTTGGATATCTTATGGCATTCTATTCGAAATGGAATAATCTCGGACATTCTGGTTTTACTGATTGTGTATGTGAATTAATCCGAGCAGGACACATAACGAAGGAAGAGGGTTTACGACAAATAGATATATGGGAAGGTTTTTTCGATCTTAACGCTATGAATGATTTCTGCAATATATTAGGATACACTAAAAAAGAAGTATGTGAAATCAATAAGGATTTTTACAGAGAGGAAAATCATGACTAAATATCAAGAGTATAGATGGAAGTGGGATAATTATCCTAAATTACATAAGATCGATAAAATGCCAATTCATCTTGATATAGAACCCACTACACGTTGCAACTTGAAATGTATCATGTGTCCTCACTCTTTTATCCCACCAAAACCTCAAGACATGGATTTTGATATTATGAAAAAAGCGATTGATGAATTTGCTGAAAAAGGAGGTTATTCAATTAAGTTCTGTTATCTTGGTGAGCCTCTATTATATTCCAAGATATTTGAAGCTATAGAATATGCTAAAGATCAAGGGATTCTGGAAACAATTATGGCGACAAATGGCCATTTATTCAATAATGGAAGTTTAATGAAATTAATTAGTTCAGGATTGGATTTTCTCATTTTCTCCGTAGATTCAATTAATCCAGAAATATATGCTAAAATACGTGTTGGTGGTAATCTTGAAATAGTAAAAGATAATATTATTATGATAAAAACCCTAAAAGATTTTTATCAAACTAATAAACCTTTAGTTCAAATCCAAGCGATTCCCATGAGAGAAAATAAAGAGGAACTTGAAAGTAAATCATATCATAAGTATTGGAAGCCTTATGTTGATAAGATTAGGATAAGTCCTTTCTGTGAAGATTATAAGAATCAAAAAATAATAGAAGAAACTCCTGACTTTTTCTGTAAGAGCGTATTCCGTAGAATGACGTTGAGAGCAGATGGTAAGATCGTTTTATGCTGTGGTTCTCGTACTGATGATAAAATCTTAGGGGATATTAGAGAAAACACTCTGGAAGAGGTGTGGTTAGGGGAAGAGTTTGCAAGGATTCGGTATTTAATGAAGAAAGGGCAATCCCATCTAATAGAAGCATGTAAAACCTGTCCAGGAAGGTGTCATTAATGAAGGAAATAGTTTCATATCCTTTATTTGAAAAAGATGGAGAAGATATTAAGGTGTTTTGGTCAGGAACGATAACAGAATATGTTATTACTGAAGAAGGATTGATGAAAGCTAATAATTGGAGTAGAGAGAAGGCAAAAGCATTTATGAAAGAAATGATTGAAGATATTGAAAGAGAAGGCGATTTAGAATGAATATCAAAAATTATCTGATTTGTAAGGGGAGAGAAATTTATTACAAATTTTTTGAGAGATACAAACTAAAAAAAGAAAGGGAAATATTTGAAAATCATTATCTCTATTTGAGAGGTATTAATTTTGATGATACAACTCCCTTAATCTCCATTTACACTCCAACCTATAATCGCGATATAATCCTCATGCAACGCGCTATAAAATCTGTCTTAAATCAAACCTATAAGAATTGGGAGTATATAATCGTAGGGGATGGTTGTACCGATTACACAGAAGAAATGGTTAAATCAATAGGAGATCCTCGAATTAGATTTTTTAATATTGAACGTAATAAGAAAAAACATCCTAAGAATAAAAAAGATGATTGGTGTCTAAATTCTGTAATTCCTTCCAATTTTGCCTTAACTCAGATTAGAGGTAAATGGATCGCACATCTGGACGATGATGATATATGGTATGGGAAACATCTTGAAATCTCACTTAGAGTTGCCCAACATGGTGATTTTGAATTTGTCTCGGGCGCGAATAGGGAAGTAAGGAACAAGATTGTAGATGTCAATCATGGGAATAGAGTTCAGAGTGAGTTCTATACGCGAAAAAAGAAAGAGTCTATAGGATATAATCCTAAAATTGGCGCTCATTCTTCTTATTTCTATAGATCCTATTTGAAAGTCTTTAAATATAATGTACATTGTTGGCGTAAGAAATGGAATAGTGTAAATGATATTGATTTAAGTTTGAGGATGTACAATGCAGGAGTGAGGATGGGCTTCATAGACGTTCCCATGTTAACGATTAACCCAAGACCTGGAGATCAAACTATTGGATTGGAGGCTATATTAGAAAATGATTGAAAAAATGAATAAGAGTACGGAAAAAGAAGTTTCTAACAGGGAACATTTTATAAAACAATTTAGGGCGCATCCAATTTTTGAATCCGAATTAATTTGGAATTTTGCCCTATTTATGAATAGACAATCCCTATCCCGGTTATTGATTTTACATGAATTATATAAGAAAATACTCCCAATTCCAGGAATTATTATGGAATTTGGTGTATGTTGGGGTAGAGATTTATCATTATTTCAGAATTTCAGAGGTTTATATGAACCCTATAATTATACCCGTAAGATTGTAGGTTTTGATACATTTGAAGGGTTCATAAGTTTACATGAAAAAGATGGAGGACATGCCGATAGTAGAGATTTTAACGTATCAAAAGATTATGAAAAGTATTTAGAATCGATCTTAAAATATCATGAAACTGAAAATCCTCTGTCTCACATAAAAAAGTTTGAACTTGTAAAAGGAGATGTTTCGAAAACATTGCCTAAATATTTGAAAGCCAATCCTGAAACAATTATTTCATTTGCCTATTTCGATTTGGATTTGTACGAGCCTACTCTGAAATGTTTGGAATTAATTAAACCTTATTTGATAAAAGGGAGTATTCTTGCATTTGATGAACTTAACTTTCCTCCCTTTCCAGGTGAAACAATTGCCTATAAAGAGTTTTTTGGATTGAACAAATTTAAATTACAGAGGTTTTGTATTGAACCTTTAATAACATATTTGGAGTTTGAATGAAATGAAAACAATACTTAATTTAGGGTGTGGAACGGATATAATGGAAAGTACGGCAGGGATTGAATATATTAACGTTGATATTTACCTATTGGAAGGTGTTGATATAGTACATGATTTAAATCTATTTGAATATCCCTTTAAAACAGAATCTATTGACATAATTCTAATGAACGATATTTTGGAACATTTGGATAATCCTATTGCTGTATTGCTGGAATGTTGGCGTATATTGAAAAAGGATGGTAAATGTATATTAAGATTAGTGTATTGGAACCATCGGTTTTCCTATTCCGATCCGCAACATAAGTGGGCATTTTCGGAAATCTACTTTGATTTCTTTGTAGGAAAGAGAAGAGCCTATTATATGCCCCATCATTTTTCCGATGTTAAAATCGAATATCATTTTGATCCAGAAGCGAAAGTAAAGTACGGAGATAATCCTCGAATATTGTTAGAGAAAGGATATTACCACTGTAATATAATTCAAGGTATGGAGGTTACGTTGATAAAATGAATGTATTTGAAGCGTTATTTTTAATGGTATTTTTGCATTGTTTAGGGGACTTTGCCTTACAATCAGAATCTATGGCAAAGGGAAAGAATAGACATAATAAATGTACATTTGTTCCTGAAGGTCAGAAATTTAAGAAATGTTGGCCTTATTGGTTATTATCCCACGCTTTTATCCAAGGTGGTTTAATCTACATTTTTACGGGGAATTTAATTATTAGCTTAACTGAAGTTTTACTCCATTTTGTTATTGATTTTATAAAATGTGAGAATATTACAAACCCTCATCATGACCAAGTTTTCCATTTATTTTGTAGAATTACATATACAGTATTATTGGTGATTTAAATGAATGAGGAAATATTTACAAAGGGTACAATTAGAGAAATGGATGTAAAACATAAGAAATCCAGATGGTATCATAGACACTTTGGTGATTTCCGTTTGAAAATGATGACATGGAAACATGAACAGTGGAAAAAAAAATTAGAACGAATGAAAAAGAGATATAATAAGGGAAAACAAAAGTTTTGTTTATGGTGTTTTCTTGTAGAGGGTAAATCTAAAAGGTATAAACATCTAAAATTATTAAAACGAAAATGTTCCAAATGTAAAACTAAATTAATTTCTTCTTTAGCTTATAAAGCATATAGAAAAGAATGTGACTTCTCTTTAAAAAGAAATATGTTTTATCTATGGCAAGCCCGTTATTGGAAAGTAAAGGGGATTATATCTGAAGAACAATTGGAAGAATATCTAATAAAAAAAAGAATTTGCCCTTCCTGTGGTGATGAAGTAGTTTCCCTTATATCATTTTTAACACAATCTAAAAACATTATGAAATGTGTAGAATGTACTTATGAGAAAGAGATGATTAAAAATTAAGTGTGAATTTTGTAAAAAGAAGTTAACCCCGTTATTACGACAAGTACAGAAAGTTAAAAAAAAACTGATCTTTGAAGTGGAATGTTGGAATTGCCGGAAATACAATTATATCTCAGAAAAGTATTATTTCCGTTTGGTAAAAGACTGGGATATGCCCCGAGTCAAACCGATTAACAACAAACTCCCATCTGAAATGAACGTCCTTTTTGTGAGCATGGGAAGGTGTGGAATTTCATATATTATACGGCATTTGAGTCAATACCACGAAGAGATGTTTGGAGTTCCGATTGATTTTCCACCTAAAAATGCCGAGATATCGCCTGTTATTGCCACCCGGGACAGGTTTCCCATCCCAAAGGGTTGGTGTAATGTTTATGATATAGATCCGAGATTATTAATAAAAAAGGATTATGATCGAATAATAATTGTTCATAGAGACTTAAAAACCCTCATGGTGGTAAATTCTCTATATTATCCCCTTGATTTATCAGAAGACCAAAGGAAACGATTTAAAATAAGGCATAAAAAAGACTATGAAAAGGTGTATGGGTATGAGATTGATGATCCTCGCTTTTTAAGGGTTGATCTGGATGACTTTAGTAATTATACCGTATCTGTATTTAACGAAGTCATGGATTTTCTTAATTTTCCTGAGATGGGAAGGCCCAAGATAACTCCTATAATTCCGCCCGAATTACGCAACTGGGAAGTATTTAGTTCCCTATTAGAAAGGGGACAACCTGTTTCCAATACCCTAAAACGTATCGCCAATCAATTTAGGTTACGGGATGGTTTATTGGAATATATGAGTAAAGAAAGAGATATTAAAAAGGAAAAGGAACAAATTAAATTAAAAAATGTATTATTAATAGGACCGCGAATAGATAGAGGATGTCATTTTACGGAGAATGTCTATTCTGTATTTAAGACACGTGAATATAACGTTCAATTATTAACGGTTGAGGAATTGATGCAAAATGAACCGGATATTGGCCTCTATTCTCAACGAAAAATAACTTATTCATTATCAAAAGCATTGGAACATGTTGATTTCGAACCCGAATTGATACTAATGGAAGAGCCTCATTGGATATTCTTCAATGATGTGAATATTCCCGTATTTTACTTACATAGGGAATTTAAACGCCCTCCAATGGTATTTTATCCAGATGTAGGATTCTTCTGGAGAACTGGTTTTGCGGAGTTCTTTAGGAAGCGATTTGCCTCTCATTGGTATGCGAACGTACCTAAATTTACAACAATGAATGTAGCCTTAAATCCGAATAACTTTACATTGAAGGAAAAGACAATAAAAGGGATTGTTGGGATTACAGGCAGGGAAACAATTAACGAGGCTGAGGGAATGGAAGAATTGACTGAAATATCATCATTGTTTTATCTCCGAGACCAAATAGAGAAGTTCAAAAAAACGGAACTTCCTTATATCGGAGTAGATGAGGACTGTATGACAGATAAGGACTTTAGGGAGTTATTGCCTCAATGTGAGGCTCTATGGGTTTTAATGCCTTTACGCCAATTTGTTTCGCGGAGGATAATCGAGGCTATGTTTTGCAAGACTATTCCTGTTATTGTAATTGAGAATAGAGCCCATGAAAGTTGTTTGAGTGAGATGGGATTTGAAGCGAACGAACATTATATTAAGGTGAAAAGTATAGATGATATAAAGAAGTTAAACGATTCATGGGATTATAATTCAGTAAAGCATATAGCAGAGGCAGGACGTAAAATAGTAAGTGAGAGGCATCTCTATTCACATAGAGTTGATCAAATAATTGATATCTATAGGGATTATTGTATCCGTAAAAAGGATGTGATTGTAGAATGAGAAAACTATATCTTAATCTTGGGTGTGGAAATAGAACTAAGCACTCCACAGAAGAGATCGAATGGATAAATGTGGATATTAAGGAATGTGAAAATAATATTGAATATATTATTATTGATGTAACAAAGGAATTTCCTTTTGAGTGTGAGACTGTGGAATATATTTATGCCGAGCAGTTCTTGGAGCATCTAAATTGGTTGGATGGAAGGAACTTTTTAATCAATTGTTATCACGTATTAAAAATTAAAGGCATTTTAAGGCTTGTAATTCCTGATTTCAAAAAGATTTTTCAATGTTATTTAAATCAAGATAATGAATTCTTTGAAGTGTTTAAAAAATCTCTTAATGAGGTTGATTATCTCTATTATTTTGATGTGTATAATAATCCAATAAAAATGAAAAGGGAAAGAAAGAATAATCCACCTCCAGAATGGCATACAAGTCATAAATATGAAGATCGGAAACGTCTAAAATTACGAATGAAATATTTCGATCATCACATTGATATAGTTAATTGGTTTACCCATCAATTTGGAGAACATCTCACTCTTTTTGATTTTGAATCTCTTTCAGGATTATTATTGGATATTGGTTTTACTTATGCTAAAAAAACAGAAATAAAAGATATTGATTCTCACGAACCTACAAGAATAGATTGTTCTCTATTTATTGAGGCGATAAAATAATGACAGAGAATACGGTATTGTTATGTTCCGTTCAAAAAACTGGCTCTACTTGGATAAGGTTTGTTATCTTCAACTATTTTAATATATTGAATCATGGTGCTATAAAGACATTAACGTGGGATGAGTTAGAGAAACCGCATTTATTACGACAAGAACATGGACTGAACTATAGATATGATGATGGATATCCTATGGTTTTCTTTACTCATAATGCAAGAGATGGGCAAGGCCTTACAGTTAAGTACGATGGTTATCCCGAATATTTTAAACAGTTTGACAAACTTGTATATATATATAGAAATCCTCATGATACTATGATCTCAAATTGGCATTTCATAATGGATAGGGATGATGGGTTTCCCTTTGGCGATTATATTATAGGAGAGGCATTAGAAAAGCTCAAATCTCTGGAGGGTTTTGTAGATTTTTATCTCCCTAAATATTGTCATCATATAGAAACTACACTAAAACATGCGGATTTAATCTTAGATTATGATATATTAAGAAAAGATACTACAGGATTTAAAGATTTGATGGCCTTAATAATAGGCGATTATGATGAGGATATTTTAGAGAAATCCATTGAAATGTCTTCATTTGAAAACATTAAAAAGATGAGCATTGAAATAGGGGAACCCTATGGATTAGGCGGTCCTAAATATAAGGGTTTCTTTTGTCGAGATGGGCGTTCTAATCAGTATAAAGAAGTAATGAGTGATGATTTAATAATAAAAATAACAAAAAGATGGCTTAAAACTATGAATGAAATAACTAAAAGAAAAATAAAAAAGTATGATGTCATGGTGACAACTTTCTTCGTAGATTGGACACATTTTTCTACAAATATAAAAAGTTGGTTTAAAGAATTACCAATTAGAAAATTATATTTCGGGTGTAGTAATCCGGATGAATCATATCATAAACCATTAAAAGAATTCCTTTCGCAATATAAGGATGTTGAGTATGTAGATCAGAGGGGTATGAAAACCCTTGGAATGTGTATAGCGGATTTAATGAAACATTGTACAACTGAATGGTTTATCTATTTACATAACGATGTATTTCTTACGAGACATATATTTTTGGTAATGGAAGCTGAGATTGATGATGATATAGGGATCATTGAAAGTGATCGCGTTCAACATACAGCAAAGACTCCCAAACTGCCTCCGAACCATTATCCTTATTACTATTTTAGGGAACGGGCATTCTCGGGTTTTCAGCTAATCAGAAAGAAAGCCATTGAATCAATTCTCGATAAAATAGAAGATGATTTTGTTTACAGGAATGAGGATATAATTTTTCAGAATGTGTGCATAAATGCGGGTTATAAATACCTGAAATCCTTTGCGATGCATATCCATACCTGCTCCAAGGTGACGCAACAATGGACACCTCAAGGCAAGGTGTTAATTCCAAGGAATGCACGGGCGATTGCGTTTGACATGCAGGTTAAGGGAATCGTGAAATATTGTACTCCTACTAAACTTACGGTAAAAGCATGGCAAGATGCTTTTGGGGTATGTCGTCAGGTAAATCAAACTAAATTATCAGAATTTTTGAAGTTTGTGAGAGAGACAAATCCAATCTGGGAAGATGCTATTTTAGATAATTTGATTCCTTGATGCTATCTATTTAACATCTAAAATCTTTTTTTATTCTAATCATATTATAATAACATTTATTAATTAGTTTAGTTAATAAATTATACAAAGAATATACTTTTTTATGATTTTAGATATGATACAAAAATTATTTTTTGTTAGGAAACATGCTATTGGAATCCTCCTTTTTAGCTTGTCTCCTTCTTAATGTCTAAAAGTCATAAAAAAACTACTTTTAATATTCCTAAGATTGTTGATCGTATTAATGAATTTTATTCAGACAATCTTGAAGAATACGATTTGAGGGAGATCTTAGCAAAGGTTTTTTCGGAGAAACATGATTTTGAAGATCTCCCTGATGTTCTCACTGTAGATTATCCTGTTGAAGGTTATACTAAGAAAGATGGTACTAAAGTAAAAGCTCATACAAGAGGAGAGAGTTCATTACTTAGTAATTTTAATCAAACTAATTTAAGACAACTTAAATTTGTTGCTAAAAAATCGGGAGTTCAAGGATATAGTAAATTAAAGAAAGAAGAACTTATAACAAAAATTTTAGAACATAGTAAGAAAATTCTCAAAACAGGAGAGTTTGGAAATAAAGATAGTTGGGAATATAATCCTAAGAAAGAAGAATCTTTTGAGGATTGGGATGAATCATATTTAGAAGAAGAGGGAAGTTATGATATTCCATCTCGTTTTAAAGATTCTATTATTCATAAAGGATTAGAATTTTATTTATATCGTGGTTTTCCTTTTGATCCTTCTCTTAAACCAATAAAGAGAGGCTTCCCTCATTGGTATAATGAATATATAGGATTTGAAGATCAATTAATAGATAAAGCAGAAAGAGATGATGATTATTTTCTACTCTTTCAAATGGATGGATGGCAAATAGCTTATCGTTCAAAAGAAGGAACAAGAAAAGGACGATCTCTTGATTTCATCACATATAATTCCCTAATATTTCCAACAGGTCATTATGTAAGGACAACAAAAGATGGAACAATCAAAACACTTGAAAGTTTTAGAAATGGAGAGTTCTCCCTTGATATAGGTGAAGCTCTTCAATTAATAGGAGACTTCATTCATGATGCTGCCCAAGTAGGAAGACCGCCAACTATACATCAACGGGGTTTGAAAGCAGGAACTCCTTCTGCTGCAGTATCAGGCGCGAAAAGAACTAAAGTAGGGCAAACATTACTTAAACAATTAGGAACTAAAGCATTTGAGGTTGGAATGCCTACTGCCGTAACTTCCGCAACTCCATTTAGTATGGTAAATATTGAATCAGGAGTGATTGTTAGGGGTGAGGTTGTTAGTGAATTAGTAGAAGGTATAAAACAATTAACACCTGTATCAAGTTCCAATGTAAAAGGAGTAGGACAATTTAAAAATGAGTTATTGGTTCAATTTTTACCCTCAAAATTGACTCCTCAGAGAACATATCGCTATACATTCGAGACTCCCGAAGGTGCTGAAGAAGCATATACTTCCTTAATGGCTACTGGAAGTCCGGGAAGGTGGGTATGGGAATATTTGAGAGGTCATATTAAAGGTGAGGCTGTAAGTGCTTCCAAACTTGGTTCTTCACTAAAACCTCCTGGAAAAGGACTGCCTACGATTGGGGGAACTTCAGCTTCCTTGGTACCATATGGTATTGCAACAAGGGTTCCAGTATCTCGTGTTGCAGGATTTGATAAGATGGCTAAGTTGCTAAAGTTAGAAGAGTCAAACCCTACATTATTTCCTGAGACAGGTTCGCGTGTAGAGGGATTATTAGGAACTCGGAAACTCTTTAGAGACCAAACATTAGCGTGGGTTGATCCGCGAATTGCTCCACGCGTGACAGCAATTGCAGATATAAAGAAAGAATTTGCTGTATTAGGTATGAAGACTCCTAAATTGCCAGGATTAGATTTCCTTTATGTGGGAAATATTAACGATCTTACTGAGGATTATAAGGTTAAAGGATATTATGCTAATCGTGGGAAACCGCCTGTTAGAACGTGGATTCGGAGACATACAAGAGAAGAAGGTACTACTATAAAGGATAAACCAAGATTAACTGCTCTGAAGGTTAGAGAGATTCATGCTAAAAGTATAAGGGAGAGAAGAAGAGAAGAGATTCCTATTTGGAGT
>Ga0209976_10001788_pt1 | contig 12492 bp, 18 predicted proteins | sample SumtaG_FD_182806 | JGI IMG/M metagenome (GOLD analysis project Ga0209976, IMG submission 182806) | Deep subsurface microbial communities from Indian Ocean to uncover new lineages of life (NeLLi) - Sumatra_00157 metaG (SPAdes) (version 2) | ecosystem: Environmental > Aquatic > Marine > Oceanic >...
CAAATATATTTATTTTTACATATATTTTCATAATTCATCGAAATAGTATGAGGATTATAGTAAAGGATATTAAATAAAATTTTTGATTTAATGCTGATTTTACACCAATAGTTTAAAATTACAGATCATTTACCCCAAATAATATGTTTGGAAAATTTAACAAGCCAACTTCAGACATATTTTAAATTCTTTTTAGCAGTAATAATTATTTTCATAAAAGAGAAAATTTTGGGATTAGAATTTTCTTTTAATAAATTAAAGTAATTCAACCCTGCTCTTGTGAGGCGGTATTCTTTCTCCGAAACGGTATAAATCTCAGATGGTTTAAAACTTTTTGCAATGTCTTTGATAAATTCATGCGGTTTCTTAATTTTCTTTATTGGTGTGGTGATAATATATCTTAAGCGTTCGAACTTATCAAGGATCTCTTCTATAAGATGTTTTGGGAGTCGTGTGTAATAAACGATCTTATCTGTTCTGAGAAAATTTCGATATGTGGCAAGGATAGTTAAAACTTTTTTTTCATTTTCGGGATTTATTATGATTATCATCTCTTATTTTAATTACGGATTACAATCTAATGCATGTTTAATTGGGTAGTGAGCAATAAATAAATCATTGGAGTTGAGCTGGTCACAAGTGGGGCATAGAATGATGGTGGAAGGGTCTTGGAAGAATAAGAGAATCTTTTTGAGCTGGTTAAGGGAATAAGAGTTTTTATATGTTGAATAAGAAGGAAGATTATGAAAAAAATCTATGAAGCTAACGGGTTTGTCGCATTCTTTACAAATCCTCATAAGTTCGGATAAATTTAAAATATTTTCTTGAATGTCTTTTACCCTTAAGAAGTAATTTGGTTGAGATAAAAAAAGAAAGTTGTGCTAATATAAGAGAGGTGCGTGTTCACTTTTTAAATTGTGGTAGGAAAGCTTGAATTTTGGGAGTATGTAAGTATGTTTTTAATGGCTACTCAGTTAAAAAAGAGAAGGTTTTTAGAGTTCCTATTATTAAAGGAAGAGTGATGACAAAAACCCAGACATAGGAATTCTATTTTAACCATGTAAGAAAAAGGTCAAGATTGGTAATTATTTGAAGGGGTGTGGTTGTTTTATAATTTTCGTAATTGTAACTTTGAAAAATAAACTTGTAAAATTCTTAAAACTAATGTTTTATCAGAGGAGAATAAATGTCCCTTTTGTAATTTTAAAACTGATAAATACACTGATCTTAAAGGTCATATAAATATTTCACATTGATTAAAGATTATAAACCTAAATTTCTTTTTTTTTCTTATTTTTATTTTTATTTGATTCTAATTCAATCATCACTCGTGTTATTTTATTTACCTATGGAGCAGATTTATAGAATTTAAGCCCACAAATCTATTATAGGTCCATATACGGTAACCCCTTTTTTCCTTAATAATTTTATCAGATTATGAGATCTTGAATTCAGATTATTATGTTGGATATTAACGCTTTCCAATGATGGTAGATCCACTAGTGAACCAGGGAGAGATTTCAATGTAGAACTGCTTATGTTTAAATCTTTAAGGTTGGTTAGCTTTCCTATAGATTCGGTAAGACTTACAATTGGATTTCCTTCTAAATTAAGCACTTCTAAACGTTCTAAGTCAGAAAACGAGTCTGGGAGTGTCTCTAAACTGTTCGATGAGAGGTTTAGATATGCAAGAGATTTTAGGTCACCAATTCCTTCAGGCAATATCTTTATTTTACGATTATTTAGATCTAAGTGTTCTAAAGATGATAATCTTGTTATTGATGAAGGGAGTTCAGATAATTTACTCCTTCCTAAAATTGCAGATTCACGAGAATTCCATTTACCTCTCGTTTCTGGATATTCTGGAAGTGGGAGTACCTTCCATTTATTATTTAGCATTAAATTTTTGAGATTTTTGAGTTTCCCGATCTCTTGCGGAAGTTCCTCTAAAAGATTAAATTCTATACTTAATTTCTCGAGAGATGTTAAATCCCCTATGGTTTTAGGAAGAAATCTTAAATAATTGTAATCTAAATTTAATTCCTTAAGAGATTTCAAATTTCCGATTGATTCTGGAAGTTTATTTATCTCATTAGATTCTAAATTTAGATAAGTTAGAGACTGTAGACAACATACTGCTTTTAGCAGAGTTTGTAATACAATTTTAGATAACTTAGGATTTAATAGTTCTGGAAATTGTGGGGTTCCCTTTGGTAAAGGTATACCTTTATTGTATTTTAAATTTAGAGATCGGAGGGAATTTCTTATCGACTCAGGAACATCTATTAAATATGTTCCCAGATCTAATTCTTGAACACTGTTGTTATCGATGGTAAAACTAAATCTGAATACATCACCCATCTTGTCAACTAACTGAATTTTACTAATTGTTAGAAGATCAATATCCTTAAGAACTTGTATTTCATTTTGTGATACTTCGAGTTCATCAAATGCTTTATCCTTCCTTTTGTATATAAAAACTTGTGTTCTATCTTTTGATACTTCAGGTTCATTAAACGCTTTATCATTCATTTTGTATAGAATTTTTTATCTTTATAATATATGAAGTATTTTAACCATAATTATTTCTGCCTTACATAAAATTCTTTTCTTAAGTTTTGCATACATTTGTTTTTCTAAGTTCAATTTAGGATTTCATCTTGTTGAAATTGAATTAAGAGATTTCTAATAAAATGAAAGAAGTTAAGGGTAATTTTATGGTTTTCGCAACTTTATTTTTTTGCTTGTGTTTTAATCTGCTTAACTAAAGTTGTAAAAGGTCTTTGATGAATTAATTCTTTTATTTGATTAAAAAAAGATATACTCATATCAATCTCGAAGTTATCTACCGATCTATCTGCGAATTCGCATTGGGACTGTTGCTTATCTATTTGAAGTATTTCCAGTCGTGCATCCATTAATCTCTCAAGATGGGTTAGAGTGAATGGAAAAAGAGAAACAAATTCAGCTAATACTCTGTTACTTAAACTCCACGCCATAATCAAGGTTTGTAAATAATGTTTCTTTGTATGTTACAATAAATGAACAGAAATACTTATTTAAATGTATGTTTCAATATATGTGTTGAACGATGAATGATTCTTTAGAAGTTCGGTACTATTATTATAAAAATAAAAGCTCAAAATTAAGTATTCGGTGTAGTATAGGTCATATATTGCAATTCATTCATAAACAAAGTGTTGTCATCGAATTATTAGTAAATGATAGTATTCCAGGGATCTATGTGAGAAAATTTGATGAGAAAACCGATAATCGAGAAATTTGTGAGGTCTCCTATTTTTATCAGTATGGTAACGTGTGTTCGATAACTCTTTCGCATAAGATTGCGAAGTTTCTGAAGATTGCACATAAAGAAGTTTTACAAGGTTTGCTCCTGAAAGAGGGAATTTTTATCTATAAAATTGTTAGAAGAGAATAACAAACTAAATGTTGATTTTATAGATTTTGGAATTATATTTCAAGAGTGTTTTGGACACCTCTTTTTGATTTGCTAAACAGAATCTCTTTGTTCTTCTGAACGAACTTCCAACTAAACCCTTTTACCTCGCTTAAAGGACCTTGGATTCCTTTAGGGTTCCCTGTCCTCGTGAAAGTGATATTTGTTTTTTGAATCGCTTTGAATACGCCATAAGGAGTTTTAAATCTATGGATTAAAGCTTGGGATTTTTTTGGGCCAATATTTACCAATCCTTCTATGATATAAATTCTCCTGTCTTCTTTGGACATTTTTTTGGGTGCCTTTCGTGATAGAAGGGGCATATCATTCTTAATTTGTTCCCTGTATGCGATTCGTTCAATTGTAATTGCAGTATCTTCGAGGTTTCTGGTGGGGATTACTGAAATTCCGAGCTTATAGGAAATAAACGCAAGTGCTCCATAAATAGAAGAAATTCTCATGCCTACCTTGTTGAATACCTTATCGTTCAAACCTTCGAGTATCAGGATAGGATTTAGATAGGTGTCTTTTAAACGAATGACTTGTTCAAATAAACGGTTGTCCATTATCGAAGATACAAAGTCGAACCCTTCTTTTCTTTCAATTGCTACTTCGTCTGAAATAATTATATCTGCTATGTCTAACTGCTCTGACTCGTAGGTGATAATATCTTTCTTGGTATCTAAGAGAGCCATAAGTTTGTGTTCTCTATTATCTACGATGATATGAAGTAGTTTTGTTGGTGTCTTATTTTTTACAGGAAGTTTATTTATTGTCATGAGTAAATACTAAGTTCTAAGTTTATAAAAGAAAAATAAATAAAATAAAAGAGAGGAGGTCTGAAGTTTATAGATCCTAATTTTACGTAAAATAGAAGACTATCTAGATTTAAATAATTCGATATTTTAATGAAGATTAATTCAAAATTGGAATTCAAAGAGGTGGCTTACCAATTCCTTGTTTTTTTAAAAGAAAGGCAATCAAAGAAATGATGGATCGAGAGACAGAAATAACACAAGATCAGGTATATCAGGAACTAAAAAGATTATTTTCTGATGAAAAACTACATGAAATGCCTGAAGAAGAATTAGAGGATTTGTTTTACCACATAATACTTCGTCTGAAGAGGAAGAAGAAAAAAAGAACCAAAGAAGAAGAAATATTAATCTATATTTAATTCGTAAAGTCCAGAAGTGAAGTGTGTTAAATTTGATAATAGATCATTGCGATAAAACAATAAGTATAAAAATTGTGTATTTTGGTCCTGCTTGTTCGGGAAAAACGGCTTCGATTAAATCATTATTCTCTCATTTTGGAAAAAGGGAAAAAATAGAAAGTATAGAAAGTACTGTACACAGAACATTATTTTTTGATTATGGGACAATCGAATTTCAGAATACTGAATGGAAACTAAAAACGCATATCTATACTACAACCGGGCAGGATTTCTATCTTATTACTCGGCCCATAACATTGAGAGCTGTAGATGGAATTATATTTGTCGTAGACTGCCAGGAATCTGTGTTTGATCGGAACGTACTAGCTTGGGAAGAGCTCTCTTCCTACTTTAGAGAAAATATAAAGAATATCCCTCTTTTAATTGCTTTCAATAAACAAGATTTACCGAATAAATTCTCGACTGACCGTTTCTTAGAAAAAATCGGATATCGTAATTTTGAAAATATAGAAATACGAAAAACAATCGCAATAAACGGAGAAGGGATTTTTGATTGTTTTGAGGATATTTTAAATAGAGTAATTAGTAAATATAGTCAAGCTAAAATAAAACCTTCAGGAAAATAAAGTAATTATTATGGATGAAAAAAAGGTCTGTTGTGTATGCCTCCATGAACTAAGTTATCACTTTGATGAAGAAAGTGGATGGCGGTGTCATTGTCTGGGAAAAGATGGATATCAGTGTGAGTGTTGGCTTAGGAAAGAAAGGTTTGAGTCAATTGAGGGATATGAAATAAATAGAAGAATTCAGGAAATGAAAGAGGAATTAAAAAAAGAACTAAATATGTGAGAGAGAATGTGAAAAATTTAAGCTTTGTCTCTAAAAGCTTTTTCATATTGGATAACTGCTTGGATATGTTCCTTTTTTAAAGAAGGATATTCTTCAATAATCTCCTCATCCGACAACCCTGCCCCTATACAATCTAAAATGATAGAAATAAATATCCGAGTCCCTTTAATACATGGTTTTCCATGACAAATATCCGGATCTGATGTAATAAATTCTTTCCAATTCACAAAATAGACAATTTTTTATTCTTTAAAAATTCTATTCCTTTCTGGTAATTAAATAAACTAAATTGATATTATAGAGGATAAATGAAAAAAATCTTTGAAATTTTAAGCCTTTTCTCTTATAAATCGTGTTTCAAGATTCTTATATCCGCATTCCATACATTTTACGGTTATCGGTGGAAAATATTTAACAATTGTCGGTTTTCTTCTAGAATGACAATGAGGGCAGATATAGAACATTTAATTCACCACGCATTTTTGAATTTAAATTTATCAAAAGTTATTCTCCTGTTCAATTAGATTGATAAGGTTTTTGAGGGCTCGTGCTTTTACATTTTCAAGTTTGTACCGGAATATTCTAATTCTTCCAAAATTTTTTTCTTGAACAAACTCTATCGATTTAAGATACTCCAGATGTCTCGAGACATTTACATGGTTTAACTTGGTCTTTTTTATGAGTAATGAAATTGTTAATTCTTCATTAATCGCTAACGCTTTTATGATTTTTATCCGTCCTTTGGAACCAAATAGATCTTCTATTTTGATGTTCATAATTTTAAGTTTTAAATCTAACTTTTAGTTTTGCTTTCAGATATGTGTTTACATTGTTTCTTTCGAAAAGTAAATTGAGGACATGTACAGGTCCACGAACCATCTTCTTTTAATGTTACGATATATGATTTATTTTTATTGCTTGAACTTTGGATTTTCCATTGCTTTTCTTTAGTTTTTGATTTGTTATTTTCGAGTTTTTCAATGGTAACTCTGCGTATGAATTTAACTATAAGTCCTTGAAATTTGTCTTTAATCAATTTACCTTTTATCTCAATTTTATCTCCGATCTTCAATGAATTCTTGGCGAATAATCCTTCGCTTAACCGAATTTTTAATTCAGGTATTTTTTTATTTTCTACTATCGCATTTTTTAAGGTAAGTAGGTAATAAATCGTTTCCTTCCCTTCATATTCATACGATTTTTTATCGAAATTTAATATTTCTCCACTTCTTACTGAAATCTCAGAGCCGATATATTTTTGAAGCAGAAAACTATCAGAGGATTTATCAGTTAATTGTAGATCTCCTGATTTTGTTGTTATAATCTCGATGGTTTTAATTTTCCTGACAAACTCTTGTGGTAATTCTAACATGGTCCATTTAGAGATGTCGAAATATCCTTTTTTATAGGAAAATATGAATCCTAGCCAAAAATGTCCACACAACCCGCCACTTGCACCCAACGAGCAGTCACAATCAAATTCAGGATCAGAGATATTTTTATTTGTAATGCTAACAAAAGCATTCGAGAGTTCTTTATACCATTCGAAATCTATCTCAATCTCCCCTTCTTTTTCATTTATGACTCGAAATCCTTTAATCGTGTTAGCCATAGGAGAATTTATCATATTGAAAGCACTATCGATACCTTTAGAAACCCACTTTCTTTCATTATCACTTACCACATTCTTCATCTCTTCTTCAGATAGTGAGGATAAAACAAGTTCTACTAAGCCGGACTTCTTTTTGGTGGAAAACCCCTTTATTTTGTGGGCTCTACAAATTTGTTTCAATTCATCTGCTGTAGCAGTCTGGAATAAACGTTTAATGTTTGTCTCGTTAATTTTTAATCACTTCCTTTCATTTACTATTTTTCTAATCTGGATTTTTTAAGTTTAAATTATTATCCTAACGGGATACGTATTGATTTTTTTTGTCTTATATCTCCATAAGATAAGAGCTGTTATAAATATTAAGAGGGTTTTAATTTTTTTCCTAAAATTTTCTGATTCACTATTAAAAATTACAAAAATGTATAATTTCCAGATGGTTACTTTGCTTCACATACAACTGGTCAAACTCGCCCTTCTCCATTTTTTGCGATCTAAGAATATGATTTACTCTGACATTCTCGGATGTGCTTGCAGATTGCTTTTCTATAGACCCAATGGGGGCAGGAACATGCCCAACTCATATTCTTATAAAGAGTCACAGTATATTGCTTATGAGGGTTGGTATAACTGCTAATTGCCCACTGTTTGGTAACATTTTTCGAAGGTCTTTTTGTTGCGGGGTCTGATAGCTTCTTTTTCTTAAACGAACTCGGAACTAATTGCTTCTCACCCTTATTTCCCGATATCACTTTAACTTGGGAGAGTTTCTGGGCGAAATCCGATGGTAATGTGGTCAAAGTCCAGTCAGATGTCTTAAAATACTTTTCTTTCAAGGAATAGATAACTCCTATCCAGAAATGATTGCAAAATCCTTTATTCTTTCCAATTCTACAATCGCAGTGCCGAAAAGGATCATCAATGTTAGTAGAGTTGATCGCAACCTGTGAATAAATCTCCCAATTGAAGCCCTTAAATTTGGTTTTGATTTTATTGAGGGATTTATCCATAACAAATACGCTAAATTTACTCTGCTTCTGCCACCTCCTTCCATTGATCTACTTAAAGTTTCCGCAGCTTGGTCAATAGAATCAATTGTTTCAAATTTTCGAAGTGCTTGGGTGGGGATATTTAGAAGAAGGTATTTACACTGATTAAATAATTTTCCTTTTACATATATGTTGGATCTCCCGCCAACCAATCGTAAAGTAATGAACTGGTTTACTCGATATACACCCTTGAGTTCTTTACGTAAATGTTCGAAATAGACACTAAATGTTCAATATTTTTTCTAGCAATATCAATCCCATATGGACTAGATTCTACACCTGTAAAACGGCTATTTGTAAATAACGTTGCTAATTGAATAATAAGTCTTCCATTTCCACAACCAATGTCAAGAAAATTAACTCCCCTTTCCAACATTTGTTTTATTGGATTTGTACTTGGTAACTTTTTGAAATAAACATTTAAATACGTATGAAAAGGTTTTGTTGCTTATGCTACTATTTCCGTATCCTGAGGGTTATCACTTGGAGGTATGACGTTTAACAAAATGATGGAATCTTATGAGAATAGCATGGAAAGAAAACGAGAGTGTTACCCTATGGGTACAAATAGAAATGCCTATGCTATTTTAAAAGATAATATCCAAAATAAAAAAATTCTTGAAAACTTACTTTTACTAGGTCCAATATCTAGACTAATAAAAAATTTTGGTGTAAGCTTTGAAACATTTAAGAAACTATGCAAAGAATGGAATATTGGGTCTTTACCTTCTAATTATTGGAAGCGATCGGAAAATATGAATTGGGAAAAAGAATTTGAGAATAATTTTAGAAATTTTAAGCAAAAATATTTAGGAGATACATTTTAATTTTTAGACTTTTTCTTTTTTTTTATTTTTGAAATATTTTCAAGTAAATATAGAAAAGCTTTTTTTTCATAATTCATGTAATAAAATGATATAAATATTTATTAAAATACTTAAAACGTTAGTATTTACCAAAAAGAGGAGATCAACGATAATTATACCTGTGAGATGCTTCAGTTGCGGTAAGCTCATCGCACATATATATAAATCTTTTTTAGAATTAATAGAGAAGGGAGAGCTAGCTGTAGATGCATTTGAACAATTAGGGATTGAGAGGTTTTGTTGTAGAAGAATGATTATTAGCCACGTTGATTTGATCGATGAGTTATTAAAATTCCCGCGTTTACAGTAATTAATTATATTTTGTGAAAAGCTTTAATCAGAAAATCTGAAAATTAATTATTGTTTTCCGTAATAAGAAGTCCATCTTGTTTTTCTTGCTTTCTTTTTATGATCTATCATAGTTTTTCTGCATTTTTTTGCACAAAAACTCAGAACGGTGCCATCCCTCCTTACAACCATTACACCTCTTCCAATAGGGATATCATAACCACAGAAACTACACTTTTTTACTTTAACCATAATAATCAATCATTAAAAGTATTAGATCTTACTCTTTCTTAAAAAGTTCCGCTTCCCCATATTTTGCAATCTTAAGATTAATAAGTGTCATATCAGTGGTTACTTCGTTTCCTCGAACAGTCTTCCTGCGTTTTTCCCCCACCCTTCGGGGTTTATAACCCGTACCCCTTTTAGAAACGAGAATTTTCTTTTTTACAGGACCATGTACATCTTTTCTCATAGGGAATCCACTTGAATCGCTCCCACCCGTTATTTTAAATTCGTAGTTGGGAAATCCGATAAGACCTCCTTTAATAATATCTCCGATTTTCATCCCTTCGAAGCGAAATTTTTTCTCATCTATTTCAATTAATTTAGATAAGCCTCGACCGGGGCCTTCACTCCCACCGCTGATGTTTAATTTGTATACGATTTTTTCCGAGGACACTATACATCAATACCGAACTTTAAAAACCAATATTAACGTCAAAAATGTTTATTTTCATAAAAATTTTATGGAATTTTATTGTTTAGAATTTATTTCATGAAAAAGAAAGATAATGAAATTTATTTTGAGGAATTACCTATTACTTAGTATAAACTATAAATCGATTTTCCTCAATGCAAATATTTGAAGTAATAGAACTCAAAGAATATCCTTATATGGAAACAAGGGTAGTAATTCAAGGCAAAATTGTGAGTGATATCTTGAATGAGACAAGTGTAGAAAGGGTATTTCTTCTTGTTGATCATGATACAAAAAGAATTTGGACTTATAACGGACCTCATAGCTCCCTTAAGGTTCAAATTTATGGAGGCATTTTAGCAGGCAAGTTACGGCAGCAATTAAAGTTATTTTATAGGGTTTTCGCATTAAATATGTATACAAATGAAAATCATGAATTTAAAGAAATTTTAGAAAAACCAATTGGCGCAGGAAGAGCTAAACCAATCGATAAGAGTGCATTTTCAAAATCTACAGCCGATAAGTACATTATAAATGCTTCGATTTCAAACCCGAAAGCTAAAGATGCAATTGAATATATTAATCAATTTCCTCATCCTGAAGAACTTGTGCGTCGATTTATGATAATAGGTGGAACAATTTATACAGACGAAGAAATAACAGAATCTTTTGTAAAAGAGGAAAAAACAATTATAAAACCATCCAAATTAGGGCAATTAAATAATGGATTTACTTTTTTTGATGATCATTATTATTCAACTCGTTTAATTATAAAGGAACGTAAAATTCAAGGAATAGAATTATATATTAATAAAGGTGATAAATCTCCTCCCTTAGAGTTGGAAATACCCATTATTCATGAAGATAAATTTAGTAAACCCGGTTTAATAGATACTCTTATAAATGCATTCCAAATACCAGAGCAGGTATCTGAAAAGAAGGATAATAAAGAACAAGATGATTCTATTAATCAACCCTAAAACTTCTAAATCTTCTGAAGTTAGTTCAAAATTTTTTAGAGAACCAAATTCCGGTTTGTTATATTTGGCAGCAATTTTAGATTTAAACGATATTTCAGTTGATATTTTAGATCTCGAACAATTTAGAGATCTGAATGAATTAGAGTTATCTGAAGTAATTAAAGAAAAAATAACGGGTTATAGAATATTCGGTATAACATCTCTTACAAATACATTCCACATTTCTCTCGAAATTGCTAAAGTCATAAAAAATCAAGATAGACATAATCTTGTGATATTAGGAGGCCCCCATGTGTCCTTTATGTATAAAGAAATTTTAGAATATGATAAAACTTCAGAAAATTTGATCGATTTCATATGTATCGGTGAAGCTGAAAAGTCCTTTTTAAATTTAGTTAAAATTCTAATTTCTTCAATTATAAATGATAAAAGTGTAGATTATTTTGAAAATAAATTAAAAACAATTAATGGACTGGCTTTTACCAATTCAAAAGGAGATCTGAGTGTAAATCACTCACAAGATGAAATAAAAATAGATAAGATACCGCTACCAGCTCGATATAAACTGCTGCAAGATAATTATTATTACACTGTAGCGAATGTTATTGTTAACAGAGGGTGCCCTAATCAATGCTCTTTTTGTTCGCGCCAAAAAATGTTTAAGAATACTAGAATTAGAAGTATTGAATCAATATTAAGTGAAATCAGAGATATTCTGTCATTACAAACATATAATCACATTAATTTTTATGATAATATCAATATTAATAAAGAATTTTTCAGAGATTTTTGTGAGATGTTTATACAAAATAATATCATAATTCCATGGGGTTGTGAAATTAGAGTAGACACAATAACTTTTGAAGAAGCTCAACTCCTAAAAAGAGCAGGATGTAAATTAATTGCAACTGGTATTGAATCAGCTAATAATACAGTTCTAAAACAAAATTTCAAATATCAGGATCCAGAACGAGTCAGGACAGGGATTGAAAATCTTAAAAAGCACGATATACCTATTCAAGCATACTTTGTTTTAGGGTTGCCAGGTGAATCTGATAACAGCGTGTATGAAACAATTGAGTTTATTAAATCTCTTCCCCTAAGCGAAACTGATGAAATTAACTATTTTGTGGCCACACCCTACCCAGGATCTAGGTTATGGGATGATAGAGAAAAATTTGGTATAAAAATAATAGAAAATGATTTCAATAAATATGATTGTGAGCATATAATATTCGAGACAAAAGAATTAAATGAAGAGAAATTAATAGAATTACATTCTATTGCTAAAAACGTTGAAAAAGAATTTAAATTTCGATTTGGTGATCAATAATCCCTAGTGATTTCACAAATAAAGTTGTTCATATCATTAAGAGTATCCCAAGAGGCAAGGTTCTTACTTATGGTTTCATATCTAAATTAGCGGGAAATCCAAGAGCTGCAAGGCAAGTTTCATGGTTACTTCATTCATCAACAAAAAAGTATGACCTACCATGGCATCGTGTTATTAACTCAAGAGG
>Ga0209976_10001792_pt1 | contig 12463 bp, 14 predicted proteins | sample SumtaG_FD_182806 | JGI IMG/M metagenome (GOLD analysis project Ga0209976, IMG submission 182806) | Deep subsurface microbial communities from Indian Ocean to uncover new lineages of life (NeLLi) - Sumatra_00157 metaG (SPAdes) (version 2) | ecosystem: Environmental > Aquatic > Marine > Oceanic >...
AGTCAAACTCAATATTAGGGGGCGTCCTTGTCTTCTTAAGCGTTGTGGCAGCGTCTCTATTTTCTGTGCTTGCTAAGCCTATCTCACCAAAAATCACTCCAATTGTAATATCTAGTTTTGTGTCTGTGACGGGATTTATTCTATTCCTCCCAATGGCTCTGTTAGATCTACAAAATCTGAATGAAAATTCGTTTGATTTAAAAAATATACTGTCTGTTATATACTATGGTGTTGTTGTTACTGTGATAGCATTTTTATTGTGGTTTGAAGGTTTGAAAAAGATTGAAATTTCAACCGCAGGAATTTTTATGGGCATTATTCCTGTAAGCAGCACAATTCTATCTATTGTGTTTCTTGGAGAAGAGCTTTCGATAGCACATTTGATTGGAGGTCTACTTGTAATTCTTGGAATTTTAATAATTGTTAAAAAGAATTAATTAATTTATTAAATTTTTATTATGAAAAATATAGATCTCTCAAAAAAAATCGTAGTCAGCGGCATTACACCAAGTTCATCAAAGGGATTGCATCTTGGAAATTATCTTGGTGCAGTACGAGGGCATGTTGAGATGCAATCGAAATTGAAAGTTGCAAATTATTTTATCGCGGACTATCACTCACTAAACATGGTCCATGATCCTGAGCAGGTTCGTACAAATGTGAGCAACACTTATATGGACTATCTTGCATTTGGTCTAGAGCCTGAAAAAGAAAATGTGAATTTTTATATTGAAAGTGGAATTCCTGAAATTGCTGAATTAAATCTGATTCTAAATAATGTCGTGACAATGGCGGAACTCAGGAGGATGCACGCGTACAAAGATAAATTTCAAGAAGGGGTCTCTGAAGATTCGATCAATCATGGGCTTTTCAATTATCCTGTTTTGATGGCAGCTGATATTATCATTTTCAATGCTGATATAGTGCCAGTTGGCGAGGATCAAGTTCAACATGTTGAGATCACAAGAGATATTGCTAGGGCTTTCAATAAAAGGTATGGAGAAATTCTATCAGTGCCTGAGGTCCTAGTGAAAAAAGAAGTAGCAAGGGTAGTTGGAATTGATGGTGAGAAAAAAATGAGCAAATCTCTTGGGAACGACATTCCGGTTTTTGCTCCCGAAGAGGAGATCAAGAAGCAAATCTTCGCCATTCAAACCGATCCAGCTAGAATTCATCCAGATGATCCTGGAGATCCTGCCAAGAATCCAATTTTCAGCTATATGAAACTGATGGAATATGATGAGGCAAAGAGGGAAGATTTTGAAGATAGATATAAAAAGGGAAGTGTGGGCGATGTGGAGATCAAGCAGGAATTTTTCGCATTCTTTATGGAGTTTTTTAAAGATGCCCGAAAAAGAAGAGAGGGATTTGAGAAAGATAAGAAGGGGATCGCCGAATTAATTGAGAAAAATAGTCAGGCAGTGAGACCGGTTGCTGTTGAGACTATCAAGAAAGTGCGAAGGGCGGTTGGTATAGATTAAAAAGCGTGATAACTCAATGTTGCTATGATAAGCCCTAGTGCAAATCCTCCTGCAACTTCTACATAAGTATGGCCTAGGCTCTCCTTGAATGGTTTGTCCTGAAAATTTTCTTTTTTGTTCAGAATATTTAACGCCTTTGCATGAAGACCTGATCTGTATCTGATGTTCATAGCGTCATACATTACGATTGCTGCAAGAATTCCAGAAAGTACGGTTATGCTTGCTCCCCATCCTTCTTCAAAGGCAATCGAAAAGAAAAGCGACATAACTAATGCAGTATGAGCGCTTGGAAATCCACCTGATTCGAAAAAAGTAAGAAATGATGCGTGCTGTTTTTTGATAAATTTTCTATAAATGAATTTGCCAAGATGTGCAAAAAGCCAAGCATTCCATACAGTGATGAAGATTTGGTTGGTGAAGAGGTCGGTCATTATGGTTTAAGTATGAAGGATAATGGGATAATAGTCAAAATTGTCCCTGGTGAATTTCCTCGAAGTCAGCTCCGGGGTCTTGGAACACCCAGTCACTAGCTAATGGGTTCCAAGTCCATCCATGTCTTAGATCAGGAGGAGGAGGTCTGTCATCGACTGTTTTCTCCAATAGATCAGGACTATGGTGATCTCCTGTATCTGCCTCATGCTCTAATAGTAATTGATCTAGAGGTGCTATTTGTTGAGGAGTGTTCTGTGGAACTACTTGGCGAGGATTTTTTTGCACATCTGCACATTCTAATGAAAGTTGCACAAGAGTTTCTCCCGGAATAGACATGCAATTTATTTAATCTGATTCAATATAACAAATCAGCCAATTCTATTGAATCACTATATTAGCTTTTTTGCCAAAAAAGTTCTTTCATAGTATGATTCACTTTCCTGCCTCGAAGTTTTTCAAGAAATTTTTATCGTTTCGTAAGTTTGGATTTCTATTTCCTCTTCCCATGCGCTTGGAGGTAATCCAGCTTTCTGACAAAGCTGAGAGAGAAACTCCTCTGGTTCTGGAATCTGCTCCCAGACTGAGGGTAGATATGTTGCTTGAGAGTAACCATGGCCCAGAATCACACCAGGCTTTTTATTTTGTAGGTATTTTAGTAGTTCTTCTTCTGATTTATATTCAAACTTTTCAGGCAGAGTAAGCACAGAAATCTCTATTTCAATTTTCTCAAACTCCTCTGGGGTAAGTGCTGGGAATCTTGGATCTTGAAAAGCCGCTTTTTGTGCATTCTCAATTACATCCTTGTAAAGTTCTTGCACAGGCTCCAGATGCCCAATACAACCTCGAAGACTCCCATCAATCTCTAGTGTCACGAAGCAAGCTAGTTTTTCTTTGAGCTTTTCGCCTTTGATCTCCTCCTCAGATATAGAAAAATTTTCCCCACTAAGCCCTGTCTTGATACTCCTACGAGCTAATTTAAGTAGAAAATTTTTCTCCTCATTTGAAAATTCCATAGATTATCAATAATATACAAAAGAAGCATACCCAACCACTTTGAGGTGATCGCCTGTGATATCCCCACTTGTCCTATAATCAATCAGCTCGACTTTCCACTTATTCATATTTGCTATTTCATTTAGAATCAAGATGCCTTCTAGGCCACATGCCTCAGCCTCGTTTTTGATGTCTCTTGAACTTTGCGAAAGAACAAAATCAATAGAACTCTTGTCTAAATTATTTGCTTGGGCTTGTGAAAAATAATGGGACAAATCAGTACTAACAACAATCAAAGTATGCTCGTCAAGAATAGAATTCAGCTCCTTTGCAATTTTGGTGTACTTTGTGTCCTGACCAGTCGCGAGCGGGATCAATTCGAATTTTTTAAACATAGTCTGCAGAAATGGAACTTGTACTTCAAGTGAGTGCTCTTTTGTATGAGCCTCCTCTAGAAAACGAAAATGCCTGCTCTTGGACAAGCTCTGATTTGCGTCCTGGTCAATGCCAATCTCCCCAAGAGGCGTCTCCCATTTCTCATATTCGGTGAGTGCAACATAATTAAACCCAATGTGATGTGAAGGACCAATCAGAATTACTCGTTTGAAGTTTGATCCCTTGAGTAGTTTGTAAACAGCTCCGGCCACAATGCCTGAATACATATATCCTGCATGGGGTGCAATAATAGCCTTTATCTTCCTGTCCGCACCAAGTTTGAAATCTTTCGCTTCATTTAAGTATCTGTGAACATCGCGCTTCAAAGTTTCAGGATCAATGGGATAAAATGCGCCTGCAACTGCTGGCCTACGAATTAACATTTGCATAAATTTAAATTAATAATTATTCCCAGATTCCTGGGACAAGTGTTTTGCATCCAGGGCATTTCCCTTTTTCCAATTTACTAATTGAATGCCCAAATCCAGGCCTTTCTACAACAGTCTCTTCACAGTTTGGACAAATTGTATGACTATGAGTCTGGTCCCAAATATTCCCCGTATAAATATATTTTAGACCTGCCTTCCTGCCAATCTCAAGCGCTTTAAATAACGTATCAGAAGGCGTAGATTCTTTGTCTTTCATCTTATAATCCGGATGAAACGCACTGATATGCCAGGGGATATCCTTTGAAATTCCCGCGATAAATTCTGCAATTTGAGTGAGCTCTTGTTTTGAGTCATTTTCATCTGGAATAATCAGAGTGGTGATTTCAAGCCATTTTCCTCTTTTATGAATGCTTTTGATAGTATCTAGAACAGGTGCTAATTTCGCCTTGCACACTTTCCTATAGAATTCTTCACGAAAAGATTTTAGATCAATATTGAATGCGTCGATTGAACCCTCTAGAAAGTCCAGTGCCTCCTCAGTTTCAAAGCCATTACTTACAAATACGCCATAAAGTCCTTGTTTTTTTGCGAGCTTCATCGTGTCTTTTGCGTACTCTGCAAAAATTGTTGGCTCATTGTATGTGAAGGCAATTGACTGGATGTCGTTCTTCAAGCAATAATCAACAATCTCCTGCGGTTTCAAATCATAACCATAATTAGAAATCTCAAAATCGGGATTGTCTAAAAGGGTGGGCTTTCTTTTTTTCATGTCATTTATTAGCTGAGTACTTTGCCAATTTTGACAAAAGCTGCATTTGAAATTGCATCCAATAGTTCCAATCGAAAATATTTTTGAATTTGGTAGAAAATGATATAGAGGTTTTTTCTCAATAGGGTCAATATGAGCATCACTAACATTTCCCCAGACCAATAAATGCAAATCCCCATCTATATTTTTTCGCACACTGCAAATTCCGGCGCGACCCTTTGCGATCTTACATCTGAAGGCGCAGGCAGTGCATTCGACACTATCATCTGGCAATTTTTTATAAAGACTTGCTTTTTTCATGCATTATAAGTATAAAACGTTATTGTAAATAATCCAATACTAGAAATTTTATGGCAGGACCAGAGTATGATATTTATCTCAAGTCGCCTATAAGAGAATCGGTTAGTGATTTTCTATTCGTACTAGAAACTGCAATTCAGGAAAGAGACAATGGAAATGCGTTGGTACATTGGCGGACTTTTGCTATGTTTGATCAAGTGGAAAAATGGCGCAGGGCATATAGTATGGCCATGGATTTTGCAGTCCACTTGCCTGGTCCTGAATACGATAGGGAGATAGTTGAAAAAGGATTGGACTTGGATCAGGAATCTTTAGAGTATACACTAGATGTGGCGCTAGATGTATTTTGTCAACATATGAACAGCCGGTTTGGGAATTAAATCGGCGAATCTTTGACCCTGATAAAATAGCCTATAACTGTGGAAATGGGATGTACAATTAAGTAGATGACAAAAATGAGTAAATAATATATTGGATCTAATTGAATATAAACAAGTGAAAAAAGAATGCCTCCAACTATATAATCGAGTTGATCAAAAGGAAACCATGATTTGCCTGGTGCTATGTTTATCCTTCTCTTGAAAAGGCTCTTCATGGAGTCTCCGATGATTGCACCAAGACCCAGGAGTGCGCCAAGTATGATGAAATTTATTTCAGTGAAATCGATTGGTGAAGCGTTCTGCAGAGTGTCGCTTGTTGTATAGGCTTGTTGCAGGACGAATTGGGTATAGATTCCCAAAAGAATACCAAAAATCAGACCTCGAATAGTTTTGTGACTACCAAGGATCCTTTTGCCTTTGTATGTGAGATTGAAATCCAAAGGATAATTAAATTTTTTAAGAATTGGAAATTTTGAAACTACCACAGGAGCGCCATTTGCAATTCCAGCAGGAAGGAAAAAATAGGCTGCAAATAATAGATCATTCAACATTTTTCAGAAGGTAGTTTAAATAAAGCTTCGACATGTTAATAATCATATTAGGGATGATAAAACCCCGTTTGAAAATATTCCAACTTGAATCCCAGAACCATCTTGTGTCAATAAATTTTAATCCGTCTTGTGTCATCATGACATTGTCAGTTTTTGTAAGCCAGTTGTAGGCTTCGGTAAAAACATATCTTGGTCTGGTGTCTGGAATTATGCCTAGTTGATAATGCATTAGAAGCAGCATATAAATCATCAAAATCAATTCATGTAGTTGCCGTTTTTCCATTTTCTGCCTCTTTACGTCATGCAAGAGTGCCCCTTCAAGGAATTCTTGGAAGATAAATTGAGTGTCCTTGCCCTTGTTTTCCTTTGAGATCGATTTTCCAAAAAGCAAGTATTCTTTTGGCAGAAAATTGTGATACATTACATCGGTTTCAAGGATTTCGTCCAGCTTGCTGCTTAGTTTGATCGCATATTTTTTTTCAATTTTTGGTTTGAAATACAGAAGTGACTCTCGGATACTTTTTTGCGCGGTATGTATGATATTGATATTTGGATGATAATATTCACTCGCTTCATCAAAAAATCCAAAATATTCAACAAAACTCAAATACATGCGGTACTGTCTTAGAACCTCTTCTTCTCTTGGTCTGAAAGTAAAAGAGAAAAAATTGAGCACTTTCTCTGTAATATTTGCGGGAAGCGGCAATCTTGTATTCCAAAATAGTTCAAGACTGAGATCCCATCTGCTTTCCTTCAAAATCCATTTAGACTTTTCTACTCTGTAAGCGCGTCCCATTTGGCCCATTGCCATTTTTGTGACCTCATAGTCCTTTAAAATGTCCTCAATTGGTGCCTCGTGGACCTTGATAGGGCTATATATTGCATGTTTTTGTAGTGCTTTTTCTAACTTGTCCATTTTTTTAATTTATTCCATTTTGTAGACATGAATCCTTTCAATGTGACTAGATGCGTTTCCAGTTTGGGCCTTTTTAATATTTCTGTCAAATTGTCTTTGGTTGGTTTTTCTTGTGTAATCGTGAATGTTCGACCAAGTTCCCAGATTGAATGCGAATCACTTCCAGCTGAAAATGGTTTGTTTTCTTTCTCACCATAGTGAGCAGCTGATTTATTGGTTCCAGGCGTAATGGTGCGCGCATTAAAGATCTCAATTATATCAAGTTTTTGAATGAATTTTTCAGCCAGTTCCTCTTTGACGCCATGGCGCCTTGTATCGAATGGGTGAGGTAAATATGTGATGGCACCTTGGTTCTTAATCAGAGCAAGAGTTTTCTCAAAGCCTTGATAAGGCTCGATTTTCTTTTTTAAGAACAGGCCGATAATCTCGCCTTCACCTGTACGGATTTCTTCACCAACAATTATTTTTTCGCCATGCTTTTTATTGAGTTTGAGAGCAAATTCAACATCGTTATGATCAGTGATCGCCACAAAATCTAGCAAGCCAGATTCCAGTGCCTTTTCGTATTCCAGATCAGAGATCCCGCCATCATATGAAAGCGTTGAATGGGTGTGCAGGTCGATTTTGTATATTGCTTGATCAGTCATCATTGATACAGGTTTGCTAGACTCTGACACTTTAACAGATTTGGATTTGCACTTCTATAGCAAATGGTACAAAATACAGTAATGTATTTTTGATTTTAAAAATTATGCTAAATAAGATTCGACCTATGCTGCAACCTTTTGTGGACCTGCTCGCAAGTCCGTTTTTGTGGATTCATCCGGATATCTTGTCATTTGGCTCATTTGTAGTGGCACTTCCTGGTTTCTATTTCTATACACAGGGGGATTCTTTACTTGGTTCTCTTTTTATTTTAGGCGCGGCATTTGACGCTATTGATGGGACTGTTGCTAGAAAGACTGGAAAGATCTCGAAATTTGGTGGGGTCCTGGACGCTACTCTTGATAGGATTTTTGATGGATTTGTTCTTTTTTGCCTAGGAGTAGGTGCTCTAGTCAGCTGGGAGATCCTTTTCCCAACTTTCATTGCATTTATAACAGTTAGTTTTATCAAGGCAAAGGCTGAAGCTGCAAGCTCCCAAACCAATGTCGGAACAAATGAGTTTTCTGTTGGAATTGCTCAAAGGGGGGAGAGATTGTTGATAATTTTGGTAGCTTCAATCGCGAATTATTTCCTTACAAATGACAACAATGAGATCATGACTAGTGCGATTCTTCTACTTCTTTTGCTGTCAATTATTACAAGTATCTGGAGAGGGTTGGTAATAAGGAAGGCACTCGCTTAAAAATGGCTGACAATGGTATAATTATGCAGTATAATACGTCGTTTGTTTGAAAATATGGGTTCGTAGCTCAATGGTAGAGCAGTGGCCTTTTAAGCCATTGGTTGGGGGTTCGAGTCCCCCCGAACTCACTTCCATTTGCATTCTTCCCAGATTTCTATATCATGTAATTAGCTATATAGATATTTATATGAAAAAAGCTGCCAAAAAATTGCGAAATTATCTTGAAAAGTTTTCTAAACTTCCTAAGCCAGTGCTTTTTCTCATCCTGCTACTTGTTGTATTGCTAGTAGTTGGCATTTTTGCATTTATTTGCACTGAGCCAGGAAAAGAGTTTTTGAACATTGAAGATGATGAGAGCGAAATCCAGGAAGAAGACGAAGATTCGTCTGAGACTGAGGAAGAGACGTTTGAAGCAGCAACATTTGATCCAGAAAGAGATGAGGAGACTGAGACTATTGCACTTGCAGAGGATGAGCCAATTTATGATCTGAAAATTGACGCTGATGTTACTCTTCCCGAGCCAGATAGCCTCGTTCGAGTTATTTTAGAGGATCAAGAGGGGCAAGATTATCTTGTTTTGGAGTCCTTTCCTCTTCTTTATGGAGCAGAATCCTTTTCTGTTTCTCAAGCTTGCGAAGAAACATGCTTTCTTGATGGGATAGCAGTAAAAAGAATAGATGTTTATACAGAAAATGACGCCTCCATAGATATCACAAAGATCAGTGAAAACACTAAGGGCGTAAATATTGTGACTGCGGAAGTTAAAGAAACTCAAAAAGAGGCCCTTTTAGATCAAAAAGTAGATCAGCTAAACGAGGAGATTGCGAAAAATAATCTTGAATGGACCGCTGGGAAAACTAGCTTTGCAAAACTCTCTTATGAAGAAAAAGAGACAATGTTTGAAGGTGAGGTCCCAAATCTTCAGGGCGCTGAATTTTATACTGGAGGAGTTTTTGAAATCACTGGAGAAAGTGGCGCAGGGGGTACCATTCCTACATTCGCGCCTTCTCTAGGGAATATGCTTCAGTATCCGCAAGATGCTCTAAGTAACATCTTCTCCTTTGTAGTTTCATTTCTCATTGATGGAAATTTTATGCCAAATCTGGATTTTGGAGCTGTAGGTGGTGTCAAAGCTGCTGCTAGTTCAGATTATGTTAGCGCATGGGATTGGAGAGAAATCCATGGGGCAGATGACCCAGCCTCGGCATATTTTGACGGCAATCCTGACTCCCAAGAGACTGGCAATGGTTGGATCACAGAAATAAAAGATCAGCGAAGTTGTGGCTCGTGTTGGGCATTTGCAGTTACTGGCGCGACCGAGTCGTTGGTCAATTTATACTACAACAACCATGTTGATCTGGATCTTTCTGAGCAGGATGCGCTCTCGTGTAGTGGTGCTGGAAGTTGTAGCGGCGGATGGCCTGGTATCACATTGAATTATTATACTTCAACAGGTGTGGTTGACGAAGCATGTTTCCCATATACTGCTACAAACCAGTCCTGTGGCAATAAATGTGCATGGCCCATAGAACGAATCAAAATTAGCGGGAAAATTACATTCAGTAACAAAACAAATGACAATCTAAAAGAGTTGATTTTAGAAAATGGGCCAATCAGTGGAGGAGTATACTCCTAGAGTCATGCTATGACTCTTGTTGGGTGGTACACTGATGGATTGGGCGATCCAGTTTGGATTTTTAAAAATAGTTGGGGAAAGGACTGGGGAAGTGGCGGATATCTATACTTAAAGACTTCTATTTCAAATATTGGATGGACTCATGCTCTTGTTCTGCCTATTGTGGATCAAAATTGGAGAACCATCAGATGTGTTGATTTGGATGGTGATGGATACTATAACTGGGGATTATCTAGTAGTAAGCCTGCTTCTTGTCCGGGGGGTATTCCAGCTGAGAAGGACTGTGATGACTCTGACAATTCAAAACAGGTATTTGATGCAACTTATGCCTGTGGTAGAGCCAATACACTTGTATTTACACCACAGAGTAATTATAGTTTTGGTGGTGTGCCAAATGGACAGATTTCTACTACAAAGGAAATTCCTATACAGAATGGATCAGATGGCAGTTTGGATGTCACTAATATTCAAATTCAGGATCCAGGTCACTTTGATTTGGATCTCAATCCAGCAGGTAGCAATAATCCATGTGGAAATGCAACACCAACGATAGCTGCAGACGATAGTTGTGACGTAGAGATAACACTTACACCAGATTGGTCTAGAACTTATAACACACAGCTAATTGTGAGTTATGATGATGGGGGCCCAACTAGTTTTGTTGTCCCAATCACAGGATATGGAACTACAAATCCTCAAACAGTTTGCTCATATTTTGAAGGGGCCTGGGATGGTGGATTGGATAAATGCTTTAGACTTGAAGAATCAGACTGTTCTAACTATAATGGGACAATAAACCCGTGTGATTCAAACTGTCCAGCCGGACAAACTTGCCCTCAAGAATGTATTCAAAGCTGCGAATTTTAGGAGTACTTATGAAGATCCTGAGTTGGAATGTTTATCAGAGCAACAAGCAAACTTCTGCTATTTTGAGTTTCCTTGCAGATCCGGACACTGATATGATTTGTCTTCAGGAGGTGAGTGGGGTGCTTCTAAAAGAACTTCGGCTGTTTTCAGATAGGAATAATTATGAGTTGGTTCAGGCAATTGATTTTTATCAAAGGCACGAAGCATATTATCTCGTGATCTTGTCGAAACCTGGTATTGAATTTAAAGGCAAAATTGAGCTTGTCCATGAAAAAAGGCGCTCAATTTTGCAAAGAATTCTAGATTACAAGGAACCACGCGAAGCACTTTATATTGATTTTAAGATTCACCAGAAAAATTTCAGATTATTCAATGTGCATCTTGAAGCCTGGAATAAACCCGGGCTGAGGATCAAACAGTTCGAACAAATTATTAAGCAGTTTGATAGGAATAAGGCAAATATCGTTTGTGGCGATCTGAATACTTTTTCAGACAGGTTGATAGCCCGTTTAGGTGGGCCGATTCTAAATTACAGTCTTAAAGATTTTTCACATAATGATGCGCAGGTATTTCAGGAGATTTTTAAAGAGAATAAACTTATAAATCCTTTTGAGGGGAAAATGACAAATAGATATACTAGAAATCAGCTTGATTATATTCTTGTCCCGCAGGGCTTGAAAACTAAAAATGCTAAACTGCAAGAAAAATATTTTGGCTCAGATCACAAAGCGCTCGTTCTTGAAGTAGAGTATAATTCCCCAGATGGCAAAAATTAAGCAAATTTATAAAAAATACAAAGTCCCTGCGAATTTGCAGCTGCACATGTATAGAGTGACAGCTGTTGCACAGGTTATTGCTGATAATTTTGAAGACAAATTGGAAAAGCACGAACTTGTCATAGCATGCCTTTTTCATGACATCGGGAATATTATCAAATTTGACCTGAAGCTTTTTCCTAAATTCCTGAGGCCAGAGGGGTATGATTATTGGAAGAATGTTCAGGATGAATTTATAATGAAATATGGAGAGGATGAGCATGAGGCTACTTTTAAAATAGCGAAAGAGGTCGGTATCAGTGAAAGAGCATATGAAATTCTAACAGCAGTCGGATTTGCTCAGGCAGAAGAAATCCACAAGCAGGAAGATTTCAACAAAAAGATCATTTTATACAGCGATCAGAGAGTCGGGCTAAATGGGATAATCTCTATGCAAGAAAGGCACGAGGAGGGTAGAGAACGATATCTAAAAAGAAGAAATAAGAATGTTGGGGATGACTCTTTGGAAAATTTCATGAAACTGGCTTCATTTATGGAACAAATTGAGTCCCAAGTTTTTGACAAGTGCAAAATTAAACCAGAGGAAATCGCTGATGAACTTATACAACCCATTATTGAAAGGTTAAATGATAGAGGAATATAAAAAATTATTAAAAGAATTTGTGGGCTTTAAAAGCATTTCAACAGATCCTGCATATGCGCAAGAGATACAAAGTTGCGCTGACTGGCTCAAAAAATTGTTGAGGGAGAAAGGTTTTGATGTCAAGGTTCATGAAGGGTACGGCAATCCTGTGATTGTTGCTGAATATAATGTCGAGGGGGCTGAAGAAACAGCACTTATCTATGGGCACTATGATGTTCAGCCAGCTGAAAAAAAAGATGATTGGAAAACGGACCCATTTTCTTTGTCTGAAAGTCAGGGCAAGCTGATCGCAAGAGGGGTGGCTGATAACAAAGGCCAGATTCTCATACACATGGTCAGTATCTTCGACTTGATAAAGAAAAAGAAACTGAAATATAACATCAAATTCTTAATCGAAGGGAATGAAGAAACTGGCTCTGGTTATCTTGAAAAATTTATCAAGGAGAAAAGCCAAGAGTTGAAATCTGATTTCGTAGTCGTGTCTGATGGGGTTATCGTGCAGGATCATCCTGTTCTTGAAGCAGGCTTTAGGGGAATCATCAACTGC
>Ga0209976_10001793_pt1 | contig 12461 bp, 9 predicted proteins | sample SumtaG_FD_182806 | JGI IMG/M metagenome (GOLD analysis project Ga0209976, IMG submission 182806) | Deep subsurface microbial communities from Indian Ocean to uncover new lineages of life (NeLLi) - Sumatra_00157 metaG (SPAdes) (version 2) | ecosystem: Environmental > Aquatic > Marine > Oceanic >...
AATCATCCTCCGCACCGTCACCGGGAGTCAGGTCGGGATAACCAAGCAAATCGCCCCTCGGCGGCAGAGCATAATAATTCATACTGTAAGCGTCATAGCCGGATTCACTTATTACCGTCGCCAGCTCTCCTGTACTCGCGAAACCTTCCTCCTCCCGCAGGCCTTCTATCCCTGTCTGCGTCCCCCTGTCGGAATAGTTCGGCCCGTTTGGGTTCATATTGAGCTTGTCCCTGTATGCAACTATCGCCTGGGCGATTTCAGTCTCCATCCACGGAAGCTGCCGGATAACAAACCACGGCGCCGTATTGATATTTATCCTGCCCGGGACCTTCAGTTCGGAATCATCAATTTCAACTCCTTCACCTACACCATCGCCGTCATTGTCGTAACCATCCTGTGTCGGGTCCATGACCGTCAAGTACTGGAAAAGGTTTTGATAGTTCGGGTCAGCAAGATTAAGCCGCACATCAAGCTCGCTGTCAAAAGTGCCCCAGTTCCTGCCATAGACGTCGGCGCGGAAGAGCTTGCCTATCTCGCCGACGTTCCTGAAATCTCTGTTCTCCGGATGTGCCTGTATATAAAAATAAAACGGGGTGGGTGGTGCATAGATGTTTACTCCACCCAGCGTAACAGGTGTGCTCTCTCCGCTGTCCCACGAACGCCTTATACATCTGTGTAAACCAATGTCCCTCTGAACACTGTGTGTAATGCCGTCAAACACCGGAGAGTCAGGCAACCAGCCGCCCACGGAATTCGGGACCTCAACAGAATCAACCGCGACCCATTGATTTGCATCCTCAACCCACCGCTCCAGCAATATGTCCTTCAACGGTTCGAACACATTGGTATTGAAACCCAGGACAATTTGCTGAACTAAAGGAGCTGGGCGGTTCGGGTCAAAGTAGTTCGGGTCAAAATTCACAATTAGCGGCGCACACGGATCTTCAAATCTCACAATGTGAAAGCGCTCGCTGCCCGACCAGTTAATCGGTATCGGTATCGGACTGTTCGGGTTCGGATAATCTTCTATACTCAGCCGCCATCGCTGATTTGGGTCAGGGTACACATCCTCTTCATAAGGCTTATAAAGCTCTATCGCATATGACTTGCGAATAAGAAAGTCGAGAGGCGCACCCGAAATAGTTAACAATACGAATCTGTGCGCGAGCTCCGATATGTAAATACACGGCGTCTCGAAACCGTAATAAGCGCCGGGTGTGCCGTTCACATCATTCACTTCGATGAAACTTACCTCCGAATCGGTATCTCGAAAGTCAACGAGATTGACTGCTATCTGTGCGGCTGTCTTGTCTGCATCCGGAAAAGTCGGGCTGCTGTCCGGAAGACCCGCCCTTATCGCCCGATATATCATATTCATAGGCGTATTAGCGTCCACAATCGTGTTGATATTCAGCATCTTATCGCCTGCAGGGTTGATTATCCGGTCCATATTGTAAATCGTGCCTATGTGCCGGTAGGAATACGCATCTTCGATATTCGGGTCGTTGACTTCATAGTCGTAATAAACCTCTTCTTTCCAGGAAGTAAATGCATCTGAATCATCGACCGGAGTTCGCAAATAATTCAGTGCCTGAAACGCGCTGTCCCAGACCTCTTCAATGCGGCTGTCAACATCACTTCGATTCAGCGTAAACCTGTTCCGAAGCTCAAGCTCATCGGATATGTCAAACGGAGTATAATTGCCGTCCGGTATGTCATAACGCCATACAACTTCCCTTAGATAATTTTCCTGATCTTGAAGTTCAGAACCGAACCTCATATCATCCAGGTCATCAATAGTATTGGTGGCACTTCGCTGGGCCAAACCAAAAAGATTAATCTGCATCTGGTCCGAGCCGTCAATAAATTCACCGTCCGGACCGGGAGAGGCTGGGTTGAACTGATACGCCGTATTGACGTTCAGCATACCCCCCTTGTCGATTACCCTGACAGCGGCATAAATCGTCTCGCCCTTGCTCGAGGTCATGCCCTCAAGCTCGATCCATTTCGAATCCGCCACGCCGTCGCCGTCCGCATCGGCAACTTCATCGCTTTCCACTTTACCGTTGAGGTCCAACTCTATTTTATTGTGGTCTTTGACAATCTCGGCGGCTACATCCTCCTGCTCTGAACTGCCTATGTAACCGGTGACATCGCTTATCTGGCTCCATTTGTAAGTGCCGTTGTCATTATAAGGCTCAAGACTCGCGAGCCATCTGTCATTATCACCCGGATAGTCATAATATTCAGGAGTCGGTACCGTGTTGGCATCGGGTACGTCCATTGCCAGCTCGTTTGATATCTTTGCTATAACTGCCTCGACTGCTGAATCGAGGTCCCTGTTTTCAGAAATGCCCGACGTCGACATCCTGTCAATACGCGCCGTCATTAGAAACATCATGCCTATCACCGCAAGAAGGCTCGTAAGTACGACCGCCAGGATAAGTGCCGAACCGCCGCGAAATCCGTTTGCAAATTCTTTCTTTGCCATCTCTTCCTTGCCCCCGTCAATCTTCAAGATAAACTATATGGGTAAATCTTCTGCCCTTCTTTATAACCCCCCGCGAATCGTATATTGTAAAGCTGAACTTCAACGCTACCGGCATAAGTATTTCAGGCCAGTCAGGGTCAGCTTCAAGGTGCTTGTTCGTCGGCCGCCATTCGTTAAATTCCATGTCATCTTTAAGTGGATCTTCCTCGCCGACGTACTGTATCGTAAAGTCATCCACACCTTTGGCCATATACATTGCCAAATCATTATACATTGCCAAATCATTCGCGTCGTCAAGGTCCAGCACAACTTTCTCCATAAGAGCGTTCACATCGGCCATAGTAAGAACTGCAAGCTCCTCAGCCAGAGACTTTATGGAATATTCTTCCTTGGCGGTTAATTCGTGAAGAATGTCCCAGTTTTCATCTCCCGTCAGTATCGTCTGCCTTCTCACCAGGACCTTTTGCTTCGGGTCTAATATGTCTGTGCCATCTACCTCCGCCAGGCCGTAATATACGCACGCCGCGGTACCTGTTACTGTCTTAGTCTTGGGCCCGGAGGGTTCATTATACTGATATTGGCCCGTGGACTGAAAATCCCCGCTGGCAAAAAACAATATGCTGTCTTCACTGACCGTTTTTGTGTTTGAAGCATCGCTGGACAAATAATGCAGCTTGTTGTCCTCATACGACTTGGCCTCCCTTAGAAATCGTATTTTCCCCGGTGCATTGGCCATGAACCCCTTAAAATCGGCGTTGAGCTGGTCCGTTATCGCCCGCATTTTCTGCATTATCTCCATGTTCGCAGATGCAATCCGCTGCGCCTTGATACTTACCTTGAATACAATGGTCGAAAATGATATCACCATCGCCAGTATCGCAACGGCAACGACAAGCTCAATTAGTGTAAATCCCTTTCTCATTTCCATATAAGCTCAAAACTGAATTACCCTTTGATACACCGCTATACAGGGCCCCCTGCTTCCATTTTTAGGAGGCGGAACAACCCAGACCTCGTCTCCGCAGTCCTCACACCAGTCCTTATCAAGCAGGATAATGTCATCGTTATTGCCTGGATAACGTTCCAGGACGCGATAAATCCGCCCCGTCTCGTCATCCACAATTGTGTACCCATCGTTGATAAAGTTCTTCTCACGGCTGTCGTCTATTCTAAGCTCGTTATCTCTTAGCCCAGGCTGGCCGACCTCAACTTTGACCGGAACAGGGCGGTTTGTATACTCCGGTATTGGCCAGTCAACCCCGCCGCCTGTATTAGCGTCAGGCTCATAATACCGCAGGTGAGGTGCAACCTTCCTGCTCACAAATACCGTTACCTGAACCGGCGGATTCGGATTAGTATCGGAGTCGTACTCTTCGGTCAACCTGCACAGAGCAGACCAGTAATACTGCTTTCGCTTAAGATTGATATTGGGGTCCGAAGGATACGCGAACTCATTGGGCTCAATGGGTTTATTTCCATCTGTTGCCGGAAATATGTTTGCATCGTTGAAATCTTGAAGCCTATCGTCTTCCAGCTTGCCGACATCAATATCATCCATACTGTCATTCGGGTCGCCTTCAGCGTAAATCCTTATCTTCGCAAAGGCCTCGTCCGCGACCACCGCAGCGATAGTCCGCTCGGTCGAAACCGTCGAAAAGTATATCGCCACCGGAAACACGCCCGCTATGAATATCATCCCCACAGAAAGCACACCGATAGACAAAAGCATCTCCATAAGTGAAAATCCGTTATTTTTACGTTTCCTGCCCATTGTCCTTCTTCTTAATCTATCATTCTTCCCGTATAAGGACTTATATGTATCTTCGTATCCTTCAGGTCTTTGAGGTAATCCGTCCATCTGCTGCCTGCGTTGACCTTTTTAAAAACATTGCGGTCGTAAATAATAAACTCCCGCCTGCTCGGCTCCTGACCCAGTCCCCGATGAGCGTAATCGTCCTGGGCAAACATCCCTGTATTATTACCCCCAATGTCTACCGGCTCAATGTTTACCGGCGAGTTGAAGATGTCGTCTCTGGAATCATTCAGGTTTGCCGGTCTGAAATCACCATCTCTATTCCTCACCCTTACATCATGTATCATCAGCTTTCCCGAAGGTGAAAAGACAATCGAAAACGTCGTTGTATCTCTCAGTTCTTCAGGGTCATCTATCCTGTCATCGAAACCACTAATTGCCCGGTCATCGGAATCCTCTGGAGCATCGTTAGTATCTTCATAATTAGTTCTGTTCCTTAAATCCATCACGCCGATATTGTCAGGCAGCTTGAGAGGTTTGGTACCCGGCACCGCACGAAAACCATTTTCCAGGCCGGTATTTATCTTGTCGTGTATTATAAAAATCATATACTGGCTGCCCTCTTTGTCGTCAGGTTCCCATTTCTGCTGAAACCGCACGCCCGCGTATTTCTGTTCCCTGGCTGCTATCGCCCGCGCATTGGACAGTGCCGCGTTTATCATCCCGCGTACGCCCGCCTCGGTCTCGAAAGACCTGACAAACGTCCGTATCGCGGGAATACCAAAGACCGTAAGTAGAGCTATCGTCGCGATAACCACCGTCATCTCCGTAAGACTAAGACCGGATTGTCTCAATTTAACTTTCATTATTCGTTACTTTTTATATCATCCGGCGTACCGAACTCACCGTCAGGCCCCGCAGAGGTAAGCAAAGGAAATGTCCTCGGTTTATCCCTCTCAGGTTCGTTTGGGAGCGGAACTTCATCTTCTTCCTTTTCGTTTATATAATAGCTGTACCGAATCGTTTCGCCCCACGGATCTATTATCCTGTTCAAAGGATAAACCTTCCCATCGACCTCAATCCGCAGCGGGTCACCGTTCTTATCTTCGTTCGTCACCAAAGAAACATCTATCCTGTCCAGCACCTTTCGGCAATCCGGGACCTGGCTCAAGAAGAAATACAAACCCGCGCTGCCCGAATAATTCGGGTCATATTCCCTGTTAATCACAACCTCCGTACTCCCCAGTCCAAGTGCTTCGGCTGCCACGCTCTCAAACTTGTCTCTAAGAAAGTTGTTGCAGTCCAGCGGAAAGGAAAGGTCCGTATAATCCTCGTCCGTAGAATCATCGTCCTTATACTCATAACCGTAATCCGCAAACTCCCCCAGCGCGGCATCCAGCATTGCAAATGTGCTCTTTATAACACGCTCATTGCCGCGGTCCTCGAACCGCGACGCAAGAGTAATCACCATAGACGCCAGTATCACGATTATAGCTACGACAACCAGCATCTCCAAAATCGTAAAACCAATTTTCTGCCGGTTTTTTTCCATGGCTTCACATTTGCCGAATAAAACGCAGGTTCAGGCTTAATCGCCGAAGTTGCAGATATCGTCGTCCGTACCGTATTCACCGTCTTTGCCCGCCGATATCAGAATATATGAATCAGGCCGGTATGGCCAATCCATCGCCGTAACCTTCGGGTCCCTGATATATTCCGAATAGAAAAAACTAAAAGTGCCGCTCAGGTTCATAAGAGGCGGCCTGTCCTTGCTCGGATTGTTTATCTTGTCCTCCTCCCACTTCAAATTTATAAGCGGCAAATTGTCAGAAACGGTGTAAATCCGGTCATAAACAGACGCCGGGTCTTCTATCGTCTTTTTACTCGTATCCGCCCTGTAGTAAAGTATCGGAGTCCCCGCCTTGACTATGCTGCCATCAGCGAGCCTCACCTTCTTTACTGTATAAACATCGCATATCACGTAAGTCTCAGGTTCCAGAGGGTCGTAATAAGCATAGCGGCCGTCAAGCCTGAATACCCTCTCCAGAGATTCCAGGTAGGGCCCCCTGCGCTTTTTCAACTCGGCAACGTCGGAATCACTCATCGGGTCAAAAGCAACGTTAATAAAATACAAATTACTACCCGAAACAGTCTCACCGTCTGCCTGCCAGTCTGTATCAGGATTAAAGCCCAACAGGTCCATGCCCACAAGGGCCTCGGCGAGTTTCTGACCGCCGCAATAATCCATTTCGGGAGGAGCGATCTCATCTGGGTCATTCCAACTCGATGGCGGATAATCACCGTAATCACCCTTGAACGCCTCCAGGGCGAGGTTTATCTCCATAAATTGTGCTCTTTGCTGGGTCTCCTTCGCGATTGTATGCACCATCGTAAGAGCGGGAATCAGCACTCCAATCAATATCGCGATTACCACCATTACCGTTAGTATCTCCAGTATCGTAAATCCGTATTTTTTGCGTTTCACAGCTGTCCCCTTTATAAATAATTACTTTTTATCAGTGCCGACCTGCAGTTCTGCTGGTCGGCCATTTTTCTTTTAGTCCAGCCCGTAAAGCCAGCTTCGCGTCCCCCATTCGTCTGCGATATACGCAAAATCCTTAAAATCTATAAATCCGTCCTTGTTAATATCAATCCGCGTCGAACAGTCACCCTCGGCGAGCCAGTGCACCTGCAACATCGAAATATCAAACAAATCAACTTCACCGGAATCATCCACATCAACTGCCGGCAGCTCAACAAAATAGCAGTTGTTCGCGTCCCAGTTCTCCCAGTAACTGCAGTCAAGCCAGCCGGCGGTAAATAACATAAGGTCGTTATTGTCTATCACCCCATCCTCCGCCAGGTCATACTTCCACTCCGGATTATCACTCATCCAGACAGCCGCCAGCATTGCAAAGTCACGAAAATCAATAAAACAGTCATAGTTAAAATCTTCCGGCAAGTACCCGAAGCCGCCGCAGTAAGTGTCAAACTTCAAAAAATCCCACCTCACATAATCGGAATAATACATCCCCCCCACCTTGATACGCATACCTAAAGTCAGCGCATGGGAATTTGTGTCCTTATATGCCGCAAATACGTTGGCATCGATTATAATTTGGCCTTCGTATTCATTATCTTCGTCAAGTTCCAGGCCGTTCGAATCCCAAATATCATTACCGTCAATCTGGACCACCGCAACATGACTGCTCTGGTTCCACCCGCTTCCTAAAATACTACTTAATCTGAGGTCGAAAATTATCTGATTAACGTCTTCAAGATATACCTGCTGCGAAACCTTTGCCATGTCTCCCTCGGCCAGTGACCCAAAAAACTCCGAAGAAAGTGTTAATGAATTGTAGTCGCCGCTGTATCCGTGCGTTGACCAGTCCGTATCTACCCATCCGGCAAACTTGTCCGCTGGAATATCCACGTCACACCAGTTGTCAGGTGCCTCAACGGTAATATTGCTTATCACGCCGTCACTCTCAAAACTGCCGTTCCTGATAAGGCTCACACCGCCATAAACCGGACTGACAAACTTAACTAATCCCATTGTCAACACCGCAATAATTATAACTTTCCTCATCGTCACCTTCCTCGACTATCAAACTTTTTCTAACATGCTAATGTCCCGCCGCAAGCCTCTGACAGCCGTCAATAAACAACTCGCACGCATAACTTCCACATTACCGGCCGGCATATTCACTTCCACCGCCTTAGTTGCTAAAATTGTAAATATCGTCGTCCGTGCCATACAAACCGTCGAATCCTGCTGAAATCAAGATGTAACCCTCATCCAGCACCGGTCTGTCAATAACCTCTATGTCCTTATTCCTTGTAATTGTATAAAACAACTCGCCCTGGCCACCGGGAGGGTCCTGAAAGAGTGGGTGAACTATGGCTGGGTCCCAGGGGACGCCAAGCTCAACTAACTTGTGGTTGTCTTCGAAGTTGTAAATGCTCTTTTGAAACTCCGTCCAGTCATGCAGGATTTTTGACACGTCCGCCTTGTAGTAAAGGATTGGCATACCTATCTTCTTGTCGCCACCTTCATCCAGAGCAAGGTTCGTAATACGAGCATACACGTCACACAGCATATATTTCGGACCATCGCAGCTAAACTCCTTGGTATTTAAATACATCTGCGTTAGCTTGTGTGCTCTGGCATTCTCCACCGTTACATAAGGCCCTTTTCTCGCTCTCAAATTCTTCAGGTCTTCCGGAATATTCTCCGGGTCAAATGGGTCTGGATACAACCCGTTCGTCCAATTCGGATTATCGGGCTGTTTATCATCGCAGTTGAGAAGTGAATCGGGATGAAAACCAAGCAAATCCTGACCCATCATCGCTTCGGTAAGCTTCATCGCCCCACAGTATTCCTGAAGGTTCAAGTCATACCTGTCTGAATCCGGATAGACCTCGAAATCATTCTTGAACATCTCCAGGCCCGCCTCGATACCGTGAAACTGCGCATTTTGGCTGAGCTTCTTCGCGTACCTCTTGACCTTGTTGAACGCCGGCAGAAGAAGACCCAACAGTATCATTATAATACTCATCACCACCAGCAGTTCTACTATGGTAAAACCTTTCTTGCTGCCATTTTGTTCAATTTTCGACCTCATTTTCTACTCCTTAAATAAATTAGAATTTTTATTTATTACTTTTCTTAACCACCGCTCAATCCTGTAATAATTTGTATCATTGGCAAAAAGATTGCCAGAACGATAACAAGAACAACAGAGCCCAGAACGATAATCATAATCGGCTCGAGCAGCGACATTAACGATGCCACCAGAACGTCGACCTGCTCGTCGTAATTGTCCGCCACCTTCATCAACATCTTGTCCAGGTCACCTGTCTCTTCGCCGACCGCAACCATGTTCGTAACAATCAAATCGACCGTCTTGGACTGCTTCAGTGGGCCGGCAAATGAGTCTCCCTGACGAATCGAATTGTGTACGTTGTGGAGCATCTTTGCGTAAACCTCATTGCCTGACGTTTCACTCGCTACGTTAATCGCGTCCAGAATAGGTACGCCCGCGCTGATTAGTGTCCCGAGCGTCCTCGTCCAGCGGGTAATCGCTACCCTGCCGCCCAACTTGCCTAACACGGGCAAATACAGGTTAATCGTATCAAGAACATACCTGCCCGTCTTAAACTGTCTTATCGCCCGTGTCAGGAAAACAAACATAAATGGTACTCCCAATAGTATCGCCCAGCCAAAATCGTATGCAATCCAGGCACTTATACCAAGCACCGTAGTCGTAATTGCATTCATCTTCGCGCCTTCGAGCATCTCCCCCAGAACGGTGTTGAACTGGGGAACCACAAACGTCATCAAACCAAGCAGAATCGCAAATGCCGCTACCAAAACAACTATTGGATAAACCAACGCGCCCTTAACCCGGGCTTTGAGCTTCTGGGACTTCTCCATAAAGTCCGCCACGCGGGAAAGAATCAAATCCAACACACCACCCGTCTCACCTGCCGCTACCATACTTACCAAAAGACGGTCGAAACAACGGGGAAATCTGCCCAACGCCTCCGAAAGCGTCGCGCCGCCCTCAATGTCGTCAGATACATAACCTATCACCCGCTTGAACGTCCCGGCCTTCTGCTGCTCCTCTAAAATCCTAAGTGAACGAAGAATAGGAAGGCCGGCATCCTGGAGGGTCGAAAGCTGACGCGCAAACTGAGTCACTGCTTTGATCTTAACCTTGCCGCCTGCTCCACGCCTGGCTTTGGGTTTTGCCGCCTTCGCCTTCGCCGCACGCCTGCCCGCCGCCTGCTCTCGGACCTTCGTCGGGAAATAACCCATATTCCGTATCTTGCTGATAGCCTCCTTCTGGCTTAGGGCTTCTACCTCGTCCTTGACCGCCACGCCCTGGGAATCCAACGCTTCATATTGAAATGTGGGCATCTTAAGCACCTCCTTCGCGTTTAAAATACACTATGATATATCCCATAAAAACAAACATTATGACGCCTCCGCTGTAGTCTCTTTCACAACTTCGTCTATCGTCGTTATGCCGTTGTAAATCACTTCCAGCCCATTATCACGCAATAGACGCATCCCATTCTTCTTGGCCGCTTCACGCAGCAGGTTGGTCGAGGCGTGATTCATAATCAAATCACGTATCTCGTCATTGAAAATCATAACCTCAAAAATGCCCGTTCGGCCCCTGTAACCGGTGTTGTTACATCTGCTGCACCCTTTGCCGTAATAAAACTTCTTGTCTTTAACATCTTCCGGCTTCAGCCCCAACTCTGTAAGCTGCACCTCTGTCGGCTCAAACGGAGTCTTGCACTTGTCACATATCTTCCTGACCAGACGCTGGGCTATAATCCCTTCGAGAGTCGCGGTAATAAGGAACGGCTCAACGCCGAGGTCTAACAATCTCGCGATTGTACTTGGAGCATCGTTCGTGTGAAGCGTCGTGAAAACCAGGTGGCCCGTTAGAGATGCCTGGGCTGAAATCTGAGCCGTCTCGAGGTCACGAATCTCACCAACCATCACAATGTCAGGGTCCTGACGAAGAATTGAACGCAGACACCTCGCAAACGTAAGTCCAATGTCAGGTTTCATTTGAACCTGAATAATACCGTCAATGTCATACTCCACTGGGTCCTCGGTCGTAATCAGTTTACTCTCAATACTGTTAAGTTCCGTCAACGCCGAGTAAAGCGTCGTAGTTTTGCCGCAGCCTGTGGGACCGGTAACAATAATAATGCCGTTCGGTTTGCTGATAAGCTGCCGTACAATCTTCAGGCCACTGGCTGTAAAGCCCAGCCTGTCAAGGTCAAGACTTAACTGACTTCTGTCAAGAATACGAAGCACAACGCTCTCGCCGAACATCGTAGGCAAAACACTAACACGCAAGTCAACCGGATTGCCCTGAACCGTCAGCGAAATTCTGCCGTCCTGAGGAAGACGTCGCTCGGCAATGTCAAGCTCCGCCATAACTTTTATACGAGAGCTAAGTGCCGCCGCAATATACTTCGGTGGTGGAACCATCTCGTAAAGAATTCCGTCGATACGGTAACGCATCTTGTATTCGTTTTCGAATGGTTCGAAATGTACATCCGACGCCTTGTCGCGAATCGCCTGCAGTAACACAAGGTTCAGTAGCTTCTTGACCGGGTTGGATTCCGACAGCTCCTTCAACTCGTTCAGGTCGATACTTTGGTCCCTGCCCTCAAACTCCGCGAGAAAACTGTCACTCTGAATTTCCCCTATCAGGTCGTGTATCCCCTCCCTTTCCTCCTGTTCCTCGTAATACTTGCTCAGTGCAGCTTCCAAAGCATTTGAATCGGTAAACTTCGCCGTAACTCTGAAACCCATCAATGTGCTCAAATCATCCGTCGCTCGAAAATTATCCGGACTGTCCAGAACGACCGTCAGCTCGTTTTGCTCTTTGTTGTATTCGAGGGGAACTATGTGGTAAGTCTTGGCCATCTGAGCCGGAACCTTCTCGACAACATCAGGGGCAATTTCAATGTTATCCAGCTTTATGTATTCCATCCCACGCTGTGCTGCCAACGCTACCTGAAGTTGCTTTTCATCTATCAAACCAAGCTCAACAAATATATCCCCGATTTGTACGGAACCCTTTCGTTCCTTCTGGATTGTCAGACATTCGTGGATCTTCTCCCGCGTCAGAAGACCCATCTTGATAAGTATCCTGCCCAGATTCCTGCCCCTCAATTGTTCTATCGGAGGCATGTCTTTTAGCATTTTTCCCATTGAATTACCACCCCTATCTATAGTTAACAATCCTGCTTTATGTTCGCTATATTATATAACATTAAAGCCTTTTTGGCAAGGAAATTACAAATCAGACACTTGGTTATTGAGACTTTTAGAAACGCCCGTTTAAACCCCTTAATACCCCATTTTAGCAAAAAACGGCTTCTTGCTAATTACCCAAACTCAAAAAAAATACCAGCAGCCTTTCCTCCCTCTGCCGGTATTTTGAAAAATCCAAATGTCTGGTTTTATTACCCCAACGCCGACCAAGTGCCTATGTTCTAAAAACATCATGCCCGCCTAATTCATCTGCTTTCGCGGCACCCTTCTTGCCCTTCGTGGCCGCTTTGGCCTTGGACATAGCCTTGTCCTGCAACGCTCCCGGCTGTCGAGATTTGTCAAGCATCTCCTCATATGTAATCTTGCCCATCTCATAAAGCCGCCAGAGGTGCTCATCCAAAAGCTGC
>Ga0209976_10001794_pt1 | contig 12457 bp, 11 predicted proteins | sample SumtaG_FD_182806 | JGI IMG/M metagenome (GOLD analysis project Ga0209976, IMG submission 182806) | Deep subsurface microbial communities from Indian Ocean to uncover new lineages of life (NeLLi) - Sumatra_00157 metaG (SPAdes) (version 2) | ecosystem: Environmental > Aquatic > Marine > Oceanic >...
AAGGAGTAAGACGTATTAAACAATTAGCAGGAAAAGAATAAAGTGTGATTGATAGTTATATAAATTTATAATTTATAATGTCTTTTTTTATGTGTTCTTATTGCTATTTTCTTTTCACTCCTTAATTGTATTAAATTATAATCAGAAGATTTAAACCCTTTTTAGGTTGTTTATATCTCAGGAAATATTCGAATCACAATAGTATTAGAAATGAAAGAATTTTAAAGATAATAACTTTTAATAAAAATAGAATAAGAGATAGAGGTTTTCAACTTGAATGATGAAATAAAAGAAAGTGTAGAATTTGATGAAGAATTAGATACTCGGGGATTATACTGCCCTGAACCCTTATTTGAGGTAAGGAATTTAAGCGAAAGTCTTAAAATAGGCCAATGTTTTAAAGTTATTGCTGATGATCCTGCCGCGGAAGAAGACTTAAAAAGATGGGCAAAAAGGACGGAAAGTAAAATAGTAGAATTCAGCAAAGAAGGCAATGGGGATCTAATATTCGTCTTCAGAAAGATGAAATAATTAGCTTTAAGCAATTTAAGGAGGAATATATATGAATATATATTTGGATTATCAAGCTGCTAAACCTGTTGATATTAGGGTCATCTCAGAAATAACAATTTATTTAAATCAAAAATTTGCAAATCCATCTTCGCTTCATTGCGAGGGAGATGAAGCTACAGATGCATTAAGTGAATCAAGACAAAAAGTAGCGGATTTTGTAAATGCTCCAAACGCTGACTCAATAATTTTTACATCAGGAGCAACAGAATCTAATAATCTCGCATTAATTGGAGCTGCAATGAGATACAAACGCAAAGGAAATCATATTATAATTTCTGAGATTGAACATATATCCATTTTAAATATTGCTAAATATTTAGAGAGACAAGGTTTTAAAGTAAGTAAAGTGCCAGTAGATCAATTTGGTATCGTTAGATTAGATAAATTAGAAAGACTAATTACTGATAAAACTATCTTAATTTCAATTTCTACGGCAAGCAATGAGGTTGGTTCACTTCAACCAATAAAAGAAATTTCTGAGATCGCTAGAAACAAAGAAATATTATTCCACACAGATGCAGTAGCAAGTGAAGACGTAATTCCTATAGATGTTGAGGAGATTCCAATCGATTTAATCACTTTATCATCAAATGATATTTACGGGCCCAGGGGGGTGGGAGCTCTATATTTAAAAAAAGGAGTTCGTGTAAATCCTATCATAATAGGCGGAGGACAAGAGAAAGGAATGAGATCTGGTTCTGAAAATATACCTGGAATTGTAGGGTTTGCTAAAGCAGCAGAAATTTTAAAGTCAGAAATCATTGATGAGGCAGTAAATTTAAAAAAATTAAGAGATAAATTAATACATGATGTTCTTGAAACAGTTCCAAAATCATATCTAAACGGCCATCCTGAAAAAAGACTTCCCCATAATGCTCATTTTAGATTTGACTATATTGAAGGGGAATCATTAATTTTAGGTCTTAAAGATGCGAAAATTGCTGCTGCTACAGGTTCTGCTTGTTCATCAAAAACGTTAGAACCATCTCATACGTTGATAGCGATGGGTTTGCTTCATGAGGAAGCTCATGGAAGTCTTTTATTTTCTTTAGGAAGATTTACTAAAGAAGAAGAATTAGAAAAAATTATAGAAGTTTTACCTAATGTGGTTAAGAGATTAAGAGTATTATCTCCATTAACCCCTCCAGAACTTATAAATAAATATAATGAGGTAAATTAAAAATATGAAATCAACTGAGTATTCTGAAATAGTAATGGACCACTTCCGAAATCCAAGAAACGTTGGTGTAATAGAAAATCCAGATGGGTATGGGAAAGTGGGAAACCCTGTATGTGGGGACCTTATGGAGATCTTTATTAAGGTGAAAGAAGAGGAAGGAGATATTATTGATGACGTTAAATTTAGAACCTTTGGATGCGGTTCTGCGGTCGCTACATCCTCAATGGTTACAACAATGGCTAAAGGGATGAAAGTAGATGATGCTTATAACATAACCCGGCAAGATGTTGCAGATGAGTTGGGAGGCTTACCTCCAATAAAAATGCACTGCTCTAATTTAGCTGCTGATGCTTTAAAGGCAGCAATTGATAATTATCGTACTAAAAAGGATCCCTATTTAGAGGTTGAATTTAGTGCTTGTCCTGCATCTGAGATAAAAGTAATATTTGGCGTAGAAGAATTCCTCGGTAAAGGAGTTTATAAAAAAGTTGACGATTTATCCGAATTTGAAGGAAAAAGAGTTTTAATATCAGATACAGGAGATAAATCTTTAGAGCTTGCAATAGAGTTAACAAAACACACAGGAAGAGTAGTAGTCGTTACTTCTTCTAGATCTACTCCCGGGGCTAAGGAATTAAAGAAGAATTTAAAGTTATCAGACGTAAAAATTCTCCATGAATCAGAACTATTGGAAATTCAAGGTACTGACGATGTGGAGAAAACTGTTATCCATGACCTGGACGAGGATGAGAATTATGATCTTTTTGTAGACGCTGTTATAATACTTGAAGATTAAGAAGAATTAAGAGTACTTAATAATTTATTTAATATTTTTTATCAATTTTTTTAATAGAATTCTTATAGATGCCATTCAATATATCTAATCATAAAACTGTACATATAAGATTATAAAATTATTATGACAAAAGTTATAATTATAGGTGGAGTTGCTGGTGGTGCTTCCACAGCTGCTCGATTAAGACGCTTAAAAGAAGATTTTGAAATCATAATGCTTGACAAAGGACCTTATGTATCATTTGCCAATTGTGGATTACCTTATTATGTGGGAAATGTGATAAAGGAAGAAAATTCATTGAAGTTAGTATCTCCAAGGAAGTTTCATAATTGGTTCAAAATTGATGTTAGAGTTAATAATGAAGCACTTTCCATCGACAGAGCTAAAAAACAAGTACATGTAAAGGATTTAATTGAAAAAGAGGATTATATTCTCGATTATGATTATCTTTTAATAGCGACAGGTTCTAAACCAATCATTCCTCCATTTAAAGGTCTCCAAGAAGTTCCATATCATACAATTTGGACGATTCCTGATGCAACAAAGTTAAAAAAATTTGTTGAAAAAAATAAGATAAGAAAAGCGGTTATTGTTGGGGGAGGGTTTATCGGACTAGAAATGGCAGAAAACTTGGTACAAAAAGGAGTGAAGGTTAAAATTATTGAAATGCTTGATCAGGTAATGCCCCCTATTGATAAGGAAATGGCACAATTTATACATCAAGAACTTATTTTGAATGGTGTGTGCCTTGTTCTTGAAGACCCAGTAGAATTATTTGGCAAATCGGATAAAAATAGACCAATTGTAAAAACTAAAAATGGACGCGAAATAGAAACTGATCTAGTTGTAATGGCTGTTGGTGTAAAACCGGAGAATAATTTAGCTAAAGAGTCAGGATTGGAATTAAATTCACGTGGTTATATTATCGTAAATAACTTTATGATGACATCTGATCCCCACATATATGCTGTAGGGGATGCAATTCAAACATCCCAATATCAAACAAAAGAACCAATCGCTATTGCTCTAGCTGGACCTGCAAACAAACAAGGAAGGATCGCCGCCGATAATATTGCTGGTAGAAAAGTTGAATATAAAGGGATTTTAGGGGCTTCTGTCGTTAAAGTTTTCGATGCTACTGTTGCCGCTGTAGGTTTTGCTGAAAAACAATTAAAAAGGAAAACAAATAAATATGAAAAGGTATTTGTTCATCCAAATAATCACGCTGGTTATTATCCGGGTGCAACCCCGATTACATTAAAGCTCTTATTTGAAGTTCCTAGTGGTAAAGTCTTGGGTGCTCAAGCTATAGGAGGTAATGGATCAGAAAAAAGAATTGATGTTATCTCTACAGTAATAAAATTTGGAGGAACTGTTTTTGATTTAGAAGAGTTAGAATTAACTTATGCTCCACCTTACAGTTCAGCAAAAGATCCTGTTAATATGGCAGGATTTGTGGCGTCTAACTTTTTAAGAGGAGATATCGCAATTAAACAATGGCATGATATTAGTGAATTCAACAAAGATAACGGAATTATTTTAGATGTAAGAACTAGGAGAGAGCATGAAGCTAGAGGAATTGAAGGATCCATTAATATTCCAATCCATGAGTTGAGAAATAGGTTGATTGAACTCTCAAAAGAGAAGCCTATTATCGTTTATTGTGAAGTCGGTTACAGGAGTTATTTAGCAATTCGCATACTTATGCAACATGGATTTGATGACGTATACGAACTTACCGGTGGATTTAAATTATATGAAATGGCTATTGCTAAAACTGAAGACATAGTTGCAGCATGTGGTAGTTCAGAATCCATTATGGAGGAATTTATTAAAGAAAAATCTACTGAATCCGGAGATTTTGTAGAAGTTGATTGTAGCGGACTTACCTGTCCAGGCCCCTTGAATGCAATGATTAAATCACTAGAGACATTACCTAAAAAACGAAAATTAAAAGTTTATGCTACTGATCCTGGATTCAAATCTAGTGTTGAAGCATATTCAAAACTAAATGAAGCTGTAAATTTAATATCTCTTGGCAAGCAAGAAGGTAAATTAATAGCAATCCTGGAAAAAATCCAACCCATTGTTGAGGAAACAGTTCCAATTAAAAAAAAAACAAGAGCAGAAATAAGGGGTCCTTATGCACCTTCAATTTCAGATATTAGATTTGAAGAATTGTATGAGCGTCTTGACACTGAAGATGAACCTCCTCTTTTAGTTGATGTTCGAACGCCTCAAGAGTATTATGGAGGTCATATTAAAAATACCAGACTGCTTCCATTAGGGGATTTATTAAGTAATACAGATGTTATAAATGAATTTATAGATAAAGAAATTGTTGTAATCTGCCACTCGGGTTCTCGCTCAATGATGGCTGCTCAGATATTAGCTAGGGCAGGATTCAAGGATATCAGAAACTTAACTGGCGGCATGATGTTATGGCACAGAAAAGGGTATCCTATTAAAATAGGTAAAAGTTAAATTATTTTTTTTCATTCTTAATAATTTATTGTCTTACCTTAGCTATTAGATTCCAATTTTTTCTTTAAATTATAAGTATAAAAGTTAAAAAAAAGGGGTAATGTTATAAATCCAAATAGATTCATATATCACGAAAATTCCAACTTATAAAAAGTGGTATAAAATGAAAGAAACAGCAAAAAAATTATTTACAGCATTTGTGGGAGAAAGTCAGGCAAGAAATAGGTATACTTTTTTTTCTAAAATAGCAAAGAAAAAAGGATATGTAATAATATCTAAAATTTTCCTAGAGACAGCAGATCAAGAACGTGAGCACGGATCGTGGTTTTATAAAATGCTCCAAGGTTTAAAGAAAGAAGAACCCTTTGATGAAATGAAAGTTCTCCCCGAAGCAGACTTTCCAACAACCCATGGAACTACAGTGGAAAATTTAAAGTCAGCAATTGCAGGAGAAAACATGGAATGGCAAACATTATATCCTGATATAGCTGAAACAGCAGATAAAGAGGGGTATCCTGACATAGCAAAAAGAGTACGAGCAATTATGGTTGCTGAAAAACACCATTCAAACCGATATGAGAAACTCCTAAAGTTGGTCGGTGATGATGCTTTCTTCAAACGAGGTAAAAAAGTTGTCTGGGTTTGTATGGAATGCGGTTACGAAGTTGAAATGGATGAATTGCCAAAAGAATTTGTATGTCCAAGTTGTTCACATCCCCGAGCTTATTATAGAAAGAAATGTGAAGAATTCTAAGAAAACAACAGAACTTTTAACTTAAAATCAAAATTTTTAAAAATCAAAATATATATTTTAAAGAACAACAGAATCGGAATCTGTGAAAAATTATGAAACAAAAAGAAATTTATAAATGCAATGTGTGCGGCAAAGTAATTGAAATCCTTAATCCAGGCGTTCCTGAGACCATATGTTGCGGTCAACCAATGGTTTTAATGGAAGAAAAGACAGCAGATTGGAAAGGCGAGAAGCATGTTCCGAAGATAACAATTGAGGGTAACAAAGTTACTGTTGATGTAGGAATCTCAATGGGAACTCCTCACCCTATGACTGAAGAACACTATATCATGTGGATTGAGCTAATCTGTAAAGACAATTGTTATAAGAGGCAAATTTTATCCCCCGGGATGGAACCTAAGGCGGTTTTTATAGTTTCTGATACTACTGGGTTAAAGGCAAGGGAATATTGTAACCTCCATGGACTCTGGGTTGGGACTGAATAAATTCACATCTAACCTTTTTTTTTATTTTTGAATATTTGAAAATCGTGAAATTTTAAGTCTTTACAAAATATCAATATCACGTTAAATTCACTAATGTCAAAAAGAATTATGATAATCTTCTTACAATTATTTGTTATTTTCTGTTTTGTTATTGTCATTATTGCCCTCTTTCGTGAGAAAACAGATTTTTTGACATATAGCGTGGCAGCAATGCTTGCTGCGGCCACTGCAACTTTTCTTTTTTCACCTGAATCGATTTCTATTGATGAATTTATCCTTTCAATAGATTGGCCAGTAATTTTTTTCTTAATCTCTCTCTTTACAATAGTTGTTATTTTAGAGGAACAGCTTATTTTTCAAGAAATTGCATTAAGAATTACGAAAAAATTTGGCACAAACACTCGCCAGTTTTTTTGGGTAATAATCTTAATCTCGACATTGAGTGCTGCTTTTATTGAAGATGTTTCTGTAGCTATTATATTTATTCCCATGATTGTTAGAACAAGTGAGAAGATGAAAATTAACCCTACACCAATTCTTCTCGGAACGACTATATGTATTAACCTTGCCTCAACTCTAACCCCTTTTGGATCTGCAGAGAATATATTAATAGCAAATAAGTTTGGACTCACTACCACCTGGTTTTTTACAAATTTAGCATTATATTTTATTATAGGCACATTACTGACACTCTTTCTTTTAGATTATTTTGTTCTTAGAAAACATTTGAATGAAATTTGGGTTCCACATTGTGAAGAATATGATGAGCCTTTAGAAAGCAAACACTTGGAAGAGCATGAGTTGGTAATCTTAGAAGAGTCAATTAACCCTAAGATTTTTTATCGCAATTTATTTGCTTTACTCATCTTTTTTATTATGCTTATGGTTATTCCAGATATTTTATTTGTTGGTCTTTTAGGAATGTTAATATTTGTGTTTATTAATCCACGGAGGCGCGAAGTCGGTAAAAAGAAACCAGACATTTCATATTACTTTACTAAAGTTGATTTTAAGTTACCATTCTTTTTTATAAGCCTGTTTGTTCTTATATTTTGTTTTGATAAAGTAGGGCTTATTGGTATTATATCAGATTTTGTGGTTACCATAGCACCGAACAATATCTTCATACTAAGTGTAATCGTATTAATTTTAACATCTGTTCTCTCAGGATTTCTTGATAATATTCCAGTTACCGTTCTTTTTATACCTATAATAAATGTTTTAATTGACCCATTAGGGCTTGGTTTTTCACAAATTCCCTTGTTAATAGCATTTATTTTAGGTATTAATTTAGGGGGAAATTTCCTGCCTCAAGGAAGCGCTGCTGATATGATGACATTGGAACTTTCTAAAAAATATTGTGTTGATGAGATGAATTACAGGAAACTATTAAAGATTGGGGGATTATTTGCTCTTTTACATATCATTTTAGGAATTTTCTATCTTGGAATTATAATATTTCTATTCTTTTAATAAATGTATAAATTGTATAATTAAACCAAGTTATAGTATTATATTATGACTAAAGATAAGGCGTTAATTTTAGATAGAGATGGAACATTAATAGAAGATACGAACTACGCTTATAAGATCGAAGATTTAGAACTTCTCCCGGGAGTAATTGTTGGTCTAAAGATACTGCAAGAAGAATTCATATTCTTTATAGTAACTAATCAATCAGGGATAGGAAGAGGGTATTACACGGAAGAAGATTTTCATAATTTTAATGCTCATTTAATATTACTGCTAATCGAGGAAAATATTGAAATTAGGAGAACCTATTTTTGCCCACATATTAGAGAAGATAACTGTGATTGTAGAAAACCAAAGACTAAATTTATTGATATTATTGTTAGCGAATTCAATATTAAAATCAAAGAATCATGGGTGTTTGGTGATCATCCCTCAGATATACAGTTTGGGATAAATGGAGGTTGTAGAACAGTATTCCTCACTACAGGTCATGGTGAAAATCATATTGATGATTTAAAATCCCTTAATATTAAACCTACAATCATTTCTAGTGATTTTTTATCAGCCACTAAAGAATTACTAAAATATTTTTAATTTCCTTATTATCGTAAGCGATTATTATAAAAAGATACATTTCTTTTAATCATTTAATATATTAGGTAAGAATATATTTTGAGGCTCTTATGTATTACAGAAAGTTAAATAATGGCGTAATGTGGAAAAACATTCAGAAATTAAGAGATCTTATAAAAGCTGAAAAATATTTCAGAAGCAGAGTCTGCTGGAATTCTAATTGTAAGAAAGATTTAAACATTTATGATTTTTTAAGTGATAATATGAATTTCACACCAGAATATATTTTAAAATTATGGCAGACTTCAATTCTCCAATTTCACTGCTGTGAATGTTTTAAATATCTTAAAATACATGAACTAAAAAAAATTGAGAGGGAAAAAAGCACACGAGAATGCCTTTTCTGTAAAACCCCCATGGATTTATATAAATTTAGTAAATTGAACGATTACTTGAAAATCCATGAGATAAAAAGCCTATGGTTAAATGATGATTACAAGCTCTTCTGTGATAACTTATGTCAGCGAAAATATTACAAAACTTATTATGACTTCCTTAAAAAAAAAAAAAAAAAACAAATAATAAAAGAAAAACTCGAGAATGGATCTTAGATTTAAATCAGTTTAAGCAGGATTAGACTTAATTGCTACGACTTTGGTTATATTCCTTTCTTTTCTGCTCATGCATATCGTGGACTTCCCTTTTCATCTTTCCAACCACTTCTCCAGTGAGAGGGTAAAATTTTACCCACACAATTAACCCTATTAAACAAGCAATACCAGGCAGCAGAGTCATACTAATATTAACACTTAAGGAAGCTAAAGTGATTCCTTTTGTTGCACCTAATCCTCCATCCACATAAATTAACCCAAAAGCCGTCATTAATGCTGGGGCGATTATTAAAGCAACACTGATCATCGGTTTACTAAGCAATGGCCCTACTCCCGCATAGAGACCTTCTCTTCTTTCTCCTGAGATTTTCCAGTAATCATAATCAATTGTATCTGCCCTCATTGGATTATGTTGAATGAAATCTCCTGCAAAACCGGACATAAAAATTGAAAATCCAACCGAAACAAGAATCCAATTGCCGGAAAGCCCTGCAAAAAAGCTAAAGAAACTTCCAATCGTTAAAACTCCTAAGTAATAAGTTATGGATGCTTTTGTAGAGAAATTTGAAGATATTTTTAAAATAATTGGTACTGATATAATTAGGCAAATGATTGGTCCAATCCAGAAAAGAATCATATTAATACCATCCATTAATTCAAGAACCCAAGTTATATAGAAGGGTAAACTGACCATTATTGTGTTTAAAAAGAATACTGAAACCCCGTCATATATTAAATAAACTCTAAAAGAAGGGTTTTTAAATGCTAACTTTACTGATTTCAACAAAGGAGTTTTATCTTCAGGAATATGTTCACTGTGCTCTCGCACATATCTGGATAAAATCAAATATGGAAAAACCCCAAAAATTGCGATAATCACCACTAATAATTGAAATTGAGCAATAGATCCTGTAGTTGGGTTAGCCAAATAAATTACAGGGACAATGAAACCTATTATCATTGCGGGTAAACTTACAGCGGTAGATAACAACTGGATTTTTTCTCGTTCCTTTTGATTTAATGTCATTTGGGGGAGCAACGCGACGTGAGCAATAAGCACGAGAGTAAATAAAGTATCGTAAGCAAGTTGAGTTACAAGATACCATGTGAAAAGCCAAATTTGAATAGAGAGATCTGAAGTTTGTCCTCTCCATGCATCTGGGGGAAAAAAGACTAAAGCAAAGCATAGACTAAAAAGTGGAGCCCCAAATTTAATATATGGAATATATCGCTGAATTTCTCCTCGTTTCTTATTATGAAATCGCGTATTCCCAATTTTATTTCCAAAAATTGGGTCGTTAATCACATTCCATATAGCGTAAATGATTTGAGCAATGGTAATCCAAATGGTTAATAACCCCATCCATGCGAAATAAAAAGACTGGATCACTCCCATAACTCCACCATAGAACGTACCTGGCATATTAGCAAAACTATATGACAGTTTTTCCTTAAAAGGTACAACTTCTGAATTTTCATGCTCTTCTTGTTTAATAGACAATAAGAATACCCCTAATCAATTTAACCAGTAAGAATTATGTTATTTCAAATAAGAATTAACAATTTTTTAATGTAATGAATAAGAAAAAAAATTAATAATAAGAAAAAAAAATTAAATTTTGACAAATTGACTTTTTAAAGCTCCACAAACAGGGCAATGCCAGTCTTCTGGAATTTCTTCGAACGATGTGCCTGGAGTAATACCACTATCAGAATCTCCTTTAATAGGGTTATATACATAACCGCAGATTTGACATTTCCACTTTCCACCTAGTTCTTCACTTGTCTTAGAGACAGATTGTTGAAGTGTGTCTTTCTTATCCTCAATTTCAATCTCAACTCTGGGAAGTTCAAAGAGGTTTGGCATCGCATGCACATATTGCTTTAAAATAAACCTTGAAATGACAATTCTCTGGATCTCTGAAGTTCCTTCATATATTTGGAATAATTTTGCATCTCTAAATAATTTTTCAACGGGATAAGTCCTGATGTAACCATAACCACCAAATAGTTGAATAGCCTCAGTGGTTGTCTCCATTGCGACATCGGATGCGAAAGCTTTAGCGATAGATGACGTTAAATTATTATTTAATCCTTGATCTCCTTCCCAAGCTGCTTTATAAGTTAATAAACGCGCTGCTTCGATGTCTTTATACATGTTTGCAATCTTAAATTGGATTGCTTGATATCTTGCGATCGGTCTCCCGAATGTTTCTCGTTTTAAGGCATAATCAATAGAATATTCCATAGCTGACCGAGCACATCCAATAGCAAAAGCGGCTACTGCAGGTCTAGTATTTTGAAATGTTTGCATAGCTACAGCGAATCCTCTCCCAGGACGTGCAAGCACGTTTTCTTTTGGTATATGAACATCTTTTAATACTATAGAACATGTATTAGATGCTCTCTGTCCTAATTTAGGAATATGTTTTCCAGTAGAGACTCCTTCTAAATTCTTTGGTACTATAAATCCTGCAATTCCTCTGTGCTTCCTAGTAGGATCTACAGTAGCAAATAATGATATGTAATCAGCGTAGCCAGCGTTGGTAATCCAATATTTCGTTCCATTAAGAATATATCCATCTCCATCCTTTTCAGCTCGACATTGCATGCCAGCAACGTCAGAACCCATCCCTGGTTCAGATGTGGCAAATGCAATTAGCTTGAAATTCTTCGTAATATCAGTTAGCACTCTTTGTTTTTGTTCATCATTTCCACCCAGAATAATAGGACCTGAACCCAGATCATTATCGAATACGGAAGTTGCGATTCCAGGGCAAGCAGCAGCTATCTCTTCAACGACAATCACAGATTCCATGATACCATATCCTTGTCCTCCATATTCTTTTGGAATAGATAAATTTGTTAATCCCGCTTCCCAGGCTTTTTTTATAACTTCCATTGGCATAACTTCTGCCTCATCATAACTTGCAGATACCGGTAAGACTTCCTTTACAGCAAATTCTCGAGCTTTTTTCTGTAAAATTTTTTGATCTTCCGTTAAATTAAAATCCATTTTGATTCTAACCCATTTTTTCAATTAATTTATCTACAATTCCTTTAAAATCTAATTCATTTGGTTTTGGTACAAACTTAATTTCGATTTTATCATCGATTACAGCAATTCCAGCCGCTTCTAACTCCTTTATTATTTCCTTAACAGCGCCACCACCCCATCCATAAGACCCGAATGCCATTCCAATTTTATTTATTGGTTTTAATCCTTTTTGATAACTTAGATATTGAGCAACGAGTGGATAAACACCATTATTTAATGTAGGACTTCCCACTAAGATCGCTTTAGCTTTCATTGCCTCCGTTATAACATCTGAATAATCAGCATTTGTTAATCTGAATCGTTTAACTGGTATCCCTCTGTGACTGATTTCACTGGATAAGGCTTTTGCAATCTTTTCAGTACTTCCCCACATTGTATCATACACTATTACCACACTATTCTCTTCGACCTCTCCAGTACACCATTTTTTATACTTCTCGATTATTTCTCCAATATGAGAACGCCAACAT
>Ga0209976_10001795_pt1 | contig 12455 bp, 16 predicted proteins | sample SumtaG_FD_182806 | JGI IMG/M metagenome (GOLD analysis project Ga0209976, IMG submission 182806) | Deep subsurface microbial communities from Indian Ocean to uncover new lineages of life (NeLLi) - Sumatra_00157 metaG (SPAdes) (version 2) | ecosystem: Environmental > Aquatic > Marine > Oceanic >...
GTGGTCTTCTCCAGGAACACCCACGGCGTCGGCAGATCCACTGCCGCGGCGTCGGCAAAGCCTGAATTAGATCCAATGAGCGCGGTTACGTTCCACGCTGCTGGCTGGAACTGCCTTGAGGCTCCAACGTCCTGGATCTGAACACGCCACCGGCCGGCGGCCGCAGGAAAGCCCACGGTGTCACTAGTGAATCCGATCCTGGTCGCCACGAAATCCTGCCATGAGATTACCTGGTCAACGATCCCCGTGGCATTTGCAGCTATAGCCGCAATTGGCTCAAACGGCAAGAAATGAGGGACGCGCATCATTGCCGCGTCCTTTTCGTTTATCGGGTACGCCGTGATCGGCGGTACACCCGGCAGTATTCTTTGTCTTCCCATCGCGGTATCACCCCCTTGTTAGTGTGTTCGCTTAGGGAGCGACTAGCGCAACGGTTTCGACATATAAGTGTGCAGCGTGAACTGGATCTGCACGTCGTTGTCAAGAGTCACCGCACCAGGGAAGCGAATGCGTCCCTCGAAGGTCAACTCATTTGACAGCGTGATCGGCAGTTCCAGAGGAACGGTTGCAGACAATGACGGAATGCCATTATTGACAGTCCCGAATGTTGAGAATCCCGGCCCCGTTCGGGAATAGTTCCCGGTCAGACCGAGAGGGGAAGGCCAGAAGATCAGGGGCGCTTCCTTCTCCGTCTTCTGGTTGCCAGTGATGAAAGACGCAACGCCACTGTAATACAGTCTCAGGGCGTCCTCCAGGGTCGTAAAGAGACCCGATCCCGCCGCCGTTTCCAGGAAGAGGATCTTGACCGACATCTGGTATATAGTAGCGTGCCATCCCGAAGGAAGCTGCTGCTGTGATACCATGTTTGTGTGCCTGCGGTCTTTTCTCACGCCGGTGGGGAACGCAGGATCTCTGAAGAAGATATACTCATCACCGGCGGTCACCGGCGTGGTTATGTTCTCCGTGTCGTAGATCGGCTCCTGCGTCCACGACTTCATGTCAACCCACTGCCGCAATGCCTCTATCCACACCATCCCAGGTTGAGGGCCCGCTATCATTGGGGAGGCTCCATCTGCTATTGGAGGCTGTCCGAAATTCGGATTGTAACCCATTTTTCAATTCTCCTTTTTGCGTTGCCTCAAGGCGAGGCTATGGCGGGAGCGTCGGTTTATTCTCTTGCCGGAGAACATCGCAAAAGTGCGACGTGGGGCCGATTGCTCCCTGTCTTGCTTCGCGCCTATAAGCCCATGGGCCTACAGGCAGATCTTGTGATGCCTACAGGGCACCAGAGACGACCGAGGACAGTGGCGGAGGCACCTGAGCGCGCCTTATGCCAGTAGGCCCTGGCACCGCCTCGTATGTGTTGAGGCCCAACCCATTATCCGCACCATACAGGGGCGAATACATGGAGTTGTAGACGTTTGCCGGATTGAAGGCGGTAAATCCCAGGCCTGCCGTGTTCGACATCACGTCACCGAAGATGTTGATCAGTCCAGCCACGACCGGGCCGATGGCGAAGGCGGCGGCAAGTTTCGGCTTCTTCAGTAGTTTGGCGATGAGGATGCCCAGGGCGATCCCCGTGCCCATCTGAGCCAGGTCCCGCTTCCATCCCTCGATCTGCCAGTTGGCGGCGATCTTGTCAAATATCTGCTGTGTGACTATGGCCCCGCCGGCGGCGATCCCGCCTGTTATCAGAACGCCCTTCACGCTGTTGAACGTGCCTTTGAGAGAAGAGGTCTGACCGAAGGTGCCCAGGCTGCCGAGGCCGGAGACTGAGCGGCGTGTTTTTCTCCTCTTCGATTTGTAGATGTACCGACCCGTGTAAGGATCAAAAGTCCTTCCGAAAGCTGCTGTTCTTGATACCATGTCGCTTCCTCCTATCCCGTGTAGTAGCATTAGTTCGCTGGCCGACATTGTTAAATTACCTCTTTTTTCCGCTGCCGCACTTGCCTTTTCTGAACCGAACCTTCCCACTTTTCAGGCGGCAGAGCTTGCGTCCCTTGACGCATTTACAGGTTCCTTTTCGCATTGTGAAATCCTCCGTTTTTTGGTGTTGACATTTCCCAATTATCGTTCAGGGCGATAATTGGAAAGAGTGAGTAATAGCAACGATCCACACGTCAGCCTTTTTTTCGCTTTTTTACTTGAATTTCGACACTAGAAATACACCAGCCCCGATCACAGACATGATGAGCAGGTACTTCATGATCTTGTTGAAATCCGCCCCGCCGCCAAACACTATCTCAGCGGCCCTTTCCGAAGTGGCTCCCTCCTGCCGTAGCTGGTCATAGATACTTGTCTGCGTCTCCAACTTTTTGGCGTCCGTGAAATGCTTATAGATCCACCCGCCTATAGCGGAGACTCCCAAAACTGCGCCGCCTACAAGCAAGACAGGGAAACCCAGGTTACCTGGGCCTTGCTGCCGATGGCGCGCTATTGCCGCCTGAAGCTCCCGCTCCAGGCGCTCCTGGTTGGCCCTGAGCGTCCGAAATTCATATTTGAACGGGACCGGGGCATCAATACCAGGCACCCTCATTGCAGACTGGGCTATGAGCGCCGAGGATCTCTGCAAGAGCGTGTTTAGAGTTCCGAGATCATCCATAGTTAACCTCTACTTGATCAGCTTTGCTGCCAGAGCACCGAGGAGCATCCACATCCACCAGGGGAGCGTATAACCCTCGCCCCGGCGTGTCACAGCGTAGACCATGCTCCGAGGGAGCACGGAGTTGCAGAAATCCGGGCCGTAGTTGTCCATACACTTCTGCCTCAGAATAGCGTACTGGTCCTCAAGCGTTTCGGCTACGACTCCGCCTTGTGTCTGCCCCATCGGCGTAATGGTTAAATTACCCATCGAAAACCCTCCCTAAATCCAGAATGTATCTGTCCGGCACGAGAACCACGAGGAACGGAAGAAGCCTCAAGTATTTAGCGTAGGGAGAGACCTCTTCTCCCGGCATCGGTATAACATCTGGCAACGGCGGCGGCCCGTGGTGCTCCCCATCAGGCGGGATCACTATCCACGGCAGCGGTGCATGATGCCCATCGGGCGGCACGTGAATGCCAGGCGGCGACGGTGCATGATGCCCATCACCAGGCGGCACGTGAATGCCAGGTGGCGGCGGTGCATGATGCCCATCACCAGGCGGCACGTGAATGCCAGGTGGCGGTACATGAATACCAGGCGGCGGAATGTGTATCTCCGGCGGCGGCGTATGCACGACCGGCGGCGTAACGACCGAATGCCGAGCGAAGTAGCCTCTGCTATTCAATGCAGCGGTTACCTCCGGCAGTTGAACAGTGATCACAGCCATTTCGCACCCACCTTCACGCTATCTTTTCATCAAGAGCACAACAGCAAGAATACCGCCGCCGATGAGCAACGGCATCATCCAGGAAGGCGATGCTGCCATGCTGGCCCCCTGGGCCACTGCCGCGGTCTTCCCCTGGGGAACGTAGCCTCCAGACTGGAGCGCCTGGACAAGAGCCATAGCGTCCGCCTTCGTTAGCTGCTGCTCCGTGTTTGCCTTGATGGCGTCCTGGACGTTCTTAGCTGTGAGGTGCTCTCCATAGTTGGAGATACTGTCACCCACCGACTGAAGGAACCACGGATTTGATTGAACCCAATCCGTGAAGCCGCCAAGACCCCCCAGAGCGACCCCGTGAAGGTTTCCGTTCTGAAACAGTCCTTGCGCCCACGTGGGCAGGCTGTAAGTGCCTGCAAGATAGCCGTTTGCCGTGTTTACGCACCAGTTCACCAGGGCAACCCAGCGCGTTGGCGCAATCCCACACGAAGCGCCGGCAGGACACGTGTAATAATGCGAAACTGTTCGAGGGACGCCCATCTGCTGAATGCCCTCGTCTATGGCGACATTTATCGCCATGCTCTTGGTCAGTGTCGGGACGACTGGCTCATGGATCACAACGGTATGCACAACAGCGTAACCCCTGTGGCCCAACTCTGACTCCACTTCGGACGAAACGACGGAGGAGTGCGTCTGTCCCAGCGCGACCGCCTGGGCCGCCCGTCCGCCTCTCAAAACCTGAAATCCGTTCATTGTAACCTCCTACTCGTTTGGATCATAATCGTCTACCGCGTAGTCACGCAGAAGGCCGCGCTCAGATTCGGGAAGCTCCCACCCGGCCGCCTCTGCCCGCGAGGCATCCAGCGGGAGCCACTTCGTCGGACGGTGCGGCGGTAGACCGGCAAGCACGTAGATGTGCTGAAACTTATCTTGTCCCTTCAGGCCAATCACCCTGAGTCGCACGGGAATGCCAACTGACATGAGCAGAGACGACAAAACGATTGACTGATCGTCACAGTCACCGATCCCCACCTGTGCCGACCTATCGGCGCTCTGGAAAAGCTCAACGCCGTGGGGATCTAGCGTATACCTGATGTTGTCCCGCGTCCACTTAAAGAGCGCCTTTGCCGACCGCTCCCACTGCCGCGGCGGAACGCCCTTCAGAGCATCCGCGGCGATCTGCCTCACGTTCGGAGATCGTTTGCCAACGTTGATCTCACGTTCGATCCATGAAATCCGGTCGTTGATGTCATTCGAGGTAAACTTATACAGCCTGGGCTTCTTGCCGGTCGTCTTCCTCGCGTGTCTCTGTGCTAGTGTCTCGATCCGCATTAATCCGAGGTTCTGATCGTTGCTCTCGTCCTGAAACCCCGGCAGATCGAGGTACATGAACTCCATCTTGATCCTCCGTGGCGGTTATACGCTCCGCCTCTGTCTCGTACTCAAATATGGCCTCCGGAGCTGGTGCCTTTTGTGCCTCCAGGACCTCCTTTGCGCCATCTTCCATTAGTGCCAGGATCTCCAGCCCAATAGTGTCGATCCGCTCCGGGTTTGCGTTCAGCTCTGGGAGCGCGGCGCAGAAGCGCCTGAACTCGTATTGTCCCGTTTCGTCCGTTGCCTCCATTACGCCCTTGAAGAGCGGATGAGGCACTTCCGTGGTAAGGCCGCGGGCCGCCGTAAACATGGAGAGCATATTCTGGGCGATCTGCTTATCGGTAGAATCGCCGCGCAGATCCTCGCGGACGCTCTCAACCATAACGTCAAGAGCATCATGGTTTGGCTGCCCGGCGGCCGCCGATACACCTGCCGGAGACGTTGAGGCTGGAGAGACAGCCGGCGTATCGGCGGCCGTTTTGTCCTGTAATGTTTGAGCCGGGGATTCTGGCGAGGTCACGACTGGAGCGCCGGGCCGAGGGAGAGAAACCGACTCAGGCGAGGCGGCCGGCCCTGCGCTCCTCAACTGCATTAGTGCGTTCTGCTGCGCCTGGGGAAACTGTGCTATAATCTCAGGCGGGAGGCTGTCGGCAAGCTCTTTGAGCGCCTGTATATCTAGGCCGCCATTGGCCGGCAGTGCAGCAACCGGGCCAACCGAGGCTGCCGGCGCTCCTCCGCCTTTCATCATAGCCAGGGCGCTGATAAACGAGGGTGCCATTTGGATTATGCTGCTCGTGAGATCTTCCGGGGGAACTTTGGGAGCGAACATCTGTGCCACTTCCACCAGGTTTTTGAGCCGGCTCATGTCTCCCTCTTCCCTGCTGAGGTCGTTGTTGAACTTTGTAATCAGCATGTCCTTCGCCAGCTCCTCCATGCCAGAAGATCCGCCGCTCATACTGTTTTCAACGATCTTCTCTGCCAGGCTATTCATGCCTCCGCCCTGGATGGTAGCGAAGACGGTCGCTAACTCCGCCAGATCTCCGATGGAGCTCCTCTTCTTCTTTTTCTCCCGCTCCTCCTCTTCTCCCACCGTGCCTCTTTTCTTCTTCGGCTTATATGGAGCAGCGCCGCCGATAGTGTAGACATAGGAGCACAAGACCTCTTGCGCAGCATTCACTATTGACACCTTAAACGACCCTGATCCGTAGGTCTCCCGTAGAAATGCCTCGATGTTTTCCCCTACCGGCAGCGTGTCCCTTATGGCAACTTCAGCGATAGAGGCGGGAGCTGTCCCAGGCCGTTCGAGATACTGATACACGACAGTCCAGTCAAGATGTGTTTTGTATTTCTCCAGCGCCATTATGAAAGTGGCTGGTTGCTTCGAGTTTGTTTTAAGCGGCTCTTTCTTCCTTCCAAATAGTCTCATCCTGCTGCCTCCCCATCCTTGCGTCTCCGTTGATTTACGATGCTGTTCGGATGCCTCTCCGCGCGGTGCGCCTTCAATCTCCAAATGAAATCTTGTGCCATCAAATGCACTGCCAGGTCGTTGCCGGCTATATCAGGATATACAGCGCGAACCAGGTCAACCAGGCGCAGCTTGAGGCCCCTGGTGGTAATGGTGTGCTTCACCTCGAATTGATAATATTGCTTCCATTGCCTCCTGAACTGCTCAGGCCCCATAGCGAGGATATGGCGGGCCTCGTTCAGAGTCACCGTCACCTGATCTGTCAACGCCGCTTTGCGTCTTTTCATTTTCCTGCACCCCATTCAGGCATTCCCGGCTAGTTTCTCAACGTTCTCTCCATGATTCTGCCCTCCAGCTTAAAATTTACATCACGCGCACATCACCCACCCATCACGCGCATACCGTCCAGCCGGTGAGAAGTGGGCGGCGTTTTAACGGTTTTCCTGTAGTATCTACAATATACCACGCTTTTGTTGCACAGTCAAGACAAAATGTATCATTTTTACCACAGCTTGTCGTAAAACGCCGTCATCACTAGCGAATTTATGTTGCATATTTGATACTAGTTGTGGTATAGTGTAGCAGGGAGGCCTTTATGCCAACACGCGAAACCAGGAAACCAGAACAGGGACAGAACGAGGGGAAAATTGTGCTTTGCATCGGGATGCCCTTCGATTACAACCCCGTTATCATCATCGGAGGTGAGGCTCTGCATGTATACAATACAGTTAGGCCAGGTGCCCGCAAGAGGCGACGTGCTCCAGGAGGCGATTACCCACGTGCTGAAGCTGGAGCGACTGACAGTTTTCCCAACGGGAACATGGACGATCAATCAACTGAGTTTCGACAGGCTCGTCGCGCTCATATTGCAGCGCGCAACCGAAATGCTGCCCAGGGAACAATATCCGCTCTTTTCCATAGGCGAGGCAGGGGCCGCGCTGGTAACAAGAGGCTATAAGCCGGGAGCCCTGCCAAAACTAATAGCGCCGACACCAGATGTAGCGCCAGCGTATTCGCCGACTGCGGGGGAACCAGAGCAGGACAGCGTGGCGGAACGCCTGTATGAAATCCAGCCAGTGACCGACATCAAAACAGCCTGGGAAATATACAAGAAACCAGACCCGGCACACCCTATCACGCTTTATCCGACTGTGGCCCCTATAGTAACTAAGATCGGGCCGCCTGCGGAGGAGGCCTTCATAGCAGCGCAGAACACCTCCCTCCCCGAAAGAACCAGACAGCCTGGGCCGATAACCACGCCCATCGTCATTCCCCCGCCTCCATCGTTCCCGGAGATCCTACCCCCGGTCGTGGCAGAAAGCAAAAGCAACAAGTGGCTATGGATTGCCGGCATACTGGCATTGTATGTGTTAGGCCGCGAAGATCGACCCCATCCGACACGGCGCAGGAAGAAGCGCAAGACAATGCCAGTTGCCGGCTCCCTTTCAGGCCTGGAGGGAGACATCGCCAATACGCTCCTCTGGCAAGAGATAGAAAGCGAAAAGACCGGTGGGCTAATCTGGCGCGCCATGAAGCAGGGCCCCGCGTGTGCAGAAGGGCAACCGTGCAGGCCGGAAACTTTCAGGTTCCAGACCCGCACGTGCGTGGAGCGGAAACAAGTTCCCAACACCTCGAAATGGTTTCTGAAGAACAGTCTAACCAGGTGCGCCAAGTATCAGCGCGTGTGCGCGACCTCGTGCATCCCTGAGCCTATGGCAAAGCCAGACGCCTCGCCAGGCCACGGACTGAACGTCAACAGGATGGTTCGCGGCCTGGCGAAGCAGATGGCAGACGACAAGAACGATATGGAGGAGACACTGGGCAAGGCATTAGGGCGTGAGATTCTGGACGGCGGCGGCCTGCGGCCATACAAGGGCGACAAGTCGAAAGAGGAGTTTGCAGTAGTGCCGCTATTCATGCGCCGAAAGGAGGGCCAGACACTTGACGAGATGGCACAGGAGATGGGATTCGAGGATGATACCGCCCTACTGGAGGCGATTCGCAAAGAATATCCAGGGATAAAAAAGACGAAGCGCCGATATAGCGCCGAAGATTTCAAGCTGCAGGCCGAAGGGATGGTATGGACAGCTATCGAAGCAGGACAGGCGTCCGGTCTCGGACAGACCCAGAAAGACCTCTTTCCAGCATTGAGGCGTGAGCTGGCATTGGAGCATGAAGACCTCTCCACGTCAGACGACCCGCTAGAGATGCACCTGGAGCGCAAAGGATGGAAATTAAGCCGCGTTAGAGACCTACAGGACAGCATAGCCGAGAAGATGGTTCCCGACCTATTCACGGGGAAGACAAAGCCGTTGAGCCGTGGAGAGAAGGAACTGCAGCGGGACATACAGGAATTTCTCGACAGCGCCATTCCGGTCAGTACGAGGTACCCGGTCAAATGTCGGGCCGCCGACTGCGGGGAGCACAGAGATTGGGCCCCATACGGGGCTTTCTGGTTTAACGTGGTAAAAGGCGGGACGAAGGTCAGGCGGATTCCAAACGAGGCCATAGGAGCGGAGTTCGGAAAATACCTGAGCGCCGGCACGGGTAGATCGTATCTGGTCTTCAACTACGGCCAGCAGGCGGCGGAAAAGGAACTGACGCAGAACCTACAGCGCATCAGGGAGATGAGAAAAAAATATGGCGGCGGGTTTATATCGGATTCGCCTACCGCGCAGACGCTTAGGCTTCCAGGACGTCCAAAGCTATCATACCACGTCCAGCCTGTAGCTGACTACGAGGCGTTTACCGACTTCACCAGGGGTCACAACGTCAAGGATCTCGTAACCAGTCGGCTGATGACAGCCCCCGCGCCAGCGCCATATCGCAGCCAGCCCAAACTGCCCGGACTCTCAGGGGTGGGCGGCTTCCTGGCGGCCGCGAATGCCCTCTATAGCCTGGCGAAAATGGTGGTAAGGTGACGCGTCAACTACCCACGACTGAAGTCGTGAGCTTGTAGTTAAGCTCGGCCTCAATTCACAAAAGCGCTTTGGCTTCAACACTCACTACGTTCGGCTGGTTGAGAACAGCCCGACGGGCAATATTGACCGCCGCGAGTTACAGGTAATCCTGACGTTGGATATTTCACGCTTACAACGTTTCCTGTAAGCAACCTAATATTCAAGTTTTGAAAGAACAGATGCGAAACCGTTTGCTCCATTGGAGTGCCTTTGCATCACACACAGTTTAACACATTTAGATTAGCTTTTCAACTCAAAAAGGAGGCGGCTTTCCTCCCACGACTAAAGTCATGGGTTTCCAGCCGCGGGTCATCATGAGCGAACTCGTATCTTGCATATTAGCAACAGGCGACAGGCCCGCATTCGCACGGCAGGCAATCAAGTATTTCTTACACCAGACCTACGAGCAGCGCGAGCTGGTAGTTGTTGACGATGGCAAGCGACCCGTCGAGGCTCTGTGCTCAGGCATTCCCGGCGTCCAGTACATCCACACAGGAGCGCGCTTGTCCCTGGGCAGCAAGCTGAACCTGGGCATCCAACACGCCCGCGGGTCAATTATCCAGAAACTTGACGACGACGACTACTACGCCCCGGGATTTCTAAGCCTGGCAGTGGGAAATCTGTCCGGGTCCAGGCGCGGCAGCGTGATCGTCGCGTGGGATTGCTTTCTAGTGCTCCTGGTGGGAGATCCGCGCCTGCGGTTTTCCGGGCACGGCTGGGCCGCGGGTGCCTCCCTGTGCTTTCATCGGGAACTATGGGAACGGGTAAGATTTCGGGACATTCCAAAGGCAGTTGACGTGAACTTTATCAAAGACGCACGGGCCCGCATTATCCGCGTCTGCGCTCCTGAGTTGCTGATTGTGTTGAGGCACGGTGCCAACACGTGGAACGAGAATACGGACGGGAGCAGCGTTGACCAGTTCTTCGCGCGGTTGCCCATATACCACAAATCTCTTGACGCCCTGGTAGACCGGCAGGCGTTGCTCTTTTACGAGTCTTTGCGCCATGAGGCGACTACCAGGCGGCGGAGCGCAGGAGGCCTCTAGTGTTTACCTATTACTCCCAGAGCGGCGGGAGCGTCCCGCGCTGCACGTGCCACATATTGACGAAGGACGACGCCAACACGATAGTCGATTGTCTGGATTCCGCCGTGCGCTCCAAAGTGTTCCATAAGATCCTCGTCGTGATTGACGTTAAGAGCGAAGACGCCACAGGGAGAATAATCCAGGCATACGCGGACAGCTCTCCCAACATTCAGATTCTCCCGTTTAAGTGGAGCGACCCGCCGGACTTTGCCAGGGCGCGGAATTATGCGATAGCGCACACCCAGACGCCATACGCTTCATGGCTGGACGGAGACGAAAAGCTGACGAAGCCGGAGCAGATCCGCTCCATGCTCTCCAGGGCCCAGGGGCAGGCCTTCCAGATGTGGGTGATCTCACCCGTGGGAAACGGTCGCTTTCACAATATGTATCAGTCGCGACTGTTCCCCGTGCTCCCAGGCGTCAAGTTTGAGTGCCCGGTCTTCGAGATGATAGACTGGAGCCTGGAGCGGAACGGCATCCAGAGGGAGGCAACGAAAGACGATCCCATATTTCACCCTGGGTATATTGACCCGCAGATCCTCAAGCGGAAGAACGATAGGAACCTCAAGATTATGAGGAAGTACCTCAGAGAGCACAGGACGGACGACCCTCAGCGCGCGCATATACTGGCGCAGTATCAGAAGCTAACAGCGGCAAGGTAGTCGCAGGAGGTTGAAATGTCCAGCGTCGCGCCCGAAGTGGTAGCTAATCGCGCCCGAAGTGGTAGCTAAATGGGCAAATAGCGGCTCATTTTGCGCGCATATACTGGCGCAGTGTCAGAAACTAACGGCGGCGAAGTAGCCGCAGGAGGAGATAATGCTAACAGTAACAACGCTAACGGGAACCTCAACTCTGACTGCGCTGACCGCCTCGCGGTTTGCGCGCAACTTTGCCGGGTGGCTAGAGGAATACTATTCAGGCGTATACTCGCCCGGCCGAGTTGAAGCTATACGATGGACTTACGCCAGATTTCCAACTGGGCAAAAATTATTCCAGGTAGAGCTGCGGCAGATCGCCCAGATACTCGGCACAGCCGTGCCAGGAGAAACCGTCCAGAACTGGGCATTTTTGCTCCAGCAGAACTTAGCCGGCTACGTAGTCCCCCTTCCAATATGCAAGGCAAGGGAGACAGTTGATCCAGTGTCACGCATCTGCATTCCGCCAGTGCCGTGGACGCCGGACCCAACACCGTTTGTGCCGGACCCCACACCGTCGGACCCCCCACCGTCGGACCGAAAAGAGGGAGCGGCGGACGGCGGCGGCAATACTCTTCTGTTCGCAGGCCTGGCGGCACTTGCCGTTATCTTTATATCCGGCCGAAGATGATAGGCTGATTGTGCCAATGGAGAAAAACAATGTACACAGTTTCAGCAAGACCTCTGAACGGCCTGGGGGCACTACCGGCACTGCTTGTCACTGCTATTGTTACGATGGTTGATTATAAGTTTACCGATGCCCAGATAAAGAATCAGCTTGCAGCACAATACGATGAGATGCAGCGCCTGGGCGAGGCGGAGATAACGGAGCTTGCGGTTCTCCTGGGCAGGCGAACCGCAAAGCCGGAGTGGGAATGGTTTAACCTGCTCCGCTCTGCCCGTGATATGGCGCTGTTTAGAAACGGCGAACCAGCGAATGGGACGCCAGGCAGCGGGGAGCGGCAGCCAGAGGACAAATCAATCAAGTGGATCGCCGCAGGAGTCGGAGTGCTTATCCTTCTACTTGCGCTAAGGCGGTAGGGGATGCTGAAGAAAGGGGGCCGCAAATGCTAATCTATGTATATGGCTTATTCGTGGGCTGCTTTATAGCTATCACGGGATCATGGAAAGATACTCTATTTGAGAGATTTGAGATTGTGAAATTCTTCCGCAGCCCCATCATCACACAGATATGGTATCTTGTGCTGCTTCACTATTACATTGGTAGGCCGCTGATACTAATACTGCTTGCATCGGCGGCGTTGGAGCGGGTCACGGTAGAGGGCTATAAGGCCATCAGGCGACAGCCGCCAGGCAAATTCCAGAGTGATACAAAGGATCGCGGATGGCTTCTGGATAGGCTGAAAAGACCTGCGAAAGAATGACTCTAATTATGAGCATAGGAGGCGGATCATGATTTCCATAACTGGACGAGGGCTAGGAGCGACCGACAAATTGCCAGGGCCATGCGAAGGTGCTTACGGAGTACGTCGCGTGCTGTATCGCGAGGGCGTCGAGATAATAGTACCCGACGCGGTTACAGAGAAAAACCTCCGATGGCTCATTGACAGGGG
>Ga0209976_10001803_pt1 | contig 12440 bp, 11 predicted proteins | sample SumtaG_FD_182806 | JGI IMG/M metagenome (GOLD analysis project Ga0209976, IMG submission 182806) | Deep subsurface microbial communities from Indian Ocean to uncover new lineages of life (NeLLi) - Sumatra_00157 metaG (SPAdes) (version 2) | ecosystem: Environmental > Aquatic > Marine > Oceanic >...
CATGCGAGAACTTATCGGTATATTTGCTGATCGCATCTTTAACTACATTCAATTCCTCTTGTAAATAATGAGCGTCTTTTCCACCCATTATAAAAGAGAGTGGACACTCAGGGTAAATTGCCAACAGGGGACCGACAGCCTCCAACAAATCATCGTAGTAATAATCGACTTTAAGCTTGCTTATAACCTTTATTTTATCTTCGTCGCTTAAAGCTTTAAAATTAGTCGTAAAGGCTAAAACAGGCACTGGATCAGAACTACATAAACTTGTTACAATCTTTGTAAATTCTCCCACTAAATCTATCGCCCTCTCCAGCTCAAATTTTTCTATAATCAATGCGATCCAAATAACCTCAGGTAAAATATCTCTTATCCATGTTATTTCGTTAAAACCAATTTCAGCCATTGGGGGGATGTATTTTTTACCTACCTTTCTGTGATCATCTAAAATACGACGACCGGTAACCTTTTTCTTATTCTCAGTATTTTTTGACATTTTACATACTATTCCCATTCACATAAATCGGGACCTGAGTGGTACCTTAATGTTACATCCAGAGCATTCGCTATTCCCTTGCATATCTCCTAGTCTTTGCAGTAACCATCACCCAGAGATATTTATAAGGACCAGGATTCAATGTTTCAGAGGAGTCAACGATTCCGTTTTCCACAAGATATGTAATGGCTGGATTGAATCTCCTTGGCCCCCATTCTAGTACTTCGTCAACTGTTTTGGTCTCAATAGTGCCTCCTTGAAAATCCCTGACTATTGCTCTTGCAATAGTTTTAGCATCCAATAGGGGATTCCATCCTTGAAAAACATGGTCTGTATTCAAAAAAAGAGAGTTCGCAGGTGATATCAATTGGTCACTTAAAGAGCGATGAACATTTATTAACCCTAATTCTTCAAGTTCATCAATTACTTCTTCACATTCATCTTTAGTTATTGATAGCTTTTCCATTATCTCACTTAACCTATATTCGGGGTCATGATGAAAAGCCTTCTCCGAGTTCGTATTTAATAGTTCCGTCAACTTAGCAGCATTTTCACTTAGTTCAACTCTGGTACCTAACCCGTAGTCTCCCTGAACAGTGTCCTCCGATATTATAGCAATGCTGTTCACAAGGGCCGATGTCATTTCCAAACAAATGGCTGCGTGTTTAAAGTCAGCAGTTCTTTTGTGTTGCAATTGATTGATTAAATTAAGAGATTCCCTTATCACCTTACGCATCTCTTTATACGTTGATCCTTCTAACTCACTTTTGATGTAGGCTTCGAGCATTCTGCTTGTATCAGCTTTACTGGTCTCAATTTCACCAATATGTCCGTGCTTGCTTGGCTCGTAGACTGTTTGACCAAGTGTAATTAACGCCTCTCTACATAAGGTTCCAACCGTCTGAAAATCTCTCTCGGTATCTGCTTCAGCAAGTTTTATATATATGTTTTGAAGCTCATCTTTAACAGTTTTCATATAGGTTTATCCAGTTTAGAAGAGCAGTCGCTTTCTTTCCAGAGAGTATATTAATAGTGTTTAGAATTTGCTCTAATATTGATCCTCTCACTAGTTGTTTCTAGAGTTTGTAGCATCTGTATTTTAGACGAGAGTGTCCTTTGAAGGCAAGTTGAGGTGAAGGGTAGCCGGGTGGTCTTGGCTAATGCGAGCGGGGTTGTGGTCAAAGTAGGTATCTAGAGCAAGAATCAACTCATCTCTTGTCCATTTTGGGTTTCTGACCATATCCCCCAACCGGTCTATTTAGACTGTGGTCAGCATACAGCTAGAGGGAAGGTAGGTGCAAGCCGATACTATTTCCCCTTGACCTCCCACCCCCCTCTAGTTGTATGGTTGCAAGGTGGGAAAGGGGCACCAAAAGGGGCACCATATGATACCTAATAAACGGCTACTATCTTTCACTCTTGCACTTATTGTTTTTGTTGTAATGCTTCCCGATTTGGCGTTATCAGCGGGTGAGGATTATGAAATCAATAGTTTAAAAGGAATTAAAAAAGTTGCACCCATTGTGACGCTATGGATATCAGATAATGATAACTTATCATCTCTTAAAAACACCCTAATAACCCAAGTAGAACTAAAACTTCGACTTGCAAACATTGACATCATTTCAACTGATGAGCCTGCTATTAACGCCGATGCAATTCTAATGATAGAAATTAGTATTATACAAACGGATGAGCCACCGAATTCTTATTACGCTTTTTCTTTCTTAATGGATGTAATGCAACAGACCAAGCTTTTTCGAGATGACAGCATTTTTACCTTAGGTAGTACTTGGGCAACATCTAATATGGTTGTTAATACTAGGGAACAAGAATTCGAATCAACTTTAAGAATACAAATTGATAGATATATTGACCAATTCCTCAACGATTACCTCAAAGCAAACCCTAGATAGCATCATGGTTGTAAGATGAGAAATGGTACCTTGGACACCTTCCCATACCCCCCCCACTACAAAAACCACTACAATCTCCCCCAAAACAAACAACAAGGGGCTACAGAATTAACTGTAACCCCTTGTTTGTGTTGGTGAGCCGCGATGGAATCGAACCATCAACCTACTGATTAAGAGTCAGTTGCTCTGCCAATTGAGCTAGCGGCCCGTGTTTTAAAGCAACAGCTGGAGCTGTTGCGAAGAGGGGAGGGGGGAAACGGAGAAGGGGGGATGCCCTCGACTGTCTCGTCCGATCTTAACCCTCTGTTTCATTGTACCCGCACGAACTGTTTTGTAAAGATGAAGCGGGTGTTTCCATACCACAAAATCTTTGGTCTTTGGACCTTGGACTTTGGACTGTCTTATTGGCACGCCCGGCCCTTCGACAGGCTCAGGACAAGCAGGATTCCCTTCGCTACGCTCAGGGCAGGCTCACTATTGTTGCGAGGACCCTTTGATGAGGTCCCACTTCCTTGCCCTGGTGAGTCCCTTAAACCTTTTCTCCTGAATGGCAGCTTCTTCCATAGAAATTGGGCCTTCCAAATAAATGGAAGTGGGACTACCGTGTTGTCTCAATCGGTTGGGTGGGTCCGTGGTGATCCCGACATAAAGCCGGCCTCCCTTAGGGATGAGATAGACCCACCACCGATCCAATTACAGTCCTCGCAACATGGTTCTCAAACCTACAGAGGCCAATTACAATATGCCCCGTTTCCTTCGGGGGCATATTATAATTGGCACGCCCGGCAGGATTCGAACCTGCGACCTGCGGCTTCGAAGGCCGACGCTCTATCCAGCTGAGCTACGGGCGCAATTCGTCTCAATGTGGAGACTCAAGTCCAAGGTCCAAAGTCCAACGTCCAAAGTATTACATGGTCTTCCTTTGGTCTTTGGCCTTTAGGCTTTGGACTCTCTGGGCAGGCGGCGATATTACTCACCCTCGGCGTCGCTGTCAATGGTCAAGGTGGCAGGGGTATTTTACCATTCAGACGTTATTCCGAGGCCCTCAAAATAACGCTAGGTGTAAAAGATCTTCTTGATGCCTTCGAGTTTTTCCACAGCCGCGGACAACTCCTGGCCAACGCGTTTTCGCTGCTGCGTCAGGACCATTTTAATGAAGATCTCGTTCTCCACGAGATCCACCTGGGAGCTTATGTCGGCGGCCTCCAGCCCCATGTTTTTCACCACCTCCATGAGTTCATCGTAAAGGTTTTCGCGTCGCTCACCTGTAACAGACAAGGTGAGGTAGCGATCCTTTTTGATAATCACATCGAGTTTAGTGAGGAAAACCAGGCTGATGATGATCAGCACCGTGGAGATGGCGCCCAGGGAGAAAAATCCCATCCCGAAGGCCATCCCCAACCCTGCCACCGCCCAGAGGCTGGCGGCCGTTGTGAGACCTCTCACCGTGGCGCCCTCCTTGACGATCACGCCGGCCCCGAGGAAACCGATACCGGTAACGATCTGGGCCGCAGTGCGGGCAGGGTCTATACGCACGGTGGTTTCACCGCCAACAATGCCGTACTTGAGATAAAATGCTTCGGAGATGATCATCATTGTGCACGCCCCCACCGCAACAAGGATGTTGGTGCGCATTCCCGCGGGACGGCCGTGCTTCTCCCTCTCCAGGCCCACGAGTCCTCCGGCCAGGGCCGCCAGGACGAGCTTGATCGTGATGGCCAGTTCGTAACTTCCCATGAACGAATTACCGAAAAACATGATTCACCCCTTTGCCGGTTCGAACATCCGCCTGTTTCTTCAGTGCTCCACGACCCTCATCTTCGTCAGCCTTCTCCCGAGGAGGGTTGCCGCTATGACAAGGGTGGATGAGAAGAAGATCATGATGATACCCAGGGCCGACAGCCTGCCCCACAACCCGTCCTCGGCAAAGCGAAGGATCTGTACCGCCAACACCTCGGTGCCCGGCCGGGACAGCACCACCGAAAGGGACAGTTCCCGCACGAACATGGTGGACATGAGTATCCATCCTGAGATTATTCCAGGTATCAGGAGGGGGATGACGATCCGGCGCATCGTACGGAAGGGACTTGCGCCGGAGACCCTGGCGGATTCCTCCAGATGGCTGTGTATCTGGACAAAGGCGCTGGAGATCGGCCTTATACCGTAGGGCAGATAGGTGGCAATGTACCCGATGAGAAGGGCCCATATCGTGGCGTAAAGGGGCGTTCGAACGAAGAACCACATGAACCCCACACCTATGACGATACCGGGGAAGGAGAAAGACAGGAAGCTGAGCGATTCCAGGATGCCGGAAGCCGCAGAACGCACTTTCACGATGACATAGGAGATGAAGATGGAGAGAATCACTCCCAGGGTGGCCCCCACTATGCCGAGAAAGAGGCTGTTTTTCAGGGCCAACAGGGATATGGGGTCCTTGAGCACATCGATCCAGTTCTTCCAACTCATCATCGAGAACGCCTTGGCGCTTGGCGCCATAACGTAGGGGAGCATGGAGGTGTAGAAGAGGACCAGCACCGGCAGAACTATGAGCACGAAGGAGAGCAGCCCGACGACAGTGAACATCGGGTACTTGTATCCCTTGAGGTCGACGAGGGCCGGTTTGAAACCGCGGCTCGTTATAGTGACATACTTGCTGCCTTCCGCGGTGAGATAGCGGTACAGGTAGATCAGGACGATGGACGCGGCCAGGGCGCTCATGCCTATGGCGGCAGCCTTTCCGTAGTCGGCGGCGAACCCGGTGGAGATCGCCCTGTAGATGTGGGTGGCCAGTACATATTTCCTGCCAGGCATCCCGATGATCGAGGGAACGGCAAAGGAGGCGAGGCTTCTGACGATTACGAGTATCACCGAAGCCAGGATGGCAGGCCTCAGCACCGGAAGGGTCACCCGAATCAGGGTTCGCATGGCAGAAGCTCCGCACACCTTGGAAGATTCCTCCAGTGCAACGTCAAAAGCGCTCATTGCCGGAGCGATGATAAGGTAAGCTATGGGCAGATCCAGGAGTCCCTCCACGAGGATCATTCCCGGCAGTGTGTAGATGTTGAAAAACGCGCTTTTCAGGCCGAAGATCTCCATGACAAGCCGATTAAGGATCCCGTTGCTGGGGTTCAGGAGGAGAACCCAGCTGACCGCGAACAGGATGTGGGGGATCATCATGGGGATAATGGAGATGATACCGAAAAGGAACTTGAAAGGGATGTTGGTCCGGGTGTTCATGTAGGCCAGAAAGAGCGCAAGCATCGTCGCCAAAGCTGCTGACCCGAGGGTGAAGATCATCGTGTTTAAGAGGATATCGGCGAGGGCCGGGTCAGTATAAGCCTCCACATACTTATTAACCGTTAAGACGCCGAAGGTTCCAAACCCCTCCGAAAAGCTCCCGAGGACGAGCATGAGGACCGGGAAGATCGTCAGGAAGCCAACTATGAGGATGAGGATCGGAGTGAGGGTCAGTCGTTTGGGCATAAATACCTGCCGGATTCAAGATTCAAAATTCAAGGTTCAAGATAATGATCCAAGATCCATCGTCTATAAAATTCCATCTAAAACCAGAAGGTTTTTTTACCGGGTCTTAGATGGGGAGCAGGAAGCAGTGATCCGGATCGAAGGATACGAACACTTCATCCCCTTCCCCGATGTTCACCATAGGTGAGATAGTGGTCGTGAGCAGGGTTTCGCCGATCCTGATCTCCCCTTCGTAGGCTTCACCAATGAAGATGAGCGTTTCCACCTTCCCCTTGAACACGTTCCTTTCACCGGCCTCGCCGGTGGAAGCAAGCCGCATGAACTCGGGCCGTACGCACAGCATGGCTTCCCGGCCGGTCTCCAGGTCCTGGCTGTTCAGGCCCACGATATGACCGATCCCGGTTTCGATGACAGCGTGAGAATCCTCGAGGCTCTGGACCGTGCCCGGGATAAGGTTGGCCCGGCCGATAAAGTCCGCCACGAAACGGTGATCCGAGTGAAAATAAATCTTTTTGGGATCGCCCACTTCCACGATAGCGCCGGAACGCATCACCGCGATACGATCGGAAAGGGCCAGCGCCTCGATCCTGTCGTGGGTCACGTAGACCGCTGTAATCTTCAACTCGGTCAGAAAATTACGGAGTTCCTTTCGGGTCTCCTCCCTGAGCTTGGCATCGAGGTTGCTCAGGGGCTCGTCAAAGAGAATGACCTTGGGCTCGGCCACCAGCGCCCGCGCCAGGGCGACACGCTGTTGCTGCCCTCCGCTCAGTTTGGTCGCGGGGCGTTTTTCAAAGCCCCCCAACTGAACGAATTCGAGCACTTTCTCAACACTCTTCCTGATCTCATCCTTTGTGGTGTTTTGGTTCTGAAGGGGAAAAGCCACGTTGTCGAACACGTTCATGTGTGGCCAGATGGCGTAGGTCTGGAAGACCATGCCCAGGCCCCTCTTTTCCGGCGGAATGAAGATACCCTTCTCCTTCGACCAGACGATCTGGCCCCCGATGATGACCTCACCCGCGTCGGGGGATTCCAGCCCCACGATACACCGGAGCAGGGTGGTTTTACCGCAGCCGCTCGGACCCAACAGGGTGAAGATATGGTTGGCGGGGATGGTGAGATCCACATTATCCAGAGCTCTGATCCGTTTGCCCTCGGAATAGTAGTCCTTTGTCAGGCCTATGATCTGTATTTCCATATGTCCTCAACTTGAAACTCCCAGGGCCGAGCTACCCGGCCCCGGGAGTAGAGTATTTCGATCATAATAAAGAGCGGGGTCGCTTTAATTGATAACCTCGCAAAAAGTCTCTTCGAGGCTTATGAAGGGCGGTCACGGCAATCACGCCACAGGTGGGATGACTCCCCCGCCTGTCCCGCCGATGGCGGGATCGAGGGAGCGATGTGAATCCTCCCCACGCCATCAGCGTGGTTCCCACCCCAGCCCCCGCCTAATCGGCGTGAACTGCCGGATGGATTTTTTGCGAGTCCATCATTACTACATCTCGAAGATCTTCTTGAACTTAGCGCCCCAGCTCTTGATCTCGTCATTGGACAGGGAGCGGATGGGTAAGACCTTGGCTTTGTCCATGCCCTCGATGGGTGATTTAACACCGGGAGTCAGCACGTATTCACCGACCTTATCCGCCAGAAGCTGCATTGCGTCCTTAGACAGCCAGTAGTCTATGAAAACCTTCGCGGCTTCCGGATGGGGTGCCTTGGCGGCGATGGCTATTCCGCGTGGGGTCCCCAGAATGGTGTCCACCCTGACCCAGTCCAGGGGCGCAGGCGCGTGGGTGATGATGTACTTGGGCATGGAAATGGCCAGGAGCTTTTCGCCGCTTTCCACAGGGCCCGGGGAGGGACCGAAAGATCTGACAAACATGGGTTTGTTGGCCGCGAGTCCCTTGACGAACTTCATCCACTCGTCCTCGGAGGCGAAGATATTCGATTCCTTCAAACCTACCAACCAGGAGATTGTGGTGGCATGCGAGGATGGATCGGGCATGACAATCTTGTCGTACCACTTCTTATCGGTCAGGTCCATGTAGCTTTTAGGAACATCAGCGGGCTTGATCAGCTCCTTGTTGTAGATCGGCGCGACATACTCGATGCCGAACTGCATGATAGTGTCGTCCTTCTGCGCCCAGTCGGGGTAGCCGGCGCCAGAGGCCGACCTGTAAGGAGTGAACACCCCCTTGTCCTTGAGCATCTGCATGATCGGCATGGGGGACTGGAGGACATCGGCCATAAGTTTGCCCGCCTCGAACTCGGTGAGAACGGTTGCGAGGTACTTGGAGGTAGAGATACGGGTGTACACACCGTTCACCCCAGTGGCTGAGCCAAAGGCCTCCATGATCGGCTCAACGGCAGTAATATTCGCGTAGAAAGTAGCTTTTCCTTCCGCTTTTGCCTTGGCGAGATCAGCAGCGAAGGCAGGTGTGGCCAAAAGAACAACCATCAATACGACAACAAGTTTTTTCATGATCATTTCCCCTTTTCTTGAGACCATGTGATAATTCCCTGCAAAAATTCCCAGATTCTCTCCTCTTTTCAGTACAGCAGACGATGACGCAATGTTTCCAGCACCTCTAAGACCCCCTTGAAGACCACATCGAACTCTTCGCCACCTGAACTATACTAATTCATTATCCGCTCACACAAACGCCCATGTAAACAAAAAAAGGCCGGCAAATGCCGGCCCGGGATGCTTAAATGGGGTGAACAGAGGGAATTGAACCCTCGGCCTCTGGAACCACAATCCAGCGCTCTAACCAACTGAGCTATGCCCACCATAAAGCCTCTCCGTTAAGCCTTTCCATTGGAGAGAGAAAAACAACTAACACGGCTGGAAATCACTGTCAATGGAAAGGCCGTACACGGTTCACGGTCATCGGTGAAAAACAAGATTACCATTAATTCGGTGGTGTCCTTTACCGATTACTGATTACCGATCACTGATCACCAGTTCAACGGTTCCCACCTGGAAGAATTTGAGTCCCCGGGTGTATGCTCAGATCGACCGGGTCGTCCGAGATCACTGACCGGCTGTTCGCCTTGCCCTCCGCTTTGCCGGGCTGGGAGAAGCGCTTCCCAGCACCCTGCCTGGAGTTGAAGTTCTTGGTGTGACTGGCCGTGTTCTTGTGTTCGTAATATTTGAGACCCAGGTCATCGGGGTCCATAGTCCACGCCTTGCCCTTCTCACCGAAATTATCGGGACCAGCGTAAACGATGCCAGCGGACAGAATAACCACTAATGACACTATCAGGATAGAGATTCTCATTTTGCCTCCTATATCTATTATAGAATATTAACTCAGGTTGGATCGAGAGTATAGAATGTCCGCCGGCATCCGGGAAAAGGGGAAGATGAGCAGAGGGGAATGGGGGAAAGATCTTGCGTATTGTATTGTTTTTTATCGCACCGACTTGAGTACGATACCGATCGTTTTTTCTCTCCTTTTCCCCTTTTCTCCGTGTCTCCCCCTCACGTGTCACGGGGATTCAAATCAAGTAGTTTTTATTGGGATTTGAATCTCCGTGACCAACTCCTCCTCCTCCGTCTGCATGGGGTTGGTCAGGTACAGCTCCCGGCTGGAACCGGCCACCTCGTGGCCGTTATCACCGATCCATTCAAGAAGGAAATCGTAGGTCCTGCCCACCTCACCGAAACCACCCTGGTGCCGTGTGAAGGCGACGGTGCACGCCGGCAGTTGCCTGATACTCACTTCCTCTCCCGGTTTTATTTCGGACTCCGGGTCGATGGGAATACAGGCTTCGAACCGGACGCCCTCGGCCGGAACTTCTCCTGGCGGGGCCGGAAAGAGAGCCATTGGATAGGAGGTCACCCTTCCCCCTTTGAGGAGGACCCAGCGAAACAGGTCCATAAACACCTGGGTGAGCCGCTCGAATGAACCGGTGGACTCCACGGACGCTATGGTGAGAGCGGGAACTTCTTTGAGGGTAATGGCTTGTTCGGAGTTATTGTCTGATGGTGCCATCGGTTGACTCCTCGCGAATTATTACGGATTACGGATCGAGGATAACAAAAAAATTAATGCTTTCAATCCGGAATTCGCAATTCTCAATCCGTAATTCATTTAATCCATCCCTTTCCAGAGTTGGATTATCCGCGTTATCGTTTCCTTCTTCACTTTCAGCATCTCATCCTTGCTGCGGCAGTCGATCCTTCCTCCAGCGGCGCCGGGGTGCCCGTCGCCGATGTTCAGTTCCCGCATGATCTCCCCAATATCCTTTTTATGCTCCCTGGCGTTCATCAGGAAAGAGAGGGACATGGAGAAAGTAAGGTCGGTGGTCTTTTTCCCGCCCCGGAACTGGTTGCCCACCACGAGGACCGCCAGAGCATCAGGATACCGGATGAACGCCGTGTTGCGAATGATCTCCGGTTTCCGGTTGTGCCGGGTCATGTCGATGACCACTATTTCCCGTCCCGTATCCATATCATGAAACGAAGCATCCTGGTCGATCAGGGCGAGGCTCTTCTCCTCCATCATGGCGTAGGCGTCCACCTTTGCCAGGACCACGGGATCTTCCAGGGCATCGGACATGGAGCCTTCCTTTAGAAGAGTGACCATCTTCCTCAGAAAGGTGTGGTAGGTTCTTTGGTCCGAGTGGGACGCGAAAAGGGCATCCGCGAGCTTCCTTTCGACGGTGGGCTCCCTCCACTCCTCCATGGTGCGGTAGTCAAAAGAGTCCACACGGTCCGTTCCGGCCACGGTATCATCCATGAAAACCGGGAATTCCGTCTCCGGTTTGAAGTATTCGTAGACAACCCTGGCGCAGGAGGGCTGAATGTCAAACCGGCCCGGTATCGTTTCCGGCTCGACATCCCTCAGCTGCAGGTCTTCCAGATTCCCGGGATGATGATCGAACCACATACCCACTCTGATGGGACACGGCAGATCGCAGACTATGTCTGATACGGAGGTAGGTATACGGCCCTGCTGGATGGAGACCGGGCCGGTGAAATAGACGCTGTCTATGCCGGTGGCCAGGGATACGACCGCGGCGCTGACAATACCGTCAAGGTCATCGTGGGTGATGATTCTATTAAATTCCACAGGGTCTGGGTTCTGGGATCTGGGGTCTAGGTAAACAATTATTCGATGGCCTCAATTTTGCACATCCTCCACTATGAATAATCACAAGAATACACCACGTTTCGAAAACCTTATTGTCTGGCAAAAAGCCCAGAGGTTAGCATTGCTAATTTACGAAAAATCGGCAACTGGTCCCTTCGCAAATGATTACCCGCTCAAAGGCCAGATACGACGGGCTGCCATATCAATCTTTTCAAATATCGCTGAGGGTCAAGGCAGGTTCAGTCTTAAAGAATATCGCCATTACTGATCTATTTCAAATGGTTCCGTATATGAATTGATATCACAGGTCCACTTTGCCCGAAAACTTGGGTACCTGACGGTTGTGGAATCTGAAGACATATTGAGTCTATGTTCGGAAACCAGCAAAATGATCAAAGGACTGAGAAACAGTAAGATGGTCAAGATTCTAGAGCCCAGAACCTAGACCTATTTCCTACGATGCCTTTCTTTCTCCCGGCGCGCCGTTTAAATTCATGACGAAAAGCTCGATGCACTGGACAGTGCAAACCTTGACGCAGTTACCGCAGGCGACACACTTCTCACGATCGAGAATCACTTTCTTGTCAGGACCGTCAACGAACAAAGCGTCGGTCGGGCAGACCGCCGTGCACGCGCCGCAGTGGACGCAGCTGTCATCGTCCTTCTGGATGTTCTCCGGGACCTCTTCAATGATGACGTTGCACGACCTCAGGTAATCCAGACCCTTCTGGTACTCCTCCTCGGAGCCCTCAAGGCCCATGATAACGTATGCCTCCTGGCGAGGCAGCACCTTTGCCTCCAGGACGTTGAATATGAGGTTTGAATTCTGTGAAAGGCCGTGAATGACCGGCTTGTTCCAGGTTTTTTTGGAGAACTTTAAAATAACTATCTTTTCCATTATTATCCCTCCGGGATAGTTTATGCGGCCGTCCATAGCACACCATCTACTTCGTTATCGGGCCTCGGCAATCCTCGGCGTATGTCATCATATACGCCTTCCGCCTTCGCTAACGCCTGTCGACCAGCTATGGCGGACAAGCCGGTTTCCTCAGCCCTCTGGCCTCGCATCTCCTCGACGCGTTTCACTTGCTCGGGGCCTGAGCCTGTCGAATGGCTGGCGCACCCTGAACAGCCTCGCTTTAATTCCAAATATCAGATTCCAAATTCCAAAGGTTTTTGTCGAAGATCAAATGAAGGAACAAATACCTCCAATTCGCTCAGTCGCTCAGTCGCTCTGTCGCCAGATCAGAAGGTTTTTCCTCACACTTTGGACTTTGGACATTGGACATTGGACTCCCAAGTGGAACCAGTTCCACTTGGCCTTTCGCCCCTATCGTTTCGCCGAGGATCACTACGGCTCCCGTAACGCCGGTCACCGAAAGAGCCCAGTCGAGAGCCTTTTCCATATCATTGGAGTGACGTATCCTGTTTCCAAGTTCGGTGGCGGCA
>Ga0209976_10001804_pt1 | contig 12437 bp, 25 predicted proteins | sample SumtaG_FD_182806 | JGI IMG/M metagenome (GOLD analysis project Ga0209976, IMG submission 182806) | Deep subsurface microbial communities from Indian Ocean to uncover new lineages of life (NeLLi) - Sumatra_00157 metaG (SPAdes) (version 2) | ecosystem: Environmental > Aquatic > Marine > Oceanic >...
AGCCGCTGAACCTGTTCGGGTCCGTCGTGCTTCGGTGTAGGACGTTGCCGCAACACCTGCAAGCCACCTCCCAACACGCTCGCCCAGTGTCCGGGGCGGGCCCAATGGGCCTACAGTCGTATCGCTTGAGAGTCTCCACAGTTGGCAGTATATCGTCGTAGATGCCCATATCCTCACTCATGTTCGCCGGAGCGTGTCCCCGTCGACGAGCATAATTGCCCCGCAGGTCGGGCACTCCGCACCGCCGTTCTTTGTACATTTCGCCATTGTGGCCTCTTTCGTGTTTCCTTATTCGCCTCCCTGAACCTGATCATGAACAAGTGATCCGATAGTCGCCCAGCGGCCTTATCTAATTCGCTCTCGTGCTCGCCGCATTTCACGCAGTATAGCTCTCCGCGTTCGTCAGTCGCTACTGAACCCTCAGGTGCTGGGTCGTGTGGGCCGACATCATCGAAGTGTCTGCATGCCTTGTGGCAATGAGCTTGGAAGTTGGCACGATAGAGTATGGATCGAAAATTCATTTGTCTGATCTCGGTGATTGGGGCCTTCCCTGGCCCCTTCGGGTTCATGGGATGTCGCTCACGTCTTCAGCGTCGGCTCTCGACTGCTCCTCGTGCGCAGCCTTCTGGGCCTCGTACTCGATGACGTCGGGCAGCGCCTTCAGGTGGTTGGCGATCGTTCGCATCTTCGGTGAGTGCTCACCCATTCGCGTGATCTTGAGGCCGTTGCTCAGGTGCATGTGGAGCTGCACGGGTGTCGCAACGTCATACTCCAGCAGCAGCCAGATGGCCTGATTCTGCGTCAGAAGCTTCGCGTCGACGAGCGGACGGAGTCCGTCGGGGATCCCGTCGTCTTTGACCTCGTTCTGGTCAGCGTCCGGCTTCGGTCCGATCGAGTCCTCGTGGATCTCGGCGGCTGCTTCCTTCCTCCTCAACTCGGAACCGTCTGAGAACTCAGGGTCCGACGCGGGCACCGGGTACTTGATCGCAGAATCGATCATCGCCTGTGACTTATTCGCACGCAGCTCCACGGTGTCGTCTCGAGACTCCCGACGCATGTCTTCGAGCTCCTCGTGGTCGTACAAGCCTGCGACGACGTCCGGCCACAACGCCCTGCAGATCTCCGCCTCGCATCGATGCCGGAGCATCGCGCGCGGGTAGTTCTTCCAGACCGCTTTTGACGTCAGGAATCCTCCCTTCGGAATCGTCACCTTTGACGCCTGATCGATGGTCCAGGTGATCGACAGTTCGCTTCCTCCGATTCTCTTTGCCTCGATCGTGCACGTCTCAAGTGTGGACTCGACGATGTCGAACTTCTCGCAGAGACCGCTTCGGCGAACGAGCCCAACCATCACCTCCGCCGAGGTCGATGTCTTTCCGTTGATGATGTCGATCCCGTTGAGAGCTTGGAACGGAGACAACCCAAGCTCCTCGCCTTGCATCATGACGACCATAGCCGCCTGCGGTGTCCCGATGCCGACCGGGACTAGCCCGCTCTTTCCGAGGATGTCGGCGAGCATCATGGCATCGTCGATGCTCCTCGGGACGTGCCAGTGTCGTTGCCTTTTGACAATCGGGGTGGCTATTGGTGTTGGCGTGTTCACTGCGATCGCGGTTGATTCTTCGGTCATGACCAGACTCCGTTTCTGATGTTGGATGCGATCCAGGATTCCCAGTCGTACCCGGACTCGGACTTGTTGGTTTCGTAAAAGTTCGTCCAGAGCGACTCGTTGTGACGGGCGCCAGGGGTCCCGTATCTGAACAGGACAGGAGAGAACCACAGGCCGCACGCCAGGCATCCGATCCTTGGCTCTCGGTCGTCTGACTCCTTGGTGATGGTCTCGCCATCGCATCTGCACAGGACGTCATGCGGACGATTCCCGACGGACCGCTTCAGTAGCAAGTTGATCGCGCCAGAAACCCCACGCGCGAATCGTGCGTCAGGACCGTCCCACTCGATCACCTTGCCAAGCATGGTGTCACAGCAAACCATGCAGATCTCTTCGGTGTCGTTTGGGCTTTTGCCGTTGTTGAATGGCGGACTAACGTTCTGCTTCTCGCCTTCGCAATCCATGGTGCCGCACCTGCAACACTCCTCAATTGCCCTCGTCATCTCTTCACCTCATAGATCTTCCTCGGTTGGTTGATTTTGAATGAAGGCGCCCCCGCCTTCGTGAACTCCCGAGCGATCTCAGGGTGCGCAGCCTTCAAGGCCTTCCCGTCGAGACGCTTCGCCCCCTTCCGGAATCCGATATTGCGGCCGTCGAAAGACGCCTGGGTCGCCCCTGACTCTCGCATCATCGTCTCCATCTGCTCCTTGAGTGATCCCGCCGTGCCCGTCGCCAGCCTGATCCGATCGTTCGCCTCGTCGAGCGCCTCGAGTAGTTGCCCGAAGTCGCGCCTGTCGCTGATGTCGACGGTCTTGTCGTGGCTGTCCATGTATCGCTGGCGCATCAGCTTGAGGTCTCGCATCTGCATCTGAGGCGGCTCGCCGGTGACGATGTGGGCGGCCCAGAATCCGATCGCGGCGTCCTCGATGACCTTGATCCACGCCTCGTTCCGCTCGACGGGGAAGAATAGGAGTTCCTTGGCGACGTCGACGGCGAACCAGGCGCGCTGGGTCCCGAGCACAGACATCGCGGCCTGAACCTGGATGTAGTGGGCAGCGACGTCGCTACCATCGATCGGGACCCCGTTCGCTTCCAAGAACTTCCAGTCCTTTCGTGCTCGCCAGTTCGAGTCTTTGCACTCGAGGTGACAGTCGAGTTCGGGGATCCAGCCGTCCAGGTTGGTCCTGAGGTGATCGATCGTCGGGTGCCCGAATAGGATCTTTGGCCTCTCGACCTTGTACCCCTCGGAGATCCTGAACTCCTGGCAGAGGTAGACTTCTATGGCGTCCCCGTGGCGAGTGATCGGGTCGCCTGGGTCTCCTTTCGCGACGCCTGTCTTGACTGCCCAGAGCCCGACGGGGGTCTGGTAGTTCGACAGCCCGAGGGCGGCGGCGATCTCGGAGCAGCCTAGGTATCCGGTGCCCGCCTCTGGGTCGTAGATTCGATCGGCGAGCCAGTCGTAACCCGGCGCGCTGGTGTCGAGTATTTCGCGTGCGTGCATCACAGATCGAACCCTCTCTTGCTCGTCGCGACTCATGGTCGAGACGTGCATGACGCGATAATGCTTGTCGAGGATGATGTGGCCGAACTCGACCATCTGGTGGAATGGGGGAGGCGGGAACTTGTCGTCGTCGGTCCAGCGCGGGGCGATGGTCTCGATGTCGAGGATCGAGTTGGTGGTCTGCGGGTCGTCATTCGTCGACCTCGACCGCACTGTACTTGACGACGCTCTCACTGCTGACGCTGTATTTGACCCCGTCCACGGTGACGATCTCCTCGTCTCCGTCTTCCATGTAGTCCGCGGCGTCGCGCTCAGCCTCCTCGACGAACCTCTCTGCAGCTCCGGACGCCCAGACATCGAAGACCCTCCGACCTTCAGGATCGCCCTCGCTGGACACGTGGAACGACGGACCACATCCGCGGTCGGGCCAGTGGTGGTTTGAGCACTTCGAACACCATTTGAATTGTTTCCCCATCACTCAACCTCAGTCGTCGTCGTGGTATTTGGTGACCATCTTCAGCGCGTCGCGGAATGCAGACTTCGCGCCTTCGGATCTGGCGAGATCGTAGGTGCCGATCTGGATGTCGTTATTGAGCTCATCGACCTGCGACTGAAGGCCCTCTACCTCCTTCATGGACTTGACGAGTTCGCCCTCGGCCTTCATGCGAAGCTTGTCGATCTTGGCGAATCTCTCGATCCGCTCGTTGGCCATCTCGTCCTGGGTCTCGATCGTTCTTGATTGAGCCTCAATCCTGACCCTCGAAGTCTCAATCTCATCATCGAGCTTGTCGAGTTGTGCTGTCATCCCGTTGTTCTCTCGGAACATGCCCTCTGCTCGGTTGAAGAGCTCCTCCATCACGTCACAGTCATCAAGCTCGACGATCGTTCCGTTCAGGTTCGCCCTCTTCAGGATACCCGCGTCGTCCCTCCAGATCTTGAGGCTTTCAGTCTCGATCACATATCCCATCATCCCCTCCAGTGTGTCATTTTCCGTACCGATTTACGTAATAACCCGAACCCCGAGCCGACGGTCAGTCGCCACCTTCTCGAGGCGCCCAGTGTCGATGAGGCGGGCCTCAGCCTTGACGACCATCTCCCGCGTGATCCCGAGCCTGGACGCCACGTAGGGTTGCGAATCAAGGCTGATGTGGCGCTTGTTCGCCCTCGTGACGTGCCAGAGGTAGACGGCAGCTGGGGACATGATCAATCGATCTAGCGAGAGCTCGCGGATTGTTTCGGGGGTGAGTTCGACGTTCATCCGACCTCCACGCCGAGGTCACGCACGAACTTGATCGACTCCCTCACCTCGGGAGTGTCGACGGTCTTGATGGCGTCGCCCAAGACGGACAATGCCCCCATGAGGATCTGGAGTCGGTTCCGCTCGTCGTGGAGTTGCGACGCGAGCAGCTTGGCGTTTGCCTCGGCCTCGTCTGCCCGGTGGAGCAGGTCCATGACGACGTCGAGGAGGCCGCCAGCGTGATCTACGTTGAGCAATGCGGTCAGGTCGAAGATTGCGATTGACTTAATCTCCTTGTCCCAGGCCTCGATCTCTTCTGGGGTCCCTAGTCCAGGGCCAAGTTCGATCGGGTTTCCGTGTTTGGGTCTGTCGTTCATGTCGACCTCCGTGTGTTGAGATGCAAACATAGGGGCCCGATGTTCGAATGTCAATATACTTTATTGACAAAACCCTACCTCACGGATATTGTCCATCTCGTGGTCACGGTGACCCATAGGGAACTCCATATAGGGGATGTCATGCACGTAGAGATCATCACTGAAACCGGATCCGTGAGGGCCAGCGGGATCGCCTATCGGCCAGCGTTCGATCGGGCCCGTGCGTCGATGAGGCCAGGGGCCCGAATCATTGGGGTCAACACCTTCGAGACGGAAGATTCAGACCCAGTAGTTTACGACAGCCTTTCGAAGTTCAGGGAGGCCACGAAGGGCGAGGTCGAGACGGTCAACACGTCGATCGCCATCTTTCGGTACCAGCTCGACGAGATCGATCGGCTTCGCGGCGACATGAAGCGATCGGTGTGGTTTCGAGAGGACTTCAGGAGGTCGATCGGATGAGTTTCAAGATCAATACCCAAATGCCCACAATATTGGTCGACATGAGACGGCGGCACTCTCGGTCGATCGACGCGGCGCTGAAGTGTGGAGTCAAGCAGGGAACGATCTCAAAATGGGAGCGCTTCGGGGCTCCTGCTTCTGCGATCAGGCCTTACGCGGAATCGATATCTGAGGAATTGGCCGTTAAGATCGCAGAAGCTCAGTCAGTTGTTGATGATCTTCGTCGAGATCTAAAGATAGTCGTTTCTATTGGCCTGAAAGGAGGTGAGTCGTGAGCTTTGACTCGATCATGGAACTGGTTCACGCACTCGACACGGATGAGGCGAGAGACGCTGAGGAAGTCTCTGACGTCGTCCGGATGGCCGTGGAACTCATTGCCGAGCTTAGGGCCTCACCGATCGACGCTGAAGGGTCAATGACCCTCACCGACATACGCGCCGAGCTCGAAGCGATCGTAAAGGCCTCCCTGCTCATCCAGCTCAACCCCGTAGAGGCCCGAGTCCAGACCGGCGACGGATGGGGCGCGACGACCCACAAGGGCGACTCGCCGGACCTAGAGGTGGCCGTTCGTGAGGCGTTCGCGAAGGCGAAGGAGGCTATGTGAAAGTCAAGATCACAGATCGAGAAGCGCTCTCATCACTCAAGACGGTCAACATTGAAAAGTGGCTGATCGCGCACGGGTGGGTTAGGTGCGCTGACGGCGGTTCATTTAATTGGACTCAGTACCAGAAGGGTTCGACATACACGCTGCTCCCCAACGATGAGACGCCCGACTTCGTGCTTCGCGTGAGCGAACTCATGGACTTTCTCGAGGATGTCGAGGGACTGGACCAGATGACGATCTTCGAAGGCATGGACCGCTTCTCGCCTGCCCGCGAGGCTGTCGTTTCGAAGATCATGGAGATCCACTCAATCGTGAAGCTCTGCGAAGAGGGTGGAGTTCAGATCCTTCTCGACGCCATGCTGGAAGCGCACCGACTAATGGAGGACCTATGACCAATGGAGACCTTAGAAACGCGATTCTGTTCATCATGATCCCGGTTCTCGTCGCTATCACGGCGCACTTGCTGCAGGCCTGCTCCGACGACAAGCCAGCCCCGACGCTCGCGGGTCTCTGCGTCGAAGAGGTCGAGACGATCTGCTCGAAGAAGTTCGAATGCTACCTCGAGAGCGACGGAACGGCCCTGGGCTATCCGAGCGAGGAGGCGTGTGTTCGAGGGGCGGCCTCGGAGAAGGATTGCGACGGCCTTGAGTCCTGCGGGGACGTGGGGGTCTACGAGGCGTGCGTCGCCGAGACTCGGGCGCTCGAGTGCGCTGAGTTCACCGAGGCGATGATGTACGGGTATCCTTGTTTGAGCGTTTGTGGGGGTCCGTGATGACTAGGTGCCTCCGTGGGCTCGCCGTCTTCGTGGGCGTGTGGGTCGGCCTTTACGTACTGGGTGTGCTCTGCGTCGCTCTGATGATCGCGATATTCGAAACGGCATTCGCCATCATGGCTCTGATGTGAAACCCGTAGACTTGACATGAAGAACATGCGCGCATATCGTGACGCATCAGGAGGGAACGTGGCAACGAAGTCCAAGCGAGTCCGGCTCAACCTGTTCATCTCGAAAGTCGTCCGTGATCGCCTCGACGGCATCATGAGGGCGACGAACGCTGAGTCGCTCACAGAGGTCATCAGGAAGGCCCTGGCTCTTTACGAGGAGTACGTGTCGATCACTGGCCAGGGTGGGATCCTCGTCGTGAGGATGCCGAACGGTGACGAAGAGAAGATCAAGGTCATTTGAGAGGGCGGTCATGAGCTTGAAAAGAATGAGCGAGGCAGAACTAGCCAAGATAGTCATCTCGTGGCTTGAGGCGTCTGGTTGGGATGTCTATCAGGAGGTTCAGGCCCTCGAGATGGGGTCGATTGCTGATTGGTGCCTTGGCCACTGGATGGAGATGCTTGGATGAACATCAGATGCGCAATCCTCAAGACGTGCACGAAGGCTGACGAGCCATGCATGCACCAGTATGACGATTTCGATAATGGCGTTGCCTGGGTCGTCGCCGACGACGATAGAGGCGACACCCCTCTCCACAACTGCGAAGAGGGCATGAAGGCTGGGTCCCCCAAGCCGGTGGCTAGACCTGTCGAGCCTCTTCGTGCTGAAGATCGAAAGTGGACATGGACCTACAACGAAGAAGAGTGCTACGGGCCGTTCGACACCCGAGATGATGCCCTTGCGGACGCCCTAGGCCGATCCGAGGACGAGGGGTTCAGGCACATCGGAATCGGCCGGTGCTCGATGTTCGATCCGTTGGGATACGCTCCAGACGCAACCGATCTGCTCGAGGCGATTGAGGAGCGGGCGTTCGATAACGAGTTCTCGTTTTACGAGGACCAGATACTCAGCATCAAAGGCGATAGGGGGAAGGCGTGCGCGGCCCTGAAGGCGGCTCTGTCCGTCTGGATGGATAAGTGGGTGAACGTTGAGACCGTCTGGACCATGGTCGATGAGGAGAAGGTCGACCTGGCGGAGATCGACGAATGAGCCAGAGACCTACCGTCTCAGACGACACCAACGAGCGACTGAACGCCCTCTCTGAGCTCCTCGGGATGACCGTCGCCGCCATCATTGCGATGGGTGTTCTCGGGATCTGCGAGAGGTTCAACATCGACCCGGTGTCGCTGATCGGATCGGAAACACGACGGATCCACGACGGATGCGTGACGTCGCGAATCGGATCGGAAACACGACGCGTCGCAATAACGATCGGATCCGCGACGTCTCAAGACTGCGACTCGTCGCAAACCGGATCGGAAACGCGACGGATCGATGAACCTGGCCCATCTATAATAGAAGCGCCCGCGCCTGCTCGCCCGCTTGCAGATCATCAGCATCAGTCTTCTTCTTTGACAGATGAAGATCAGGCGAGGCCTCCCTACGACGAGATACTCCAACTCTGGAATCGAGTCGGACCTCCGACGCGGACCGTGCTATCGATCAACTCGATGGTCCGGAACCAGATCCGGGCCGCTTGGGGCGAAGTGCCAGACCTCGACACCTGGGCCCGGGCCTTCGATGTGCTGAAGAGCCTTCACCCGAACACCTTCGCAAGTGCTGACCTGAAGTCGCTGGCAAGGGTCCTGACGAAGCCAAAGGGAGCCGAGGATGGAGACCGGATCATTTGGCGCATCGAGGCTGGTATTTACGACTCGTGGAACCGAACCGACAGGGAGACCGAGAGGCGAGAACCGCCTCCGGGATCGAACCACGGGACACAGGCTCCAGGGTGCGACGCTCAGTGGATGACGGCTCGGACCATGGCTCGGCCTCACTCACTCGGGGTAAGGATGAACGGGAGTGGGCCGGACGTAGATGTGATCAATCGGGGTGAGGAGATCCAGTGGTCTGGACACGTTGACGAGGCCATTGAGTGGCTCAGGGGGTTGTGATGCCAATAAAGCCAGAAAACAAACGCAAATACCCGGCGAACTGGCGCGAGATCTCGAAGCGGATCCGATCGCTGTTCGGTGTGGCCCCGTGAACTACTACAACGAAATAGCCACATACCCCGCCCAGTGGCTACGCAACCTCATCGAGGCCGGACACATCGCCCCGGGGGAGGTCGACGACAGGTCGATCGAGGAGGTTCAGCCCGCCGACGTGGGCGACGGACAGGCCCATTTTTTCGCAGGGATAGGGCTCTGGAGTCATGCGCTGCGACTCGCTGGATGGCCAGACGATGAACCCGTGTGGACCGGATCGTGTCCTTGCCAGCCTTTCAGTGCCGCAGGTCTCGGCAAGGGAGATGAAGATGAACGACACCTTTGGCCCGAATGGCTCCGACTCATCACCGAGTGCCGACCTCCAATCATCTTTGGAGAGCAGGTTGGTAGACGCTCTGGATTCGACTGGCTGCGAACTGTACGCACTGACATGGAAGCATGTGGATATCGGGTCGGAGCCGCCGATCTTGCAGCGGCAAGCGTTGGTGCGCCGCACATCAGGCAAAGGATCTTCTTCGGAGCCGTCAGGATGGGGTACACCCCGGTGTGGTGGCGACAGGGGTCCGACGGAGGGCGACCCCCGGGGGAGGATAGAGAACCACGCGCAGCTCGCGGGGTGGCCGACTGCGATCTCGAACGATGCGACGGGAAGCCCGAACTACACGGGGGGCTACCTCAAGATGCTCGGGGCTGCGCGTCTGGCGGGATGGCCGACCCCGACGTCATCAGAGAGCAAGCACGGGGACACGTTCAGAAGAGGGAATCAGACCCTCAAGGGCGCTGCGCGGGCATCGGCGCAAGTCGTGTCCACGGTCGCCTCGACATCGGTCCCGAAGCAGGTGCAACTCGTGGCCGATGGGCAGATGCCGAGTGGCTCCGATGCACCGACGGGAAGTCGAGGCCAATTGAACCCGGATCATTCCCGTTGGCTGATGGGAATTCCGGAGGAGTGGAGATCCTGCGCGCCTACGGAAACGGCATCGTTCCTGACGCGGCGTCGAGATTCATTGAGGCGTTCACCGACGCTGTTTCCGAACTATGACGAGGAGACGTGAAACGAGCCCCGAACTGCACGGCATGCAGTATGCCCGCAGTCGACCACGTCCCGATCGGGGATTGGTTCCTTGCGGCTTTGCCGGTATCACCTGGACTATTTACGCGCGGTTTTGAACCGCTTGGGGATGAGATGAAGCCCTTCTTTAAGTACTTCGGATCGAAGTGGCGACTCGCCTCTCAATACCCTGCACCTCGAGGTGTAGTTTGCGAGCCTTTCGCGGGCGGCGCTGGGTATTCTGTCGCGCACGACGTCGAGAGGGCGATCCTCGTCGATTCCGACGAAAGGGTGTGCGCCTTGTGGGAGTACCTGATCGGCGTCTCAGGTGACGAGATCAGGAGCATCCCGACCGATCTCGAGTCGGGCGCATCGATCCGAGACATGGGGCTTCCGCCCGAATGGCTGCTCTTCCTGAGCTGCAGGATCAACACTTCGCCGTTTCGATACACCGTCGCCGAGACGTCTAGAGCTCGGCAATACTGGAACCCCAAGATCCGCGAGAGAGTGGCGACCCAGGTGGAGAGGATTCGGGGCTGGAGGGTCATCCATGGCGACTACACCGAGGCCCCTGAGGCTGATACGACGTTCGTTGACGCTCCATATCAAGTCCAGGGGCACGCCTACCGAGACGGATCAAGGGGCCTGGACTTCGACGCGCTAGGTAGGTGGTGCCAGTCAAGGGCAGGCTCTGTCATCGCGTGCGAGCAGCCAGGGGCTGATTGGCTGCCTTGGAATCGAAGTGTCACCGGCCAGAGGACCTTCAGGCATGGCAAGCCGGACAGGTCCCCGGAGGTATTCTGGGTGTCTGGTCTCGTGTTCTCTCGTCAATCTGACCTCTTCGAGGCCGAATCATGCCAATAAAGCCAGAAAACAAGCGCAGATACCCGGCCAATTGGCCCGATATCTCGAAGAGGATTCGATTCGAACGAGCCGAGAATCGATGCGAGTGCACGGGGCAGTGTGACTCAGTGCACCAGGGTGGACGATGCAACGCACCAAACGGACTCTACATTGATCGAGACGTTGACAATCCGGCAAGCCTGGCGACCTCGTCCTTGACCCGTTCGCCGGAAGCGGGACGACGATCGTTGCGGCCCAGATCGAAGGTCGACGCGCGGTTGGATGCGAGGTCGATGAAGAGACGCATGCGAAGGCGATTCAACGGATCGAGCGCGGGTTTACGCGTTCGATGTTCATGGGGGAGTGAGATGGATCCGAAGAGTTATATTTGGGAATGCATTGCGGGCCCTCATGGGAACATGAAGGTCATTCTGCGGGACAGGGCAAACGAGGCGGTCGCGGTTGGCGAGATGACCTCGGCCTATTGGGGGCAGTCAGAGTCCGCTCAGGAGGCCATATTCTGGAACCTCATCGCCGAGGTGAGGGCGAGCCTGGTGGAGTTCGTGCGGGATCGGCCTGTTCGCGTGGAGGTGTCATGAGCCAGGAGCCACCCGCCGAGGTGGAGGGCTTCAGGTGGATGATCATGCCCCCTCGGCAGGCAGTGAAGATGGGGATCATGACGGAGGCCGAATACGAGGCGCTGTCAGACAAGGAGGGATGGATCCGCTTCAATGCCGAGCCCTATCAGACGGGAGGTTGCGATGTCAGCGCGGGGGAACTCAGGGACATCCTGACGGGCGGTCTGGGGGCTGAGACACTCGAGGGGCGGATCGCTGAGTTCGTTGAGGCCATGCCGGATCGCACATGCCAAGGGTGTGGTGGGCGTATCTTTCCGCGTGAGAGCACAAGCGTTCACTGTGATCCGTGCATGAGGGCGCGGATCGAACTCAAGGCGAATGGAACAATGAAGCCCGACTGCTTTGGAGCGCCGAAGAACGAAGAGGTGTGCCAATTCCTCGGGTGTAGCGGCTGCGACTGGACGCATCTGTGCGCAATGGAAACGGGGGACCGATGATGAAGACCAGGCGATGGGGTGATGCTGAAGAGCAGGGCGAAGCGATCGAGCGGATCATGAGGTGGCTTCACGACAACCGACTAACGCCGGCATCGATGCTGGTTCCGCACTGGTTCACACCCCGTGAGGTTCTCGTGACGGCTATTTGGCGCCCCGGATTTGCGGAGGGATGACCATTGATAAGCTCGCAAGGATAGCCGAACGCGGCGACATCGCGCCTCTCATGCGCCACCTACAGAGGATGGGCATTGACCCGGTTCAGGACGTCAGGGAGGAGCTGTCTAGGCAGCTGCACTCGATCGGGCTGAAGAGTGTTCGAACTGCTGACGGGATGCTCTTCGCGATCAGCATGATGTACCACGCGATGGGAGAGGATGGGGCGCGCGATTGGTGTGGAGAACTGAGGTCTGTTCTTGAGCGCGCGGAGCGCAAGGTGACTGGGCTGTGGGAGCCATCGAAGCAGAACGCCTACGTGGTTGTTCGGACTTGGATGGAGCAGGAATGGCGAGGCGGCTCGGATGCACCCAGGTACGAATTGACGTTCAGCCGTGAGATCGCGATGGGGATTCACGACAGGATCGACGCGGCGGTCGAGGACTGGGAATCCAGAGGGTTCGACTGCGCTGAGTTGACGTCGTGGAGAGACGACACGTGGACATACATCAAGCCTAGCGGGTCTAGGGATGGCGTCGCGTATCGGGCGCCGCTGCACGAGGTTACGGTCACGGGGCGTGATCTGTGGCCTATCTCGTTCTGGTAGGTGAGTCGCTTTTCGCGTGGGTGCTCGCTTGG
>Ga0209976_10001805_pt1 | contig 12436 bp, 15 predicted proteins | sample SumtaG_FD_182806 | JGI IMG/M metagenome (GOLD analysis project Ga0209976, IMG submission 182806) | Deep subsurface microbial communities from Indian Ocean to uncover new lineages of life (NeLLi) - Sumatra_00157 metaG (SPAdes) (version 2) | ecosystem: Environmental > Aquatic > Marine > Oceanic >...
GCTATTGCGACCGCAGCGAGCAAAGCCAATAGGCAATATCGCTCAGCGAAGCTGGTCTCCTGCACAAGAAAATTGGCGGTTGGCGCCAGAGACAGCAGCGCCAGGCCCAGCCAGAAAAGGACCTGTTTTTTGACCTTCGGCCAGTGTCGCCTTGCAGCGATACCGACAAGCACGGTTGCAGCCGAGCCGGCCAACAGGCGCAGGCCGCTGAACCAGATTTGTGGTCGCGGCTCATAAACAAGCTGGACAGGCGGTGCGAAAATCGTCTGGATTGTGTAAAGCAGTGTAAGTAACGGGCCAAAGGGGCGCTGGAATACTGCAAGCTGGTGTTCTGCTTTACCGCCAAACAACAACAGCCGTACGGCCAGATACGCAGCTATGACCAGCAGTATCGGAAAGTATCGCTGTAGCCATCGCCGGATGTTCGAACCGGGCGGGTTCCGCGTCAGGCCGAGCACGTCGGCCAGCACGAACACTGCAGGGATCACTATTGCCTGTTCTTTTGAAAGAAGTGCCAGCGCAAAGCTACCCACTGCGAGCGCATACCATGACTTTCCTGCCCGGAGAAAACAGTACAGAGCGGCCAGGGTAAAAACGGCAGGTATCAATGTCTCACGGCCGGAACAAACAGGATATACGCACGATGAGGCGATTGGATGGGCCGCGAAGATAGCTGCAGCCAAAAAGGCGGCCACCGGACGGATGTTAAACACATCCAACCGAAGCAGCCCATAAGCCAAACCTGCGCCGATGGCCATAACAACCGCATTGAAAAGGTGAAAGCCGGCCGGGTTGTCGTTGTGGAAGAACTTTTGGGCCACCATCGTCAGCCGGGCGACGGGGCGATAGTAAGGCAGGTTGTACCAGTGGCGTTCGCCAAAGACACGTAGTACATCGGTCAGACAATGCGGACGCTGCTGGTCAAGGATTAATTCATGGTCGTCATAAATGAAGTCATTTCGCATCGATGGGGTATATAGCGCCGTGACAAGCACCAGCAGTATCACCGGCAGCAGCAGCGTTTTCCATCGCGATGGGCCACTGTGGTTTTTCCCGGCCGGATGTGAGGCTGGTTTTGGCTGCTGTTCGTATTCCAACGACTTTTCCTGATTAAATGCATAGCAATCGGCCGCATGAACCTCGAATCAGTATAGCCGGCACGGCCGGGCAGGTCAAGTCAACCGGCCTCGCCCACGCGAAAACAGCCGCACAGGCCGTATCGCTGCTTGATTACACCGGCAGGTACATCGGTGGCTCCATCGAATAAGCCCCCACTCGTGCCTCGGACTTCCCTTCGCGCAAACCGATTGAACATACTCTTATTTTGACCTTGCGGCTGTGCGTGCTGCTTATTGTTTTGTTACTTTCTTCCCTTTATTTTGTGATTAACGGTACTTTTGCTACTCTTTTAAATAACATAGATTTCTTAGCAATAAATGTGCTGCCATCTACATTTACAGGAAAGGGAGTATCACGGTCAGGAACAAGTTCAAGTTTCTCCTTTACGCAAATGGACTCAAGTCCCCAGCGTACCGGATCTTTGATGATTGATCCATTGCGCGCATGCTTTGCTTGAGAAAACAGTTTTATGATCCCCATATCCTGCAAGCCAAAGATATAGAATTCACCTGACCCCAAAGGCTTGTCTGAAAAAGCCAGGTCCGGCCCCAAATAGCCGTTGACCAGTATTAATGCTTGATAAGAGCCTTCGGCGGCCAATTTCCCATCAGCAATGATCTGCCAGCGTTTCTTTTTTCTAAAGGAGGATTTAATGATTTTTTCCATAAGCGAAAGCAACATCCCGGTGGAAAACGGGCCCAGATCGCCCAGAAATTGACTTAAAATACCTTTATAAAATTTGGTATACCGATTCTCCGTATAATAAGGGATTCTCCCAAAGATCTCAGCTCCGCCGTAGCCGATAAAATGCCTTGGCACTTCCTTGCTTGCTTCACTGCTGGCCTTCAATATGTCGGCCAACAAGTAGGTGTCTGAAGATATGGATTCTGCAAACACCTGAATAGCATCTTCAATATCATCAGGCATATTCAATACTTTGCCAATAAGGTCTGCAGATCCCTTGCGCAGAAAGCCTAGGCGTATATCTGAAAGCTCCACTTGGGAATCAATACAACCTTCCAGTACAGCCCTAAAAGTACCTGAACCACCTGCTGATATGGGAATCTTTCCCCCGGCTTTTAAGGCAGCGCAGGCAGCCTTGCGCGCGCCTGAGTGACTATTGACTTCATGAAGCCTTACATCCTCAAAGCCATATTTTGCAAAAAGTGGGGTAATTCGTTTTATCTTTTTCCAGTCAGAGATAGAACCGGATATTGTCGTTGCAATGACATCAATTCGTGGCATTTTTATCCTCTCTGATGCCTTTTACAAATGCATAAGTCCGTTGCGCAAGTAGGTCCAAATCATCGTCTCCTGATAAACGATATACATGGACAGTCTTTTCCAAAATATCACAGACCACATGATAAGCCTTGCTGAGTTTAGTCAGCTTTTGTTGATTTTCGTGAGCCTGAACCATCTGCCCCCTTGACTTAATACGTTCTATACTGACTTTGGGATCTACATCGAGAAAAACAACAGCGTCGGGAAGATGGAGGTGATTGAGGTTCAGCTTTCGTAAGGCATTTAGCTCCGGCAGTTGTGTGAATATCCTGTCGTTTTTAGGCAGGTCGTCGTGTCCAGTTAAGACATGCAGCGCCTTGGCGCATACTTCTTCATTAAAGCAATCCTCATGAAAGAGAGTGGCCCACGCTGTCATGTTTAATAGAGGGGATCCATCCATAATAATCTGATCAGGACGATACCAGCGTTGAACTTCTGTCAGCAGTCTGTCACGCAGCAGTAACTCAGCGAGTTTGGGAATCTTATATCGTGATAGATTTTGGGCTTTCTTTGATTTCCGACCCACCCATTGACGCAATTCATTTACGATTAAGGGTTGTGCATGGTATGGCTCACCGTTATTGAACAATTCAAGACCATCACTTATAAAGCAGCTTTCCCCTTTGAATAGTTTAATCAAATGTCGTGACAATGTGCTTTTACCTGAGCCGTCGATTCCTATAAAAGCTATAGCAAAAGGCTTTCGTGGTTTCGAGATGCGACGTTGTCTATAGGACTGCTCCTCATCAGCTAATGTTATTAGGTGCTTATGGAGTTTGGCAGTGATATCCCTGCTCTTGCCCTGTATGATCTGCGGAGGCCCAACCGTGATATGATTCCAGAGAGGCAAAGGAAAAGAGGCTTTTTTGGGAAATACCCTTTCCGGTCCTTCCAGAAAAACTGGAATAATAGGCACGTCGGAATTTTTTCTGGCTGTCAGACCAATTCCGCGTTGAAAGTCCCTTATTTCCCCTGCCTCTCCGCGAGTGCCTTCAGGGAAAATAATTATGCTGTGTCCCTCATCAAGTCGCCTCTGCATCTCCCTTATTATAGAAATACTCTTTTCGGTTCGATTCACCCAAATTGGCTGGAAAAGGAAACGCATTGCCTTGAAGAGCCAGGGAGGTTTACTAAAATAATCCAAGGCTGCAACTGGATGTGTCTTGGCTATTTTTTTAGGTGGCAGGATCAAATAAAGCAGAAATATATCTAAATGGCTGTTATGGTTAGCAATAATTATGAACTTATCAATGCCATCCAGGTTTTCCCGACCCACCACATTTACCCCGAACAGCAAATGCAGCAAAGGCCTGATAATTAGCATGTGCAGTAAAATACGCACCGAGATTATTATAGATCGCCCCATTTAAGGAACCAACGTAAATAATGAAAGACTACGGGAATTGTAAAAAGATAAGATTTAAGTGCTTCGATTGTCCTGCCCCTTCCAGGTTGAAGCCTGTCTGCCCGAATACCCAGATCTTGTTCAATTTCCTTAAGAGTAAACTGTCCCATGCATGAAAGCACCGGGATAATGATACCTAAGGCCACGCAGTGCACTAAGGGAATACCAGACCATTTAGTTAAAACCAGGTAAAAAGGAATTATGAAAATTGTCTGCAATAAGCAACGCAAACCGTAAGACTTGTGACGCAAATACCTGAATATGGAATCAGTAATGGTAACAGCCAGGATCGTTAACATGGCTATTCTTTCGGAAAAGGAAACAAGATAGCAGATATGTCCAATGCAAAAAACATAAAAAAACAGACCGAAGTCGAGTACCCCCACTGAGAACACTATGCCCCGGGTTCTGCTTCCAAGCGCAACAAAAAACGGCATAACCAAAAAAGCGTATACTGGAATGGCTATGATAAAAAAACCATACCAGTTTATCTGGACCAAATAAAACATACAAGGAATAGATAGATAAGAGACCAGGATGCCCCAGCGGTCCTCTATGCGGATATCCACCAGGGAAAAGAATTCTCTGAGGGCACAGAAGGAAAGTAGAGCTAATATCCATAGTGCAAAAGTAAAGGAAACCCATTCGGATATTGTTATTGCCAAGAAGAATACCCATATGAATCTAAGGGAAGCAGGAGTTGTTAAGCGACCTTTGCTTAAATATGAAATACCCAGAAGGATTGTTAGCAAGACTAAAGCGATCAGGGAATATATAGACGGATTTAAATCTATCATCCACTTCCCCCCAGAAAAATTTCACCAGAAACCAGAGCAGTCTTATCTATTGACTGACATTTCTTATTTAAACATTTAAAAAACACAATTCGTTCTTTCCGGGATCAACATTGCTACCTTAAATGCGATAAGATTTCTAACAGAATATCAAGCCTGCCTTGAAAAATCCCCGGAAAATGATGAACGTTTTGCCAGGGCGAACTTCTATTGCTCGGTTTGTTCTCCGGCGTTACTTTCCGCAGCGCGTTTTTTCCTTCTGGCGTATATGGGTTTTTCGATGTGCGAAAGGCCGATAAGCGCAACGGCCGCAAGCAGGGTCGCAATAAATGCCAGTTTGATTAGTCCTGCTCCGCATGCCACGCCGATACTGGCGACGACCCAAATCGTCGCCGCGGTGGTCAGGCCGTGGACGCCGCCCCTGTCCTGAATTATGGCTCCCGCCCCCAGAAAGCCCACACCGGTCACGACCTGAGCGGCTACTCGGGTGATCGAATTCGGGTCGGCTGCCATTTTTTTAGAGATTATCGCAAAGACCGCCGCACCCAGACAAATCAGGATGTTTGTTCGCAGGCCGGCCGACTTGCCGCGAAGCTCTCTTTCCAGCCCTATCGCTGCGCCAAATACGAAAGCCAGCAGTACCCCAAGTATCTCGCTTCTTGTGAGCATTGTGTTACCTTTCTATCAGCGACTCGTCGACCTTCATACCGAAATGCCTGCCGGCCTTTTCAATGTGGCCGAGCACCTTGTCGCCCGGCTTTAAGCTCGTGACCGAGACGGCCTTGCCGTCGCAGATTACCAGGCGAATTGTTTCGGCGTTCTGCATAACAAGGCTTATCGGCATACCTTCAGCTTCGGCTTCAATAAGCATCATCGGTCTTTTTTCAATCTTGTTCCTGCCCAGGTAAGCGGTCTGTGTTTTGCCGGTGTAATCGATAAGCAGAACTTCATCGCCGCCCTTCAAATCTGCCAGGTATTTGGTCTTGCCGCCGGGCGCAAGGGTATATGCGTGGACGGCCCCCGCATTAACGCGAAAAGGCCGGGACGCCACGTAAGGATTATCGATGCTTTCGGAATGCACCAGGAAAAAGCCCGATGCCGTATTCCCGACGAGCATCCCTTCGCCCAGTACCATCTGCGTGCAGGTATCGACACAGCAGCGGTCTCCCATGCCAAGCTGCTTTATTTTGGTTATAGTTGCTTCGACTAATTCGACTCTTTCGCTTATACCGCCAATTATCTCAGCGGTTTTTTTGACTTCGTTTACATCGCTGGTGTTAAGCAGGACCCCGTCGACACCTTTTTCGAGAATCTCCACCATCAGCTTCGCCTGCTCAGAAGTTTCGACCTGGACCATCACATTAGCGCCGCGACGGGCCAACAGGTTCTCAATCGGGATAATCGTCCAGTCGAGCATCCGCAGCACCACGACTTTGTCAGCGGTGACCGCTGCGGCCTTGTCTTCGTCTGCCTTGCCGGCGATATCAATGAATTCAACGTCTTTGCCGGGCACAATGTCGCCGTCTTTTTCGACAGTCTTTATTTTACCGAACTGACGGACGGTTTCGCTTTTGCCGTCACCGATTACGACTGCTTCAGCACCGCTTTCAAGGGCGGCAATGACAATGTCCTTTTTGTAAGGAATCGAATTGACCCACAGCTTTTTCATGTTTCGGCCCTCTGTTGTTTCCTATCGGTTGTTTTCCTTATGGGATTAAACCTGTATCGGTCGGGCACGTCAAGAGATTTCATATGCGGTTGTTCTGGTGTGTGGAGCATGCGCCTCAAGTCAATTTGGATTGTTCAGCGGCCTTTTTGTCTTGTGGTTCGCAGCTTCTTTATTGCTTCAAGCTGCAAAAGGGCCTCTTTGTCGCGAGGGCGATTCATTGCCTTTTTTGCCTTTATCAGAGAATCGAGGTTCAAGACGCGTATCTTTACATCGTTGACTTCATAAAGTTCACTTGCCTGCCTGACTTGCTGATAATTGCCAACGCCCTCGATTGAATCCAGACAGTCTAATTGACCGATGTCCGTATCGAGATATAGGTTTTTGAATCCTTTGCAGGTTTTCTCTGTCAAGTGGAGCTTTTTGCGGTGCGGGGTCATTCGGTGAACCGGATGCAGGCCGTCCAGCGATTTTTGAAGGGCGAGCAGATTGGCCGGGGAGAAATCACAGCAGATGTCAATATCCTCTGTTACACAGGTACAACCGTGCACAACGCCGGCAAAACCTCCAATAATCACAAAATCAACGCTGCCGTTGGCCAGATGCTCAAGGATGTTGTAAAAATCCCCTTTCATATACGTTTTGCCTTACACAGTGCCAGCGTTGTGTCAAGTGCTATTTGGTGTCGTCTGATTCGCTCGCCGGGGGGCCTCTTGAGATTCTGAATCAACATCGAAATATCGATACCGTAGTCAATCGCCGCCTTTACAGGGTCTGACTGCACTGAATTATTCTCATCTGTTTTTTTGTGGCTTCGTTTCATCGCCATACCAATGACTTGATTGACGGTTTCAGCTCTTCAGTGTTACCAGGGCCTCTTCAACGCCGGCGCTGTTGTGGACCATTTTGCACAAAGCGGCGACCATCTTTTCCGGCTTTTTGTGCTGGAAGGCGTTTCGGCCGATAGAAACCCCTGCCGCACCCGCGGCCAGGGCGCCCTCGACCATCACATTAGCGCCGCGACGGGCCAACAGGTTCTCAATCGGGATAATCGTCCAGTCGAGCATCTGCAGCACCACGATTTTGTCAGCGGCGATCGATGCGGCCTTGTCTTCACCTGCCTTGCCGGCGATATCAATGAATTCAACGTCTTTGCCGGGCACAATGTCGCCGTCTTTTTCGACGGTCTTTATTTTACCGAACTGACGGACGGTTTCGCTTTTGCCGTCACCGATTACGACTGCTTCAGCACCGCTTTCAAGCGCGGCAATGACAATGTCTTTTTTGTAAGGAATCGAATTGACCCAGAACTTCTTCATTTCCCTGGTCCCTGAATTTGTGTTTGCTTTACTTTGTTATTTGGCTTACTTAGTTCCCAGTATTCTTTCAGGTCAATATTTTCTTCGTCCTTTAACAAATCCCGAAGGATATATCGATGACTAGCGCCGGTTATTACCACAAGCCGTTTTCCTGGGTATTGCTTTGCAGCTTTAATAATATTGTCTACCATTATCCTATTACGCTGATGCCACTGGTCCCGAGCAAAGTGAAAATCATTAATAACTGTTTCATATTCCGGATACTTTTTCAGAATAGTTGGTATTATATCATAACATAATGACATCTTTATCCTGATGACTGAATCGTGAGCCTCGGAGTTGATAATCGCAGGCTCACTATTTATGAACAAATATCCTTCAGCTTGACCGACATGGCCAAGTAGTCGGGCTATCTTGAGGTCAACAGAGTTAGGGTCTTCTTTTGTCTTCTGTTTAAACCATTCATTGAAAAGTTTGTTACCTCGCTCTTGTCTCCCGAAATAATTGGTCTTCTTAAAGTTTTCCTGTCTATCGGGCCTATCAAAAGGGATCTGTTTTATGCCGAGTTTCACTGCAACGACATCTGCTGCCCAGCCTTCAGGATGTTTCTGGGGATCCCTGAAAAGCGGTCTGCCATTGGGGTCGACTTGACTTAATGGCTGCTCATTTAGAATCGCATCCGGCTTCAGCGACAGAATTATCTGCCTTAATATCTCAGGGTTGTACTTTGGGTTTTTGTAGTGACCACCATGAATAGTGCCTACAATTACCACCTGTGTTTTTTGGGTCTTAGCTGATACTTTCGAGTCCGCGAAAAGATTTCCAACAAACAACACGCAACAAAACGGTAATATCAAGATTGAATCTTTTACGATTTTTGTCATTCTCTTAGCTTTGTAATATTCCTATCGCCTCTTCTATGCTCGCATCTTCATGGACCATTTTGCACAAAGCGGCGACCATCTTTTCCGGCTTTTTGTGCTGGAATGCGTTTCGGCCGATAGAAACCCCTGCCGCACCGGCGGCCAGGGCGCCCTCGACCATCTTGAATATATCTTCGTCACTGTCCATCTTGGCTCCGCCGGCAATTACCACAGGGACAGGACAGCCTTCGACAACCTGGCGAAAGCTTTTTGCATCGCCTGTGTACACTACTTTAACTATGTCAGCCCCGAGCTCCGCGCCGACTCTTGCGGCGTGCTTCACATACTTCACGTCATATTCGTCTTCAATTTTTGGTCCGCGTGTATACATCATAGCGACCAGCGGCATCTGCCATTCCATGCAGGCCTCGCTGATAAAGCCCAACTGGCTCAGCATATCTCTGTCAGTTTCAGCACCGAGATTGATGTGGATGCTTACCGCATCGGCGCCGAGTTTAATTGCCTCCTCGACGGTGCAGACCAGTTCCTTGGCGTTCGGGTCGGGGCTTAACGATGTCCCGCCGGACAAATGAATGATAAGCCCGACATCTCCGCCTGTACCCCTGTGACCTGCGCGGACGATGCCCTTGTGCATCAGGATGGCGTTTGCCCCGCCGGCGACGACCTTACTGATTGCATCCCGCATATCGGTCAGGCCATCGACCGGACCGACCGTTACGCCGTGGTCCATCGGGATAATGACCGTTTTTCTGGAATTACGGTCGATTATCCTTTCCAGTCTTATTCTTTTTCCTATCATTGATCGTTCTCCACCAAATTGGTCTCTTGTTTGGACTAATAATCTAACCGCGGTCGCACCAAAGGCAAGAAAAAAAGGCCGGACCACAGGGACCGGCCTTGCATAAGCTGGTTACAGTTATTCTTAATCAAGGGCCTCGCTTATCTCTTCGTAGAACTGTGCGTACTTGTCTTTGTCGGGGCCTTTGCGTTTTGCTATTGCCGCACGCGGGTGCTCGTTGAGGATGCCCGTAATCATATACGGTATCAGATAACCCCACTCGATTTCCTTGCGCATCGGTATCAGATAATCCTGCAGGACTTTCAGAATGGGCTTGATGTTGAATTTGGGATTTTTCAAAAAGCCAACCAGAAGTTCCAGGCAGCAGTTGCCCGGCCCTCTGCCGATGCCGTAGAGCGAGCCGTCGACGAAATTGGCGTCGTGGATGATTCCCTCGATGGTGTTGGAGAAGGCAAGCTGCTGATTGTTATGACAGTGCACACCGAGCGTTTTGCCGGGCAGATGCTCCTTGTAAAGTTTGACCAGATACTCGATTTGCTCGCAGAACAACGCACCGAAACTATCAACGACATAGACGATATCGACCGGTGCCTTTGCAAGCTGCTTGAGTGATTCGACAAGGTCGGGCTCTCTTTCCTTCGAGATGGCCATTATGTTGCAGGTGGTTTCATACCCGAGGTCGCGGCATTTGTTGATAAGCTCAATCGCGCTGTCGATGTATTTGACGTAGGTGGCGACACGAATCATATCGACCGGGCTTTCGTCTGCCGGTGCGAAGTGCTGCTCCTTGACGCGGTACGCGTCGACCATAATACTGATTTTCAACTCCGACTCCACTCCGTCGATGACCTCTCGAATCTTATCATCATCGCAGTATTTCCAGGCGCCAAACTCTTCCGGCGGAAACAGCTCTCTGCTGGAGCGATAGCCGAACTCCATATAGTCGATACCGCTTTTGGAAAGGGCCTTATAAACGCCCCTGACGAATTCGTCGGTAAAGTAGTGGTTGTTGATAAGCCCACCGTCTCTGATTGTGCAGTCCAGTACCTTAATCTGTTCTCTGTACATCTCTATTGACCTGACCTTCCTCTAAAACTTCTCCAGTATTCCTTCCACGAGGTCCTTCTCAACGTCTACCGCCCACTGTCCCTGGTGGCGGTAAATTTCGCCTATTTTATCAATTAAAACGAACTTTGGCCACTGGTTAACGGCCTTTTTGTCCCTTTTTATTGCTTCTATCAACGTGTCTTTGGCCAGATTCTTCGGTATTGAGACCGGCACGCCGAGTTTTTCAAGCATTTTTCGGATTCTTTCGAGCCGCTCGGCGCTGCCCAGCCCCAGCTCGATTTCAATCAGGCCCGCGCCGATTATCCCGATTGATACGGCCTCGCCGTGCAGCAGTTCATAGCCGCTCGCCTGTTCGACGGCATGGCCGATTGTATGGCCGTAATTGAGCATACGCCGCTGATTTTTCTCAGTCGGGTCGGCCTCGACGACGGCCGCCTTAATCCGGCAGTTGTAACACGCCATTTTCTCCAGCACCCAAAGCTCTCTTGCCAGCACCGCATCGAGATTGCTTTCAAGAAAACCGAAGTATTCACTGTCGGCAATCAGGGCGTGCTTGACCGATTCGACCAGCCCTGCCCGGTACTGTCTGTCGTCGAGGGTTTTGAGCGTTGCTGCGTCAACGTAGACTGCCGCCGGCTGCCAGAACGCGCCGAATGCGTTTTTGCTCACCGTCGAATCGACGCCGGCCTTGCCGCCTATGGCAGAATCGGCCTGGGCAACCGTTGTCGTTGGCATCTGGATGACGGGTACGCCTCGTTTGAAGATTGCCGCCGCGAAACCTGCTATATCACCGACGGTCCCGCCGCCGAGAGCAACCACTACGGTGTCTCTACCCAAAGAGGCCTTTTCCATCGTCTCGATTATTGAAACCACCGTCTCGATATTCTTCGAGGTCTCACCCGCGGGACTTATGACAAACACCGGCACATTTACACAGCCCAAAAGCCTTGTAAGATGGCCGGCACTGACCAGGTTTTCATCGGTAACGACAAAGGGATTGTAATTGCCAAAGTCAGCCTGTATCCTCGGCCACAGGCTCGTAAGTATCTCAGAACCTACGACCACCTTGTAGCTCGCAGCCTCCGTCGCCGGTATTTTTACTTCCAGTTCACTCATAAACTCTAACTTCCTGCCACCAGCCAATCCCTGATGACGCAGAAAACAGAAAAACGCAAGTATACCGGCTTAGGGTCGTAAACGCAAGTGTTTAGCTGGCTTAGCACAAGGTGTACGTTGAGCCGGCCGGTGCTATTCAGCATGGCAGATGCTGCTGCTCGAACACAAATAGTCGGTTTTCCGTATTCACATAGTGTCGTTCTTGATAGTGCTGCCGGAAAAGCTATAATAGCTGTGACATATCTGAGCTTGCAGGAGTTAAAAGATGAACAGGGACCGAGCAAAACGCTACGCCATAAGCGTCTGGAAAGAATGGCGAATAACTGTCTTTTTGATAGTCTTCGTATTAATACCGGCAAAATCGTCCCTTGCGGACTGGAACTGGGTCCCGACCGGCTCAATGAACCCTACGATACTCGAAGGCGATTTCCTTTTTGTAAACAAGGTGGCATATAGCCTGCGGCTGCCTCTGACACTTTGTCATCTGGCTAAATGGTCGGATCCCCAAAGGGCCGACATTGTAATCTGTTTTTCTCCGGAGGATGGAACTCGCTTGGTCAAGAGAGTAGTTGGTGTCCCCGGCGATATGATTGAGATGCGCCGCAAGAAGCTTGTTTTGAACGGACAGGCATTGGACTATACTGTCACCGGTTTGGAATACATCGAAGGCGGCTCCGTCGACCGCGCCCGCATATTGGCCACCGAAGATTTGAGCGGTGTCGCGCATACTGTTGCATGGATGCCCGGGTTTGGCGAGCCACAGAGCTTCGGGCCAATCGAGGTGCCGCAAGGCCATTACTTTGTAATGGGCGACAATCGCGACGCCAGCAAGGATTCGAGAACCTTCGGATTCGTGCAAAGAAAGGCCATAGTCGGCAAAGCCGGCGCCGTAGTCTGTTCATTCGATATCACCGACAAATACCAACCCCGATTCAAAAGATTCTTCAATTCTCTGAAATAATCTGTCTTCCGGTAAGCTGGA
>Ga0209976_10001806_pt1 | contig 12433 bp, 10 predicted proteins | sample SumtaG_FD_182806 | JGI IMG/M metagenome (GOLD analysis project Ga0209976, IMG submission 182806) | Deep subsurface microbial communities from Indian Ocean to uncover new lineages of life (NeLLi) - Sumatra_00157 metaG (SPAdes) (version 2) | ecosystem: Environmental > Aquatic > Marine > Oceanic >...
TAAAATTTCAAGTATGAGATTTGATTATTTTATTTAGGAAATGGGAAAAAAGCCTAATTTTATCGGAATTGGAACGACTAAGGCGGCTACGACTTGGATATTTCAATGTTTGAAAGAGCATCCTGAAATTTGTGGTAGCTCAGTGAAAGACACTCGGTTTTTTAATACTGAATATTATTACCGAAAAGGACTTAATTATTATTATTCCTTTTTTAAAAATTGTCCAAAAAATTCAATTAAAGGAGAAATAACACCGGATTATATATATCATCAGAAAACACCGTATTTAATCAGAAAGCATTTCCCTGATGTAAAAATTATTATTGTTCTGAGGAATCCTATAGAAAAAATATATTCAGAGTATAGATTTCAGAAAATCAGAAAACTAAGATTAAGTATTTATAAAACGCTTGAAGAAGCAATTAAAAAAGATCCTATGCTTACAAAAATGGGTTATTATTATAAACAAATCTCAAAATATTATGATCTCTTTCCAAATGAAAATATTTTAATATTATTTTTTGATGATATTGAAAAGAATCCAATAGAATTTATGAAGAAAATTTACACTTTTATTGGCGCAAAAAATATTGATTTTATTCCCCCTTCTATAAACAGAAAAATAAATATTTATGGAGAAATTGTTGGTCAAAATAAGATACCATATATTAACTCGATTTCTTATAAGATGATCATCCATTTAAAGGAAGATCGTTTTGTAAAAAAATTTATAAAAAAAATAAGATTAGATGAGTTTTTACAAAAATTTTTGGTTTTTAATGTAAAAAGGCTCATTAAAACTGATATTGTAAAAAATAATAATAATTTGTCTATGAATACAAATACCAAAAATTACTTAAGACTAATTTATAAAGAAGAGATCAAGAAATTGGAAAAATTTCTTGGCATTGATTTATCTCATTGGAAGGAGAATTAATATTGTTCATTAAAATTGTATTTAATTATTCATTTTATACATATCTATAAATTTATCTGAAAGAGGATATTTGTCTCTAATTTCTTTTAGATATATAATATCAGCATCACTAGCACAATATTTCTCATGACAAGGGTAAGGATTTCTTTTTAGCTTTACTTTCCCAGAAGTTAAATCATCTATTTTTGAAACTTTTAAAATAGAAAAATTATGTTTTACTAAAAGATTATATATTTTATTAAGAAAGTGATTATATACCCATTTAGTTATATCTAAATTATTCAATTTTTTTCTTATTGTTATTTTATTATCGGGTTTACCAATTTCACCAGAACAACATCTTAATACAGAACCATTTAAAGATAAATCTATTCGATCAACCCCGGCATAACAATCTAAACCTTTAGTTTGATTGAATTCAACAAAATATTTATATTCTTCCTGGGAATAATAATATCTTCTCAAAATTTCCCGTTCTTCTTTAGAATATCCTCTAGGATATTTTTTCCCTAAATATCTGAAATTGGGCGTAAAAAACGATTGTAATCTAAGATTGATATCATATTTTTTAAAAAAATCATAAATTTTAGGGATTTTTTTAATAATAGGTGGAAAACAAACTAAACTAACGAAAACATTGCATCCTGCTTTTTTTAGTTTGAGAACATTTTCTTTAAATTTACTTAAGAGTATAAATTCGGGATGAAAAGAACAATGAAAAGACATTTTACTCTTAATAAATTTGTTTAAATATTTATCAGGATCAAAAGAATTGTTTGTAACAAGCTCAAGAATTTTTACGTTTGGTATTTTATTAATATAAATTGCGCATTTTTTAGCCCAGTTATCGAATAATAATTCCCCGTCAAAATTTACCCTGACTAAAATATCATCATTCACTTTAGATAGTTTATCCCATATAAATTTTGTTTGAAGTAAATGAAATTTAGTAAAAAAATAAGGTTTAACTCTATGACATCGTGGAATGCAATAAGAACATTCGAAATTACACAACAGTCTAAAATCATTAAAGGAAGAATGCCGAAAATTAACCCTTAAAATACCGTTTTCAGTTAGTTTAACCATGATTGAATTTTTCTAGTAATGCTTTTGTTTGAAATTAGAGATTAAATCTTTTTTTAATTTTTACATTTATCATTAAATAAAATCGATTTAAATATGAGTTTGAAAAAACTTTAAGCGAGTATAATTTTGAATGGAATCCCCTTACAAAAAGACTGTTTACGAATGATTTTACTCTAAACAGCAACTTTAAAATATTTAATTGGAATTTTCTCTTTTCATAGTAAATTAGTGAAATTTCCCATTTTTTTAGCGTTTTAAGGGAATTTTCATAAGTGTAATATTTACGTGGTTTTTGAGTAAGCCAAAAATTATCATCTATAAATCCTTGTTCTTTCGCTATTCTATATAAATCAGTTCCAGGCAAGAGAGAAGTTTTGGAAATTCTAATCCTTTGTGGTTTTATTAACCTCAATAATGAAATCGTTTTTTTTATGGTTGCATCTGTTTCTCCAGGATTCCCAACCATTAGAAAAGGTTCTGCGAGGAGATTATATTTATTTATTATAGAGAAAGATTTAATTATCGTCCCTAGTGTTGAAGATTTATTGATTGTGTTAAGTATTTTTTTTGAACCTGATTCAACTCCTAAAGATATACAGATACAGCCTGCTTTTTTTAACCACAAAACTAAATCTTCAGTAATTGACTCAGGCCTTGAGAAGCATTCAAAGAATATTTTTAGGTTACGGTTTACAAGTTCCTTACATACTTGTATTGATCTCTCAGGTATTAATGTAAATGTTGAATCTAAGATTTTAAAAAACAATATACCTAAAGTTTTGTGATAAAATTCAATCTCGTCAACAATATTTTCAGGTGATCTCAAACGGTATTTATTTCCCCAGAAAACAGGTGCGGCACAAAATTTACAATTAAATGGGCATCCTCTTGAAGTTGCAATCATAGCACATTTGCCTTTTTCGTATATTTCTGAAAATTGGGATAAATGTTCTACTTCAATTGGATATCTGTATAGTATAGGAAGATACTTCTTAAATAAAGCTAATTGAGCTTCTGAGTAAGGAAATGGTAGGGAATCTAAATCTATTATGAGATCATCCAAGTGAGAACCATTTTTAATTACTCTTCCATTTATTTTATATGCAATACCTTTTACTGATTCTAAAGGAAGTTTTCCTTCAATAACTTTCAACAAATTCAGTAATTTTATTTCTCCTTCTCCTAATACTACATAATCTATTTCATAGTAATTTAACAGTTGTTCATACATATGAGTTGAGTGGTGGCCTCCGAAAATTATTTTCGTTTTTTTATCAATTTTTCGAATAAGAGATATCAATTTTAGAGAGTTTTGTCTTGTTTCTGAAAGACATGATATTCCAATAATATCCGCATTTTCTTCTCTTAAAACTACTTCAATGTAGCTCCAAGTATCAAAAAAAAAATCATATACTTTACAATCATAACCATTTTGCAGCAAAAAAGAATTTAAATAGAATAAACCTATTGGGGGGTAAACATCAATGAATGGAGTGTTGACATAGTGTGATTGATTAAATCCAGGAGGATATATTAATAAAATTTTCATTTAACTTTATTAAAAATCTTTGATTGTAAGTAATTCATAATTATCAATTAGATATTCAGGAAAGGGATATTTTTTTCTAAATTCATTCAAGTGCATGAAAAGAGTATTAGAAAAACAACTATATGTGTGGCAGGGATAAGGTTTTTCTGCGAGTCTTACTCGCCCTGAAAGTAAATCGAAAATACTTGTATCATTGTGATATCTCATTTCGATTTTTGCAATTAAATTTCTTATTATATTATTCCGAAGAAAATCATTAATTTTAAGTCCAAATTTTGTATTAATTAAATTTTTAATTCCAACTTTTTTTTTACTTGGACTCCCAATATTTCCCGTAAAGCATCTTCTGACGGTCCCATCAAGAAAAAGCTGAATAGAATCAACACCGGCATAACAGTCTAGACCGATAGTTTTTTGTAAATCAACTGCATAGTGATGATATTCTTCATAATTAATGTATTTCTTCAATAATTGACGTTCTTTTTCTGTGTAGTCTTGAGGATACTGTTTTCCATAATATTTAAAACCAAAAGTATGGAAGGGTTGAAGTATCAAGGGAATATGATTTTTTTTTAGTAACAAATGAATTTTTCTTATATTTTTAATTATTTGAGGTCTGAAAACTAACCCAGAAAAGACAGTACCTCCTGCCTCTTTTATTTGAATACAATGATTAATATATTTTTCAAGTGTTATAGAATCAGGATGAAAAGAACAAAGAAAAACTGATTTTTTTATATCCATTTCATTTAAATAAGTCTTTGGAGAAACAGAATTATTAGTAAGAATTTCAAAAACTTTTACATTAGGAATTTTATTGATATAAAATGCACATTTTCTGCCCCATTTATCAACTAAAAATTCTCCATGGAAATTGACTTGGGCAAGTATTTGATCATCTAATTTGGAAAGATTATCCCAAATAAGTTTTGTTTGCTGAAAATGATATTTATTAAACGATATTTGTTTTACTTTCATATTGTTAGATATACAATAGGAACAATTGAAATTACACTTAACCCTATAAGCATTATCAGTAAAAGATCTCTGGTATATTCTAAGGATACCATTTTTAGTTAATTTCATTATATTATAAACTTTCTCTAATTAAATGCTAATATTCATTATTTTGTTAACTCATAATTATCAATAAATCTTTCAGAAGGAGGATATTTTCCTACAAATTCTTTTAAATGCATGAAATGAGCATAGGGATGGCAATAATTCTCATGGCAAGGATAAGGGTTCATTTCAAGCCTTATTTTTCCCGATATCAAATCCTGTAAATGATGATCCATTGGAATATATCCTCTGACTTGTCTTAAAAAATTCTTTTCTATCTTACCCCCTAAGAACAAATTAATTTTATCTCTTACTTTTTCTGGAATCATGCTTTTTAATTTCGATTTTTTTTTTGAATAAGATCCTAATGCCCCTGTAAAGCATCTCCTAACAGCTCCATTAAGAAATATATTGATCATATTAACTCCTGCATAGCAATCTAGACCTTTTGTTCTTTTTCGCTCTACTGAATATTCATAGCCTTCTTTACAGTCAAAATATTTTTTTAAAATCTTTCGCTCTTTTATAGTATAATCTTTAGGATATTGCTTTTCTAAATATTTAAATCCATGAGTTTGAAAGGCTTGCAATTTGAGTTCAATATCAGATTTTTCAAATCTATTATAAATCTTGGGAATCTTACTTATTATTTGGGGGGTACATACCATATTAGCAAATACTTCACATCCTGCTTTTTTTAATATATTACAATTATTGATAAAATTCTCAAGTGTAATAAACTCAGGATGATATGAACAGTTAAAGGAAGATTTAACCAAATCTAACTTATCCATATATTTTTTTGGATTAATTGAATTATTTGTAATGATTTCAAAAACTTTAACATTGGATATTTTATTTATGTAAAACCCACACTCCTTAGCCCATTTGTCTGCAAAAATTTCTCCATGGAAATTTATTCTTACATGAATGCTATCTTCGATTTTAGAAAGTAAATCCCATATGAATTTGGTTTGTTGGAAATCTTCCTTATTAAAACGTCTTTCCTTAATTTTAAGGTTGTTTATTATACAATAGGAACATTTAAAATTACATATTAGTCTTGATAAATTATCCGTTGAATCTCTAAAATGAACGCTTAGTACTCCATTCTTAGTTAATTTTACCAAATTGGTCACTTAAAATAAATCCACGATTTATATCTATATTTGAAGTTTCATTTAAAAATATCTTTATTTCATTTATTTTAGTTAAAATGTTTAAAATAATAAAAAAATTAAATAAATCAAAAATAGTATTGAGAAGAAAAAAATTATTGATAACCAAGAATTTAAGAAATTCTTTATGATGTTTTTTTTTAGTTCAATAGCCTTATTAGGACAAAATTCTGCACAAGTGTAACACTTGATACATACTCTTTTATCCCATCTTGGTAATGACTTACCTTCTTCTAATACTTCTGGAAGAATAATCGCTTTTACCGGGCAAATCTCCGAACAGGTGTAACATAAGTCACATTTTAATTTATTGAATGTAATAGACTGACGAGTTAATGTCTTATAAACGTATTCAATAACAAGTCTTGAATTCATAATTATGATTCTTTTTATTGAAGTTTTTGGTTTTTTAAACTTTTTTCTTACAGATCGAATTGATGAACCTACAAATTCAAATTTTTTCAGATCTGAGGTTCCTAGACCTTTTTCTTCTGCTTTAGATATATAGGATATTTCACTCGGATTGAAATCAATTATTTGACAAATCACTGTATCCAATGCTACAGGATCATAACCCGCAATTATAAGATTCATTTTAACAACATCTCCCATAGATGGTCCCATACCTTCTTGACATAAATAACCATCAACAATCGTCAATTCGGGATGGAAAACGGAATATACATCAACTAGCGCAGAGTTAAGCCTCTCTTCGGTTTTACATAATTTATGGATCTTTCGTTTATATCCTAAAATTACTGTTCCAAACATATTTTTAATTGAACATGTGAGTTTGGTATTAATATGCGTTTTAATTTTAGGAATATTGATAATCATATCAAATTCCTCTAACAATCGTGAAGCAGGAAATTCTTTAAGAATCAGAGGGCTTTCTACTTTATAAGATTTGCATTTTGTTCTTTCAAATGGAATGAATTCAATATGTTCTTCTTCACAAACCTTTCTTATACCACATACTTCAAAGGCTAAATCAGTTATACCTTTTAAATATGTCCCACTTGAATCTGCAACAATTATCCTTTTTGGATTGAATTGTTTTAACCACTGAATAACAGCGCGTAATACAGCAGGATGAGTTGTCACAGCTTTTTCTGGTTTCTTCGGAGCTAATAGGTTTGGTTTTATTAATATTTTCATACTTGGGTTTATAAAAAGATTACCAGCGTTTATTAAATTTAAAGCCTCGAAAACAGCAGATTTTACATCATCATTGTTGATTTTGGTTATTGCGATTTTATTATTATTATTCATTATTCCATTCTTATGAGATTTAGATTAATTTTTGATTGAAGATTTTTATATATTTTTAACTTTGATTTCGAAATATTAACTAACTAAAAGCCTTGTTTTATAAAAATATTAAAGCCTTATTTTTTTAAAAATTGATTCCAAATCTAAAATTTTTTTTTCAATATTAAAAATTTCTCTTACATGTTCCTTTGCGCATTTTGAAAATTCGACGAAAAGTCTTTTATCTTTCATAAGTTTTATAGCTTTCTTGGCAAAATCATTAATTTCATTACTTTTTATAATATAACCGGTTTTTCCATTTAAAATAGTTTCTGAAGGCCCCCCTTCAAAGGCAATTACTGGAGTGCCATTTTGCATTGATTCTAAGGGAATTAATCCATAAGATTCTTCTATAGCGGTATACAAAGTTAAAGTAGATTGCGAATAAAAATAGTTCAACTCTTCTTCTGCAATAAATCCAAGAAATATTACATTTTCCTTCGGAATTTTTAATCTTTTTATTAAATTTCGAATAATAAAACAATTTTCTTTAGTTATCAACCCGCCAATTAACAATATTGTGTTGGATAATTGGTGAATAATTTTCTTAAAAATATAGATCAATTCTTTGGCGCCCTTCATATGATGTGAAAAACCTAAAGCCAAAATTATAGAAGTATTATTTGAGATATTTAATTTTTCCTTTATAGAAAAATCATGTAATTCATCAATTTCTTCAATTACTTTAATTCCAGGGTTATGTAAATAGCTGTCTAAACCATATACTTCTTGTATGCGTTTTTTTATAAAATTACTAATACATATTATGTTATCTGCAAGACGTACACTTTTAACATCAATTTTCTTATATATAAGTCTTAGAAACCAACTACTAAACTTTATGTAAAGTGGTGCTGTCGAATAAAATTTTTTATCGTGGAAAAAGCGAAAAGGTTCAAAACAATAATACACATGTTTTACGTGATTAATCCTTTTTGTTTTAGAAACAAAAAAATTTGCGGGAAAATTAATAGGTATAATTAAATCATTATCTAATTTATTTAATATTTTAACATAATTCTTCTTTGTTTTATAAAAACGTAACCAATACAAAGGATTGGAGGGTAAAAATCCACCTAATTCTATAAGAGAAATGTTGTCATTAAACTTGTAAAGGTCTCGGTCAATTTTCTGTGCTACAACAGTTATTCTATGTCCCATTTTAGAAAATTTATCAGTATAGTCTAATAAGGATTTTCCACTACCAATTAAAACAGTTAAATGAGAAGTTACAAAAGTTATATTCATTATCTCGAATAATCTACATGTTTATTATCAAATTTTTACATATGGTTCAAAAAGAATATAATAGGAATAATATTATAAAGAAATAATAATTTTTAAATGATTAAAAAAGTCGGTTACAATTCTGTAAGCTCTAGATAGTATAAAAAGAGAAAATATGAAAATTCTTGTAGTTGGTGCTGGATTTACAGGTTGTTCATTAGCACGTTTAATGAGTGATAGAGACCACAATGTATCAATAAAAGAAAAGTTAAATCATATTGGAGGTTTATGTTATTCTAAGAAAAGTAATAATGGTATTTTATATGAACCTTATGGAGCACATACATTCCATACAAAAGATAATCGAATTAAAGAATTTGTTCAAGGTTATTCAAAATTTAACACATACATCCATAAAAAGGGAATAATAATAAACGGAATATTAAGACCTTTTCCGTTAAGCATAGAAACTATTAAAGAAATGCCAGAAAAAGACCAAATTTTGAAAGAGATTGAAGAAGGACCAGCTAAGTTAAATTATGATAATTTTGAAACATATATGATATCTTTAGTAGGGAAAACATTATACAAATTATTTATTTATAACTATACCAAAAAAATGTGGGGTATTGAACCTAAAGAATTAAATTCTGATTGGGTAACTAATAGGGTTGAAATTAGGGAATCTAATTCAGAGTTATTTAAAGATCAATGGCAAGGATTACCTATTGAAGGATATACAAATTTCTTTGAAAATATGATATCTGATATTCCAATAGAATATGATAAAAATAATTATAATAAATCAAATTATGACCTAGTTCTCTTTTCAGGTAAAATAGATGAGTTGTACCAATATAAATTTGAAATTTTACCTTATAGGAGTTTACGGTTTGAATACTCATTTAATGAACCGTGGCAAAATGAGAATTTTGGCACAATAAATCTTCCCCAGCATCCTATCTACATCCGTAAGACTAATTTTAATGTTTTATACCAACAGAATATGAGTTTTTCGTGTATACAATATCAAAAATCGGTTCCAGCAATAGATTCAGATTTACCAATGTACCCAATCTATACAAGAGAGAATCTTACTTTATTTGATAAATACTTAAAAGAAGCTTGTAAATCAGATAAGGTTATTCCTGTTGGACGTCTAGGATTATATAAATATTTAGATATGGACAAAGCTGTTTCGTTATCAATGGATTTGGTTCCACTGATTGAAAAATGGAAAGATGCATATCCAGACAAAAGATATCAGGAAATAAAGGTAATATTAGATAAATATTGAAATTCTAGTGATATGAGAAAAGAAGATTTCCCATTTGTTTCAATAATATTTCCTAACTGGAATGGCAAGAATGATGTTATAGAATGTGTAAATTCATTAAGAGAGCAAAAATACCCGAAAGATAAATGTGAAATAATTATAATTGATAATGGTTCAGTAGATGGTTCACAGAAAGCAATAAAAAAAAATTATGCTAAAATGAAAAAAGAGGGATGGTATAATTTAAAACTTATAGAAAACCAGAAAAATTTAGGGTCGAGTCTGGCTAGGAATAAAGGGATTAAAGCCTCCGATGAAAAAAGTAAGTATATTTGGATGTTGGATAATGATATTGTAGCAGATAGTATCGCATTAAGAGAGATGGTGAAAATAACAGAGAAATATGAAGAAATTGGAATTGTTGGATCAGTTAATTATTACTATGAAGAGCCAAAAGAAATATATTACATGGGAAATATGTTAAATTGGAAAACTTGGACATTCAAACATATTTATAAAACACAACTAAATCGCTCACATGTATATATTGTTGATTGTGTAGCGACTAGTTCATTAATAATAAAGAAGGGAATAATTAAAGAAATAGGAATTTTAGATCCTGATTATTTTTGTTATTTTAATGATTTAGATTGGTGTATAAGAGCGCAAAAATCAGGGTATAAAATAGCCATTGCATTAAATTCAAAAATATGGCATAAAGTATCAAAGTCAACAAAGAAAATTCCAGGATTTAAGTTATATTACTCAATTAGAAATATAATTATTTTAATAAGAAAAAATGCAAGTCTACAAAAATATATCTTTTTTTTATTATACCTATTTATTTATACCATCCCAAGAAAAGTCTTGTCACTTATTTTCCAAAAAAGTACTTCTGATATTAGGTGTTTGTTTAAAGGTTTGAAAGATGGATTACTTAGATAAAATTACTATATTTTTTCTTAAACTATTAGCTTTTTATCATATTCTTTAATTTAAATAAATGCTTTTAAATTAATAGAACAAGAGGAGTTAATCTTTAAACAACCTCATGACTAAAAAAGTATTAATTACTGGTGGAGCCGGTTTTATTGGTTCACATTTAGTTGACAAATTAATAGAAGAAAAGCAATATGAAGTTACTGTTTTTGATATTTTAGAAGAACAAGTGCATGGAAACACAGATAAACCACCAGAATATTTAAATAAAAAAGCTAAGTTTCTAAAAGGTTCTGTTACTGATTATGAGAAGTATGAAGAATTAGTAAAAGAAAATGAGGTTATCTTTCATTTGGCGGCCATGGTCGGTGTTGGTCAATCAATGTATCAAATTAAAAAATATGTAGATAATAATATTTTAGGAGTAGCAAACTTACTTGATATATTAGCTAATAAGAATCACAATGTTGAAAAAGTTGTTATTGCTTCGTCTAATACCGTATATGGAGAAGGAAAATCTAAATGCGGAAACTGTGGAATATTTTTTCCAAATCTAAGATCACATAAGCAATTAGAAATGAAGAATTGGGTAATAACATGTCCTTCCTGTGGACAAAAAAGTGAATCATTATTAACTGATGAAATGACACCTTTCAATTCTAGTTCCATATATGCTCTTTCTAAACAAGTTCAGGAAGAGATGGGTTTAATGATTGGAAGTACTTATGGAATAAATACCACAATATTAAGGTTTTTTTTAGTTTATGGTTCAAGACAAGCTCTTTCAAATCCGTACACAGGTGTATGTTCAATTTTTAGTTCTAGATTATTACATGGAAAACCTCCAATTATTTTTGAAGACGGGAATCAATCGAGAGATTTCGTAAATGTTGATGATGTTTGTCAAGCGCTTCTTCTATCAATTGATAAAAAGGCTGCAGATGGAGAGATTTTTAATGTTGGAACAGGTTTACCAATTACAATAAAAGAAGTAGCAGAGATTATTACTAAAAAAATCAACCCAAGTCTTAAACCTATATATAACCAACAATATAGAGTAGGGGATATTAGACATTGTGTTGCTGATATTTCTAAAATTAAAAGAGAATTAGGGTTCAAACCTTCGAAAACATTTAAACAAGGAATTAATGAGGTAATTGATTGGATTAAACAACAAAAACCAAATATTAGAGACCAGTCACAAAAAGCAACACAAGAATTAAAAGAAAGAGGTCTATTAAAATAATAATTCTTTATCAATAGAGGATTAACAGTTAAAATGAAGAAAATAATAATAACGGGAGCAAATGGATTTTTAGGATCTCACCTAACTGATTTTTTAATAAATAAAGATTATGCTGTCTTTGCTCTAGATTTACCAAATCGTAAATGGAAAAATCTTTCTCATTATATAAAAGGCCAAATGGAGTTTTCTTCAGAGGAAAAACTAAAATCATTTGGAGGAAAAATTCAAATCCCTACCTCTAATGAAAAATTAACAATTCTAGAGTGTAATCTCAAAAACGCTCAATTATTAGAGAAAATAATTAAAGAAGTTAAGCCTAAATATCTTTTTCATTTTGGAGCACAACCATTAGTTATACCTTCTTGGGAAAATCCCATAAATACAATAGAAACTAATGTTATCGGAACAATTAATGTTTTTGAGCCAATAAAAAAGAATAAAATCAATACAAGAGTTATTACTGCTTGTACAAGCGCTGAATATGGTACAACTACATCACTTCAACGCCCATTAAAAGAAACAGATCCCCTACTAGCTATTCATCCTTATGGTATAAGTAAGATTGCGACAGAACTCCTTACTCGCCAATATTTTATAAATTTTGGCATAGAAATAATTAATA
>Ga0209976_10001808_pt1 | contig 12431 bp, 10 predicted proteins | sample SumtaG_FD_182806 | JGI IMG/M metagenome (GOLD analysis project Ga0209976, IMG submission 182806) | Deep subsurface microbial communities from Indian Ocean to uncover new lineages of life (NeLLi) - Sumatra_00157 metaG (SPAdes) (version 2) | ecosystem: Environmental > Aquatic > Marine > Oceanic >...
GCTCGGCGATTGTCATGCCGTGCCGCATCGGCATGGGGAACTGCCCCACGAAGGACTCATAACCCGCCTCCAGCATAGGTCCCTCCATGGCCACGCCTCCGATCGGATTCGGCCGGTCGCAGACGATAACGGGAAGACCTTTCCGCGCTGCGGCGCGCAGGCAATTGGCCATGGTGTAGATGAAGGTATAGATGCGCGCGCCGACATCTTGAATGTCGATGACCATCACATCGATCAGGTCGAGCATTGCCGGCGTCGGCTCGCGCGTTTCGCTATAGAGCGAGAAGACCGGAACGTTGCGCGCGGTGTCCTCGGCATGGGGAGTCTCGACCATGTTGTCCTGGAGGTCCGAGCGAAAGCCGTGCTGGGGGCCGAAAATCGCCGTGAGCTTAAAGTCTCGCGCGGAAGCGAGCCCGTCAACGACATGCCGGAAGCTACGGTCGATCGAGGCGGGGTTGGCAACCACGCCGATGCGCAATCCGTTGAGACGCGACGAGGCGAGCAGGCGTTCGGACCCGAGCAGCATAGGTCTAAGAGCGCTTGAGCGGGAGGAGGGACGTTCGACGCATGAGATAAAGCTGAGGCATCAAGCCCTCCTGCCGGTTAGAGAGTGTTTGGAGATATTGACGGTCCGTCGCAGCGTTTGAAACTTGGGTCCTGCTATGGTAGTCGGCGGCGGGGCCGGCCGGAAGCCTGAGGGAAATCCTTGAAAACCTGGCGCGTTCGAGGCGTGGCGCGCCCAAGACCTCTATGCCCGATTCGACCCCTTCTGCTGGTAGAATGCGCTAAAGAGGCTCAGTGGAGATTGCATGAGTAAAGACGGCAGGCAAGCCATTCCCGCCTTCATCGACCTCGCCGCGCAGCGCGAGCGATTGGGCGATCGCGTCGAACAGGCGATTTTCGCGGTGCTCGAGCATGGCCAGTACATCCTGGGGCCTGAGGTTGCCGAGCTCGAGCGCAAGCTAAGCTCCTTCTGCGGCGCGCGGCACTGCATCACTTGCGCCAATGGCACCGATGCGTTGTTGCTGGCCTTGATGGCCGAAGGCATCGGCGCAGGCGATGCCGTATTCGTGCCTGCATTTACTTTCGTCGCGACCGTTGAGGTTCCCATATTTTCCGGTGCAACCCCGGTCTTCGTGGATGTGCGTCCCGATACGTTCAACATCGATACCGAAAGTCTTGAGGCGGCGATCGGCGAAGCCAAGCGGCGCGGGCTCAAACCCCGATGCATCATCGCCGTCGATCTCTTCGGCCAGCCCGCGGACTATAAAGCGATTAACAGAATAGCCGAGGCTCACAATCTTCTGGTGATCGCAGACGCGGCCCAAAGCTTCGGCGCAAGCCTGGGCGGCCAGAAGGTCGGCACGCTCGCGCCCTTCACGGCGACCAGCTTCTATCCGGCGAAGCCGCTTGGCTGTTATGGCGATGGCGGGGCCGTCTTCACCGACGACGACAACCGGGCGGCGCGGCTCCGCGCGCTGCGCAATCACGGCAAAGGTCCCGATCGGCCTGACACCGAGCATGTCGGGCTGAATAGCCGTCTCGACTCGATCCAGGCTGCCATCCTGCTTGAGAAGCTTCGTCTGTTTCCGGATGAGATTCGCGCGCGGCAGGAAAGGGCCGAGCGCTACAACGAGGCGCTTGCGCCTGTCGTTAAAGTGCCTGAGCTCATGGAAGGGGCAACCTCAGTCTGGGCGCAGTACACGATCGTCACCGAACGGCGCGACGAGATCGCCAAGGTCTGCCGCGATGCCGGGATTCCCACTGCGATCCACTATGCAGCCACGCTGAATTCCCTGCCGCCTTACCGGCAGCTTCCGGCCGCGCCGGGAGGCCTTCCTCAGGCCGAGTTCCTGGCCAAACGCGTGATCAGCCTTCCCATGCATCCCTATCTCAGCGCCGACGCACAAGCTCTGATCGTCGCCACCGTCCGCCAGGCGCTCGGCGCATCCAAAACGGGCATTGCCCATGCCGCCGAGTAGAAGAATGGGGATGCTTCCATCCGGTAGAACGGCGGCGCCTGCGCTCGCGCGAAATCTGGACGGTTAGGCGCCATGGCAGATCCTGTCCGTACCGCCGTTATTGGATCGGGCTATTTTGGCCGCTTTCACGCCAACCACTATTCCCGCAACGAACGGGCGAAGCTGGTGGCGGTCGTCGATACCGACGCCGAGCGCGCGCACACCGTTGCCGCCGAGTTCAGCACCGAGCCGGTTTCCGACTATCGCAGCATTCTCGACAAGGTCGAGGCTGCGAGCATCGCTGTGCCCACGCCGCTTCATTACGAAGTCGCCCGCGATTTCATCGAAGCCGGGATCCATGTCCTCGTGGAGAAGCCGCTGACCGACAGCATCGAGACCGGGAACAAGCTCGTAGACCTGGCGGAGGCAAGAGGGACGGTGCTGCAGGTCGGCCATATCGAGCGCTTTTCGAGCGCCTATCGCACCCTGGCCGAGACGATCTCCGACCCTCTTTATTTCGAGAGCTACCGCATTGCTCCCTGGAAAAATCGCGGGGTTGAGGTCGATGTGATCCTCGACCTGATGATCCATGACATCGATATGATCATCGGTCTCGCCGATTCTCGGGTCACGCAAGTCGACGCCGTGGGGACCCCGGTACTCGGCAAGAGCAGCGATCTTGCCAATGCCCGCATCACCTTCGAGTCGGGTTGCGTGGCCAATGTGACCGCGAGCCGGGTGAGCTACAAGACCGAGCGGCGCATGCGCGTCTTTGCCCGCAACCAATATCTAAACTGCGATCTCGGCGAGGGGCGCATATTCGGCTATCGGTTGCGCGGCGATCCCATGGTGGAAGGGCTAAAGGCGATCGCCACCGAGACCCTTGAGATCGAAAAACAGGACAGTCTTGCCAATGAAATCGACGCATTCCTCGACTGCATCCTCACCGGTAGCAAGCCTTTGGTCGACGGGCGTGCCGGCTGCGAGGCGCTCCGCGTCGCGGGGCTGATCAATGACAGTATCGAGGAGCACCTGCAAAAGGTGCTGAGCCGGCCCGCTAAGCGCGCGGGCGGGGCCGCTTCTTAATCAAGGGCGCGAGGCATCAGCGCTCCCGGCCGGCGTTTCGCCTGTCTCGGCTCCACCTCCGACGATATCGAGCACCACTTTGGCGGCGCGTTCGCTTGGCGGCGGTGTGGGGTCGCCAAGCGCCCGCATCACGTCCTTGAAGGCTTGCCGCTGCGAAGCGCGAATTTGCTCAGAGCCGAGAATGTCATCGACGGAAGCGGCCAATTTCTCCGGCGTGCAATCCTCTTGGAGGCGTTCGGGCACCACTTCGCGTCCCGCGAGCAAGTTGACAAGCGAAGCGTGCTCGACGCTGACCCCCATGCAGCGGACAAGAAAAGCTGAAATTGGACTGACCCGGTAGGCCACCACCATCGGAACATGGGCAAGCGCAAGCTCAAGCGTGACGGTGCCCGATTTGGCCATGGCGGCATTGGCGGCGGCGAAGGCGTGGAAGCGCTCAGCTGTATCGACGATCACGACATGTGGCCAATCCCGTGTCATGTCCTTCACCAGCCGGGCTATCGACTCGACGACCGGAACCACGATGCAAAGGTCGGGGTATTTCTCCTTCAGGCGGAGCAGGGCCTGACCGAAGACGGGAAGCATGCGGCGCACTTCGCCGCCTCGGCTGCCCGGCAGGACGCAGAGGACAGGGGCATCGGGGGGAAGTCCGTGGCGCAAGCGGAAGGCCGGCCCGTCGCCGTGTTCCAGGCCGGTGTCGATGGCGGGATGGCCGACATAGGTGCAGGCGATCCCGTATTTCTCGAAGAAGGGCACCTCGAAGGGCAGAAGCGCCATGATGTGATCGACGCACTCCTTGAGCTTGCGAGCGCGAAAGGGGGCCCAAGCCCAAAGCTGAGGCGCGACATAGTGTATGACCGGGATGCCGGAGCCGCGGAGCCAACGGGCGAGCCTGAGGTTAAATCCCGGCGAATCCACGGTCACGACGGCCGCGGGTTTGAGCCGCCGCACTGCCGCGTTTGTCTCGTTGAGACGCCCGACGAGGCGCGGCAGATGCGGCAGCACCTCGGCGAGTCCTATGACGGAAAGATCGCTCACGGGAAAGAGACTTGTCAGCCCTTGGCTTTCGCTCTGCGGCCCGCCGACGCCGGCAAAACGGATACGGCCGCCGGTCTTGCGCTTCAGCGCCCCCATCAATTTCCCGGCGAGATTGTCGCCTGAGGCCTCGCCTGAGACGATAAAGATCAGCGGCTCTTGCCTCGTCATGCCAACTCCACATATGAGCGCGGCGCGCCCGCGATCGAGATATCGAGAGTGCCGCCGGAGTAGCCCAACCTCAAACGTCCCGCCACGAGCCAAACGTCGCGGCTTGGCCGTGCCGCATCCCGGCGCGGTCGATCAGTTCCCAGACGATCCCGTCCTCGATGATAAAGCGTCGGCCGGACTTGGCAACGCGAACGCCGCTATAGCCTGAAAGGAAGCCGTCGCGGGCGACTTTCTCTAACAAAGCCCGCCTCTGGGCCCGATCAGTCGGCTCGGCCGAGAGCCGCGACGGCAGTGCGAGGAACTCCTCAAAGGAATATCCAAAGCAGGCCTGGGCGGCTTTGTTGGCATAGATGAAATTCGGATCGGGATCGGTGCTATGCGCCAGGACCACGAACGGCGCTTCGCGGTAGAGCCAGTCTGCGCCCCTGTCTGGCGGAACGAGCGGCGTTCCCACCAGCCGCGTATAGCTGGCGGTGAGAAGGGCAAAAAAGGCGGGATCGGTCGACAGGTCTACCATTCGTCGCTTTCGTGCGTTTTCATCGTGCAAGATCGTTGCAACGGTGATCTGGCCGGTCTGTTTGCGGAAGCGTTAAGTCCCTTGCGGCCGTCTTTGCGCTAAAACAGCTCGCCAGACAATGCGTCAGGATAAGGGCCTTGGCCGGACGTCTCATACCGCAATTGCCGCAATTTCGAGCCGGTGCTTCTTGTGCCGCTGCGCCGAGGGGCCGACTTAGCGGGAGCAATGCGGTGGCGCAGGGCGACGCGGTGCGGATCGCGTCCATCGATGTCCTGCGCGGTCTCGTGATGGCGCTCATGGCGCTCGACCACGCGCGCGATTTCTTCGGCGGCGGCGGCTTCAATCCCCGCGATGTGACCGATCCGGCGCTGTTCCTGACGCGATGGGTTACGCATCTTTGCGCCCCAACTTTCATCTTTCTCGCCGGGCTCTCGGCCTTCCTCTATGGACGTGGGCGAAGCCTCGCCGAGACCAGCCGCTTTCTTTTCACGCGCGGGCTGTGGCTCATACTCATCGATCTCACCTTGATCAAATTCGGCTGGAGATTCGATTTCGATTTTTTCCGCCTCGGCGCCGGCATCATTTTTGCGATCGGCGCCTCGATGATTGCGCTCGCCGCTTTTGTGTGGCTGCCACGTTGGGCCATCGCCGCCGGGGCGCTGATCATGTTCGCCGGTCACAATCTCCTGGACGGCATCAGGGCCGAAACCATGGGCCAAATGGCTTGGCTCTGGCACGTCCTGCATGCACCGGGCGTAGTGACGCTCGACGGAGGCGTGGGGATCTACGTTTTTTATCCGCTGATCCCATGGATTGGCGTCATGGCCGCCGGCTACGCGTTCGGCCCGGTCATGCAGCGCGAGCCGGAAGCTAGGAAGCAGCTCCTGTACTTCCTTGGCGCGGCAATCACGCTCGGTTTCATCTTGCTCCGCGCGAGCAACCTCTATGGCGATCCTCAGTCTTGGACGGCGCAGGAGACATGGCTTTCGACCCTGCTCTCCTTCCTCAATTGCGAGAAATATCCGCCGTCCTTGCTCTATCTCATGATGACGCTGGGCCCCGCTTTGATACTGCTTGGGCTCTTCGAGACGGCAAGAGGCGCATTCGCGGGCATCCTTTCAGTCTTCGGACGGGTGCCGTTCTTCTTCTATGTGGTCCACATCTATCTCATTCATGCGCTCGCAGTCATGACTGCCTTTGCCGTGATTGGCGTCTTTGCGACCACACCGCAGCTCGGGTTCAGCCTGCCGGCTGTCTATCTCGTTTGGCTGATCGCACTTGCCATGCTTTATCCCGTCTGCCGCTGGTTCGCGGCGCTCAAAGCACGCGGGCGCGGATGGTGGTGGAGCTATCTGTGACCGATCACCGGATGCTCTTGGCGTAAAGGTCGGTCCGGCGGTCGCGGAAGAAGCCCCAATCGGCGCGGTAGTGCGCAATCTCATCGAGATCGAAGCTGTGCACGAGAACGCCTTCGTCGTGAGAACCGAGCTTCGCGACCAATTCACCCTTATGGTCGGCGATGAAGGAATGGCCGTAATAACTTTGGGTTGCACCGTCATTCTCTTCGACGCCGATGCGGTTCGCCGCAACGATGGGCACGGCATTCGCGACCGCATGGCCTTGCATGGCGCGTTGCCATTGAAGATGTGTGTCGCAGGTCGGGTCCTCCGGCTCCGAGCCGATGGCCGTGGGGTAGAACAGGATCTCGGCGCCTTCGAGAACGAGAGCGCGCGCGGCTTCCGGGTACCATTGATCCCAGCAGATGCCGACACCGATCGAGCCGGCATGCGTCTTCCACGCCTTGAAGCCGGTGTCGCCGGGACGAAAATAATACTTCTCCATATAGCCGGGCCCGTCGGGAATGTGGCTCTTGCGGTAGACCCCGAGGATTGCGCCGCCGGCATCGGCCACCGCAACGCTATTGAAGTAGCGCGGGCCGTCTTTCTCGAAGAAGGAGATCGGGATGACGATCTTGAGCGCTCTAGCAAGCTTGGCGAGCGCAAGCACGCAAGGGTGCTCGTTGACGGGGTAAGCGGTGGCGAACCATTTCGGGTCCTGCCTGGTCGGGAAATAGATGCCCTGGAACAGCTCGGGCGGCAGGATCACTTGCGCGCCCTGGCGCGCCGCCTCGCGGACCAGGTCCTCGGTCTTGGCGATATTGGCGTTCATGTCGTGGCCAAAGGAGGTCTGAATGGCCGCAACGGCGATCATGCGCGTCCCCATCACGCCGGCTCCTGCTGAGTGATGCAATGAAACGATCCGCCCCCGGCCGGCCCTGAGCCGAGAAGATTGAGAGAGGGGAGGCCTAAAACGTCTCGGCCCGGAAATGCGGCCTGAAGGGCCTCGACCGCGCCCTTGGCGGCGGGCGTGCCGTAAACAGGCACGGCAACGATGCCATTGGCGATGACAAAGTTCAGATGAGAGGCTGGCAGAGCTTCGCCGAGGCCATTCAGAACCAAGCCGGGGCTTGGAATTCGGATAAGCTCGAAGGGCTGTCCCGAAGCATCGGTCGCGTTTTCGAGCCTGCGCGCGATCTCCTCTAAAATATCGGCGTTGGGGTCATCGGCGCCGGAAGGAGATTGGCAGGCGACCTGGCGCGAGCCGATGAAACGCGCAAGCACGTCGATATGCCCGTCGGTATGATCGTTGCGCAAGCCCCGGTCGAGCCAGACGATCTTTCGCGCGCCAAGCGCCTCGCCGAGCGCCGCCTCGGCTTGCGCCTCCGTCCAGCCGTTGCGGTTGACGTTGAGCAGGGTCTCCCGCGTGGCAAGGACCGTGCCTTTGCCGTCATGCTCGATTGCGCCGCCTTCCAACACAAAATCGAACTTACGGACCAGCGTCCCGGCGAGCCGCGCAACATCGTCGCCGACCGTGCTGTCGCCGGGGAGATCGAACTTGCCGCCCCAGCCATTGGTCCGGAATCTGAGGGCGATCGCTTCGCTTCCCGTCCGGGCGAAGATCGGGCCGGTATCGCGGAGCCAGATATCGCCGTAATGGGCGGGAATGAGTTCCACCGCGCCGTTGAGCGCAGCGCGCGCCGACGCCTCGGCCTCAACGCCTGCGACCAAGAGCCGGACACGGTTGGACGGGGCTAGCGCCCGGAGAAGCGCCGCCACGTCGCGCCGTGGACTTGCAAGATCGCCGTTCCACTCATCGGCATTGGCGGGCCAAGCGGTCCAGATCGCCTTTTGCGGCGCCCATTCGGGCAGAATCGAAATGAGGTTCTCAGAAACGGTATCGCGCATTGCGGTCGCACCAGGGGCCTGACTGCGGGCCGTAAGGCCGCAATCGACAGTTGCTCGTCTCTCTCAAGGGCGGAAACGTGGCCCTGTCAACCCAGCTCAAGGACGCGATCGGCGTCTGGGGCTCAACGGTCGTCCGCCGGGGACGATAATGCGCTCAGGCTTGAGCAGGTGAAGCTTGCCGCCCGTATCGACCGCGAGAGTATGAATATAGAAACTGGTGTCTTCGTTGTCAGTGGCCTCCATCACCGGCGACGGCGCCGATACGATCGGCAATCCGGCACAATGGCCGATCCAGTCGACATGCCGGTGACCGTGCATCAGGACGGTGCGGCCGGCAAGCGGCATCAGCTGGCGCACGAACCAATTGCCGTTGATAAGCGCCGTGCCGATGCGCATCGACAGCGCCTTCGCGGCCCAGGGATACTCCATCAGATGATGATGCAGGGCGACAATCCAGGCGGCGCGCGGATATTGGGCGCAGACGATGTCGAATCCGCGCATCTGATCGGCCGAAACCATGCCAAGCGCATTGGTGAATGAGAAATGCGTGTCGGCATTCGAGTTGAGCAGGATAACACCGAGACCTGTCTTGTCCTTAGGTGGAACGACCATGGGGAAGGCGTTTGCCCAGAGCTCGGGGATCGCGTTGGAGAGGCTTGGCCTTGCGGCATCGGCGAAACGCACCATCGCGGCGCGGTGAGGCTCAAGGAACGCCGCGAGCGTACCGCCTAGGCGCCCTTCGACACGATCGACCACGCGAACGCGCGGACCTTGGATGGCGTTCATGGCGGAAAGCGTCCGCAACTGGCGCAAGCGGCGGTTCGGACTTATGGGCAGGTCCATGCGCGCCGGATTGGCGCGATCGACGATATTAAGATCGTGGTTGCCGGGCAGCATCAGAACGCGTTTTGCAAGCGAAGGATGGAGAGCCAGCGCGTCCAAGAGCTCGGCCCATTCGCTGGAGATACCGGCATCGGTCATATCGCCGCTGATCAGGACGATATCGAGCGGGTTTTTGGCGTCGAGCCCGTCGAGCTGCTTGAGCAGGCGCTTGAGCCTCTCATTGCCGCTCGGGCCGGATCGTCCGCTTTCGATGCGGCGGCCGTAACGCTCGCCGACGACATGGATGTCGGAGAGATGGGCAATGCGCCAGGTGCGGGCTTTGGCCAGGGCGCTGCCGAAACGTTTCAGCGTGCGCGGCTGCGGCAGGGCGGCGTCGGCGACGCCCCAGATCAGCGCGGCAACGGCGAGATAGGCGGAGATGGCAACCAGGCTGTTGGCGAGCGCGACGACGGCAATCTTCTTCCAGGAGCCGATCTCCGAGACACTTCCGAAGAAATAGGCATGCGGCCAAGCAAGCCAGAGTACGAGAAGGGCAAGACCGCAAACAAGGAGGCCGGCAATGGCGGCGGCTGCCGCGCGCAGCCTCGCCCTTTTTGCATCGCTTGCGTTGCGGGCGAGAAGCCGTTCGGCCACCTGCCGGAAGGCCTCGCGAAATGCGGCGTAGCTCGGCTCGACCACGATCGAGTTCAAGGCCCAGAAATTCTTCTCGGCCAAGCGGAAAAGCGTGCGCCACCCGAACCAGCCGAGCGCGATCAGGCCAACAATGACCAGAAACGACCAAACGCCAAGGACGAGCGATGTGAGCTTGTCGGTGACGACCGTAAGCCACTCGGCGAAAACGATCGGGGCAAGGCCAAGCAGAAGGCCCGGAACGACGAGCAGGAACGTCCAAGCCAAGATCAGCTTGGGCAGACTGATCTCGACGAGCATGCTGCCAGCGAGCGACAGCATCGAGCGGCGTGTCGTGCTCGAGGCGTCGTCCTCAATGTCGCCGCGACGGGGGTCGATGAACAGGCGCGTGACATCGCGCGCCTTGCCTGAGGTCCTCGTTTTGCGGCCGCTTGTCACGATTCCGCTCTCAGGATCTGCTTTTACCGTTGGAAGGCGAACCCGAAAGCAGGGTCGCAGCCCAGCGGCTCGAGGGGAATTGGGCGCATATTGCGATAATGGCGATCATGACCGGCACGCCAATCAGCGCGCCGGGCATGCCCCATAGCAGAGCGCCGAAAAACACGGCGAAGATGACGGCGAGCGGCGAGATCGACAGCGCAGCACCGGCGGCAAGCGGCTCGAGATAGTTGCCGATGATGAACTGGATGGCGGCAAGCCCGGCGAAAACAAGAATAATCGCCTGCCAGGTGTCGAGTTGCGCGATCGCAAACAACGCCGGGAGCAGCGTGGCCACGAAGGGGCCGATGAACGGAATATAATTGAGCGCGAAGCCAAGAAGTCCCCAGGCGGCGGCGGGTTCGAGCCCGGCGATGAGTGCGAAGACCCAGATCGCAAATCCCGTGAGCAGGCTGAGCTGAGTCCGCACGAGCATATAGCGGCGAAACTTAGCGGCTATTTCCGAGACGGCGAGCACGAGGTTTGGTTGATCCATGGCGACGAGCTTCTGCCGGAACTGCCCGACCTCGAGCAGAGCCATCATCAAGAAAACGAAGACCAGGATGGTGAAGCCGGCAAACCGGTTCAGGCGCGTGGCGATATCCTGGAACAGCCGAAGCAGCCAGGCCACGTCGAATCGCTCGGCCAGAACGCCGGCAACGAAGATCCCCCGCTCCTCCAGCCATTTGGTTGCTTGCACATACACCGCCTGAAAGCGTTCCACATTGCTCAAGAGCCATTCGCCAATGGCGCTGAGCGACCACGCGATGAGGGAGGCAAAAATCAAGACCGCGACAATGGTGATGCTGAGTGTCACGAAAAGTGCCAGACCCTTCGGCAGACGCTTCTCAAGCGCCTCTTGAAGCGGCCAGACGATGGCCAGAATGAACAGCGCGAAGGCGAGGGGAGCGAAAACGGCGCTTGCGAGATAGAGTGAGGCCGTGACCAGGACGATGGCGCAGATAACGAGCGCCGCGCGTATCGCTCCGCCGTTGGCCTTAGTTCTGCCAGTAGACTTCATGCCTCAGCCCCCCCGGACGGACTATATCCTGTTTTTCCCCGTCCTCGTCCAGGGCCGCTACAGTTGATAGAGCTTCGCGGCGCGCTTAAATCCAAATGGCGCGGGGATGCCTCGCGGTTGATGCAGCTTAGGGACGGTCATGATCTTCCGGCAATTATTCGACACGACATCGAGCACCTATACCTATGTTCTGGCCAGCCGCCATGGCGGGGAGGCGCTTATCATCGATCCGGTGCTCGACCGGGTCGATCGCTACATTCAGCTCCTGAAGGAGCTCGATCTGAGACTGGTGAAGGCGATCGACACCCATCTCCATGCCGATCACATTACCGGCCTGGAGGCGCTGCGTGAGCGGACGCAGTGCATCACGGTGATGGGCGAGCAAACCAAGGCCGATGTCGTGTCGATCAGGGTAAGCGACGGCGACCGGGTCGGCATCGAAGGATTGAGCCTCGAAGCACTCTATACGCCGGGTCATACCGACGACTCTTACAGCTACCTGACGCCCGACCGGGTGTTCACCGGCGACACGCTCCTGATTAGGGGGACGGGGCGCACCGATTTCCAAAACGGCGACCCGCGGGAGCAATACAGGTCGCTGTTCGAACGTCTGCTCAAGCTTTCCGACGAGACGCTGATCTATCCGGCGCACGACTATAAGGGCGACACCGTCTCGACGATCGGCGAGGAGAAGGCCTTCAATCCGCGGCTTCAGGTGAAGTCGATCGACGAATATGTCGAGCTGATGAACAATCTCAATCTGCCCAACCCCAAAATGATGGATGTCGCCGTTCCCGCCAATATGCGCATTGGGCTGGCCCAGCAGACCGTCGCGGACAAAGGCTGGGCGATCAGCGCCGAAGAGGCCAAGCGCCTGCTCGATCAGCCTGACGCCGTATTGATCGACCTCAGAGAGGATCAGGAGAGACGGAAGCACGGGGTCATTCCCGGCTCTCTGCATGTCCCCTATCCCGATCTGGAGGGGAGCCTGAGAGGGGACGGCCTGTTACAGCAATTGGCCAAGGCCACCGGGAAACGGCTCGTCTTCTATTGTGCTTTCGGCGAGCGCTCGGCGATGGCGGTACAGGCGGCGCAAGCGGCGGGGCTTGCCGGGTCGCGGCATATTCATGGCGGGATGCAGGCTTGGCGTCAGGCACAAGGTCGCGTCGCGCCCGAGTCTTGATCCTGTAGAAGTTGCCGTCCCCGGTCAGGGCTCGACGACCGCGGCATATGCCACTAAAAGAATCCGGCCATGCCCAGGTTCCCGCTATGCGTTGCCGCCACACTTATCTGTCTTGCAATCTTGCCGCCGGACGCGCTCGCCAATAGAAGGCCGTGTCTCGAACTGGAGCAGGAATATGCGCAGATCGAGCGCTATGCCGACTCAAACCAAGTCAACAGAAAACTGGTCGCTGCGGCGCGCCTCGGCTGTAAAGCGTTGGCCG
>Ga0209976_10001809_pt1 | contig 12427 bp, 29 predicted proteins | sample SumtaG_FD_182806 | JGI IMG/M metagenome (GOLD analysis project Ga0209976, IMG submission 182806) | Deep subsurface microbial communities from Indian Ocean to uncover new lineages of life (NeLLi) - Sumatra_00157 metaG (SPAdes) (version 2) | ecosystem: Environmental > Aquatic > Marine > Oceanic >...
TTGGAGAACATTAATTGCAGAAGAAATGAGCCTACACGATGAACGTTGGGAAGATATTATAGCCTGTGCTCCTAAAGAAATCGACTGGGACAAAGAATTTTACGATGGTTATGGATCTTGTGAAGGCCAACCTTTTACGGTGTGGACACAAAAAAGGATCTACTTTCCGTTGTGTTACGATGGCGCAGAAGGTGTGGCGTCAGTTCCTCGAAACCCCTGCGAAGAAGTTGTCGAACATATTGGAGGAGGTTGAAAAACTCACAGAACAAGAAAAACAAAACTCAAGAAGGAGAACTAAGATGAAAGAACTACAAACGAAAGAGGAATGGAATCCAAAAGTTATGATGGAGGATTTGCAAAACACTCAGAAAATGTGTGAAGCACTCCTTCAAACTCCTCACTACAGAAAAATGGGAGCGGACGGAATTTTTGCAATCACTCAGAAGGCAAAGGCTCTTAAGCTAAACCCACTAGAGGCACTCAATGGAGGCATGTATCACGTTAACGGAAAAGTTGAGATGTCCTCTAACATGATGATCCAACTTATCAGGCAAGCAGGACACTCAGTCACTAAGGCTAAAGATTCAGATGACACCATCTGTATTTTACACGGCAAGCGCAAAGACAATGGCGATACCTGGTGTGAGAGTTTTTCAATAGCTGATGCCAAAAGAGCGGGAATCTACAAAAACACTTGGGAGAAATTTCCTAGAAATATGCTTTTTGCGAGGGCGTTATCAAATCTTGCAAGGCAACTTTTCCCCGATGTTGTCGGCGGTTGCTATGTTGAGGGAGAAATATCTCAAGCCTCTCCTTTTTCAGCACAACAAGAAGAGGTTGAAAATCTAGAAGAAGTGGAGGTTGTTCAAGAAGAGATAATTTCAACAGAGCAACTAGCGAAGTTAGAGATTCTGCTTTCTGAAGATCCCGAACATCGCGAAAATGTTATGACTGCTTTGCGAGTACACTACAAGATCTCAGATCTATCTCAAATACCTGTAAAAGTTTTTGAGCAGATCTGTGCCAAAGCAAAAACTCGAAAAGAGAATAAGGCCAAAGAGGCCAAGAAGAAAGCAGCCGAGGTTAAAGAACCTAAGCCCGAGCCTGTGCAAATACCCATGAAAGAACTCGTAGAACTAGGATTTTAATGAAAAGAAAAATATCAATACGCGAATCCATGGATAACATGGCTAAGATCCTGATCGAAACTTCTCTCTTAAGGAGAAGTTTTAGATTCGACACCATTGCTAAGGTGATGGAGGAAGTATACGAGAAAAATCTCTCTATCAAAGAAGCAATTAAATTAGCACAACAATATGAGGAAGACAATGACTGAACAAAACACTCAAGCTTGGCTTGACATGAGAAAAGATTACCTGGGCGCGTCAGATGCGCCTGTAATCATGAACGGAGTACATTTTAAAAAAACTCCTTACATGCTCTGGCAAGAGAAACTAAATCTTGCTGACTTCAGTCAGGATCATCCAGGCACACGCGGCGGGAAACTTAACGAGGAACCCGCACGCGTCGCCTACGAAAAGGAAACTGGGATCGTAACCGTTGCAGAAGTTGTATACCACAAAAAAATTAATTACCTAATGGCATCTCTCGATGGAATTAATGCAACCAGAGATCTTGTGACAGAATTCAAGAACCCCTGTGAAGCCGACCACGCGATAGCACAAGGAGGGAACGTTCCCCCTAAGTATATTCCACAGGTTCAGGCGCAAATAGCCTGCTCAGAGGTTAATATGGGTCACTACTGGTCATTTCATGAAGGGTGTGGAGTTTTGGTTGAAGTCAAAAAAGACAACGAATATATTGATTTATTCTATGAAAAAGCTGAGAAGTTTTGGGACTGCGTCTTATCGTTTATCCCTCCTGAGATAAATGAGTATGACCACCCTGACCTGAGCGAGAATGTGGAGCTTGTGACTGAGATGAATGAATTAGCACTCCTAGATTCTCAGATTAAAAGTCTGCTTAAGCAAAAAGAGTCCCGAAGGAAGACTGCTATAAGTATGGGAGGAAATAGGTCTATTCAGGCAAATGGTCACAAGATAACAAGAGTTATTTCTAAGGGAAGGGTTGATTATGTCAAGATACCTGAGCTAAAAGGGATAGACATTGATACTTATCGGAAAGAACCGTCCGAATCATTTCTATTTACATACAAAAAGGATTAACCCATTAGAGAGAGGGGGCTTTTCTTTTCTTCCCCGCGAAGGAAAGTCACCTCTTCCTCTAATGCTGCAACTTGATCTTGGAGTGCATGGAGACGCTGAAAAAGGCCACGACGTATGTTATTGACAGACTCTTTTAACTTTAGAAAATCTTCCCATTGGCGTTGTGGCTCATTGAAAGGTACTACCCATATTTCACGCTGTGTCCAGGTTTCTTCTCGAGTTTCTTTTTTGGTGACGATAGATTTTTTCATAAAGGAAAACGATAATGGAAAACAAAAACGATGGCAATAACAATTTCGATTGTAAAAAGTATCTTTGTAAATGCAAAGCAAAATGCTGCGGGCCTGTCCCTTTTGCAAAAAAGCTTTATGAGGACAACAAATTAAAAATCGTTCGTCCTTTTATTGAAATTATCGAAGTGGAAGGTTTCGATTTGCCCAATGATAATCCTACAACTATGATCATAGCCATGACAGTGGACGGCTACTGTATCTTTCTTGGCAAAGATAAGCGGTGCAATATCTATGACGAGAGGCCTTGGATCTGTAGAAATTATGGACTAATACCTAAGTTGAGATGTCCTTATCAAAAAGAAGATGGATCGCCAAGAGCAAGAGAACAGAGATGCCAAATGATCAAAAAGAAGAGGGGTAAGGGATGAGCAAAAAGAAATTTATCTATTACTATGTGGCGAGAAGCAGTGTTTCAATGCTTGACCCTGATGAGCACCCAATAGAAATTCCTGATGCGCATTACTGGAGAACTGATCTTTTTTCTGGCGATTTTATAGGCCCATTCGAAACGAGGGAAGAGGCTAAAAAAGACGCAGCGATAAAATTTCCTAACGCATATCATTAAGGAAGAAAATGACTGAAGAACCAGAATTCAAAATAAACATAGAAGAGATCCGAGAAAAAATCTCTAAATACTCAGACGAAATGTTTGAACGATTTGAGCCTATTTCACAAAAAATAGTAGATGAATATAAACACCTCCCAAGTAAAGAAATGTTAATATGTAAGGGAATTGCTACCGTAGAGCTTTTTTCAAAATTTTTGGCAGGTCAAATATCGTCCATTATTGTTATGAGCGGAATACGCAGCGAGCCAAGTCTTGTAGACTACGCAAACTATTTTTTAAGTAGTTATGTTAACGAAAATCTTAGTAGAGTTGCGCACCTTAACCAGACGAAAGAAAATGACTGAGGAGAAACAACAGTGCCAAGTTTGCAATATGCAATATGATGAAGGAATTACCGCTCGAAAAGATTTCGTTGTACCTCTTGAGCATCTAGATCGAGACTTACCAGAAGTTTTTCATGACCAATCTATAGAAAGATTACGCTTTTGCTCTGTAAAGTGCTTTTTTGAATTCATGATTGTAATATGTGAAAAATCCAAAAAACAGCGTGAGGAGCAAAAACCTACCAATTCCACGGAAAAGGAAAACGTGTGCAAAACATATGGCAACTGTGAAACTTGTGGCAATAAAACAGATTATGATAAAAAAATCGTGACCCAATGTGTTCGCTGTTGTAAACATTTTTGCACCTATGAGTCTAATCCGAGTTGTTTTATGGAGCATAGAAAAAAAGACGGCTGTTCTGGTTGGGCGGTAACGAACGACTATGGCGAACTCACATATCACCTTTGGTAAGTAATGACTGAATACAAAGAATGGGGAGGAATGGAAAAAATCAGATTCCTCGATAAATCCCAGGTTACTTTAACGGACTCTGAGGGAAAAGAGATAAATGTTCCTGACGGTCATGTAGTGACATTAGATCGAAATGGCAACATGGATTTTGTGCCGTTATCCGACAACGAGATCGAGGAACAAACACCACAGGATGAAAAAGAAGAAAGACTTAAATGGATCAAGAAGAAGGAGGAGCACTATGACCTTTGATAAAGACCAAGAAGATATGGCTAAGGAAGAAAATGACTGAATGGAAGATTGTGGAGAAAGACGGAATGCCTACGGAAAAAGGCGAATATTGGATTGCTAACGACACCTATTTTATGTATCCGATTAAGGCTACCCTCTTTGAACAGGAGAAACATCTTGTCATTGAAATTCAGACGCGTGGTTTTCCTAGTTTTCTACCTATAGTGTTTACACATTGGATAAGGATACCCCTAATACCGAACCAGAAACCCGGGTTGCATGGTATATAAGAAGAATGACTGATTATATCAAGTCCAGTGTACACAAATTTGTTTGTATACACCAAAAGGAGAATTAAGATGATACAAGGGAAGAAAATGACTGAAGAGAAACAACACTGTCAAGTTTGCAATATGCAATATGATGAAGGAATTACCGCTCGAAAAGATTTCGTTGTACCTCTTGAGCATCTAGATCAAGACTTACCAGAAGTTTTTCATGACCAATCTATAGAAAGATTACGCTTTTGCTCTGTAAAGTGCTTTTTTGAATTCATGATTGTAATATGTGAAAAATCCAAAAAAATGAGTGAGGAAGAAAAACCTACCAATTCCACAGAAAGTGATAGAAATAGATTTTGGTCTGAAAAGGATTTAGAGGAAAACAATGTGGTGCCTGTTGACTTACCATATGCCGCAAAAGAACCCCCTTTCACACAAATTTTAGAGAATTTCACGGAAAAGAAACTCGCTCGCATGAGAAAATTAGCCAAAGCAATTAGAAAAAAAGGGCTAGAAAATGCACTTGTGGAACTAAAAGCAGAGAATTCCAAGGAAAAGGAGGAAAATGATTGAAGAACCAGAATACACAGTTTGGAAAGGACTTATTAAACAGGCCATTAAAGAAGCCCTGGAAGAGGATCGTAAAAACATGTTACTCGCCAAAATTGAAGAAAACCGTGCTCTCCGCATCTCGCTACGAGAATTAGAAGAAGAACGCCGAGATCATGACGGATTTAGTAGTGGAACAAAATGCTGCCTTTTCTCTGGAAAAAGATGAAAATGAGTGATAATAGACGATTTCAACTTATGTTTAGTACAGAAATGATGGATTCAGTAAAGAATATGTTAAGATCTCGTTTTTCAAATCGGCTCATGTCTAGATTTCCCCAATTTTTATACATTCAAACAGAAAGTATATAGAAAATAGACATCACCATGCAACATAAGGTTTATTATCAGACCTACAGAAATTATTTGAGGAGACATGACAGACAAGCAAGTTGAAGAAGTGTGTGCAATAATGGCTAGCACTTTCAAGGAAATAGAAAAAAAGTGTCTCAAAGCTCCGTATTGCAAAGGCATATTAGAATGGGCCGACTTACTGGATCAAATTGAAGCAGAAATAGAAAATGCGAGGGGAAAACTTTTGTCTTACCAGAAGAGGAAGTGGTGGAAATTATTTTAAGTGAGGGAGACATGACATTTGTAGAATTTCTGAATGAAAATATAGGTGTTATCGGCGCAATCATCTTTGCTACGGTTGTGCTTTGGAAGGTGTTTGGTGATGGATCTGTTTAAACCAGACTGAAGAGATTATTTGAGGAGATGTGAAAGAAGAGATAGACAAGCCTAGATACCAGGAATTAACGGATTTGATTGACAAATGGCTAAATGAACCTGGTGATTATGATATAGACTATTGGGCTGAGATTGAAGAGCTTATTTTAAAACAAAAATTTGAGTTAAGAAAGCCAGGAAACCAGACTACAGAAATTATTTGAGGAGACATGATGGCAAATTGCGACAAGTGCGCGTCTAAAATAATTGATTCAAAATGTAAATGTGGATATTGGTATGAGGCAGATGAAGCGCCAGATTTTTCAAAACTTATTGAAAGAACTGTCTTGGCTTATGACCACATGACTAAATTTTTGAATTCATCCGAACCTCTCAGCGCAGATCATGATTCAGGCAATTGTGTGATCTTTTTCAAGGGTGACTATAACTTTTGCGTAAAGGTAAAAGAATTCATCACAAAAGAAGCACAAGAAAACCAGACTGAAGAGATTATTTGAGGAGACATGATAAACTGGACTATAGCAATAAGTTTTATCACAGGATTTTGGTTAAGTGAGTGCATAAATTGGATAAAACTGCGGAAATTAAAGCGCGTGTTATTGGAAGAACGGAAACTTTTCAATGATAAAAGATACACAGAAGAGGAAAACTACTACGGTGTCGGCGCATTTGATGTTGAATCAACACACGCTTTACAAAATGAATTGAACAAACGTCAGATGGCCCTTCTTGAAAGTCTAAAAGACGATAAAGAAATTCCTTGAGGAGGAAACGTGAAAGAGATCGAAGATATTGGAAAGAAAGTTATCCGCGAGATATTCGAGGATTATGAAGAAGAACTAGGCGAATCCGTCATGAATATTCTGGGACGTATGAGGGAGGATCTTATAAAGATAGGTGTGATCCCAGATGAAGAGGAAGAATGACCGACAAAGAAGATACTAAAAGACTTCACAAATTCATGCAAGGAATCTGGATAGATATAAATCCAAACAATGTTCCTGATAGTCCAGTTCTGGAAGAATCGTGTAGGTTGATAGCGGAGGCTGCTTCTAAACAGATGTTGACCGAAACCCTCAGGCTAAAGAAATTATTTGAGGAGGAGTGATGCCTATTGTACCACCACTAGATCATATTAGCTGTGCTTACAGATGTCCTAAATGCTATCTACGCTTCATAGGGCCAGATAAAATTTTAGAACCAGATAGAGTTTATCACGACTCATACCATGATGAACTTTGTGAATATTGCTCGATCGAACGTACAGAAAAAGAAACCTTGGAGAGGCAACTGGAAATTTTAGAGAGGACAAATATTAACGACTTTCCAAAAGTGGTAAGAAATATGTACTCACAGCTAAAGAAATTATTTGAGGAGGAGGTCAAACGACTTGAAGAACGTATTGTGACCATCGAGAGAAAATATATGCGTGCGCCAACCTCTGAGGAGATGAGGCTTAAGAACCTGAGTTATTAGAGGAAACATGATTGAACTTGACCCCCGTACCTTTAAATGTGAAGAGACATATCAGAGACTTTCTTCTCAGGAAAAACTTTCTGATGATGAGAAAGAGCTTTTCAAGAAGCTTCATTTGTGCCGTAGAATCAAAATGGATATATCATATCCTTCTGAATCACCCTATTATGACTGGGATGGACAACCTATTGATCTCTGGGAATGGTCATTTAGGATTGAATTTTTAAAAAAGCATGTCGGTGATGAAATTATCAACGGGAAAAGGATTAGCACGGTTTGGCTTGGTCTAGATCATGGATTTGGTAGCACCCTTTTAATCTTTGAGACTATGATTTTCGGTGAATTCGATGGTGTTGCAGAAGACTATATGATGCGCTACAAAACCTACGATGAAGCACTTGAAGGACATCAAAGAACATGTGAGCTTGTGCGGAAAGGCAAAGGATTTGAGGAGGAATGATGGAAGAGAACGAATGTAATTTGAAGTTAGATCGCCCTGAAAAGAGGATAACTACCCATCCTGGCATTAATGAAATTGTTTTTCATTGTGGGGAAGAATGGATACTGAAATTTACGAAGGATAGTAAAATCGAATTTAACCGTGAACACTATCCAAATGCTACTCCCAATGATTTTGTGGAAAAATTTATGGAAATACTCGAAGAATGTATTAATGTTACTTTCAATCGAAAACAACCATTTGCATCCTAGAATGACCATAACACCCCTCTACGAGCTAATGTACGTCATGCAAACGCACGGATCAATCTCAGCCTCCTATCTCAGGCGTAAGTACAACTGCACGGAAACAGTTGCAGTCGGTATGCTGCATCGGATTACCGAAAGATATGATAGCACCAAGTTTGACTGGACGGGCAAGAGGCTTATCTATGAGGAAAAATGAAACGAACGGAAAACCCGTACATTTGGAAGAATAGGGATATCCCGATTTTTTCAGGAATTTTAGGTATATTCCCAAGATATGCCGAAGCAATAGGTAAGACATGAATAAAGAAGAGTCAACGAAATGGAGCATGGAATTAGATTGTTCTGACACAGAAACTTTTGAGATAAAGACAAAGACCTTTACCGCTCGCAGATCAGGTATACACAAATTTGGGGAAAAAGAAGTTATTGAACCTATAAATGTCTTTGCAAGTAACAGTTCTGGCCCAATTACAATAGGCCCACCAACAAAACCGACAGAAGTACATGTGATGGAATGGATCAGAGTAGGGGATCAAGCACCTCCGACAGAAAATCCTATCATAATATATCTAGATGATGAAGCGATATGGGCTATACTATCATATCAAGAAGATGGATGGGATGGATCAGGCTGGTATGAAATGTTTAATCATGAATATGGTTCTAATGATTTTAAATACTGGATGCCCCTTCCAGATCCTCCTACTACCAAATTGGTAGAAACTGGTAGGTAATTGGTAAAAACATGATATGTACGGAGTAGTCCGTATATGTACGGAGTCTATGTACGGACTACTCCGTACATAAGGAATTGGAGATGTATCTATTTATAGGCAGTGTAACATTTTTTTTGATCCTGGTGCTAGCCTTGTGTAAGGCAGCCTCGGACGACAATGGACATTACCATGAGTGAATTTAAATTCTTTGACAAAGATCTTTTAAAAAATCCCTTGAAGTTAAAGGACGATGAGACAGATCTTTGGAGAGCATGGGAATGTATCGAGAAAAACCTCTGGAAAAAACTAGGATACGCACCTGGAAAAAAGAACAAATGTGAAAAACTTAAACAACAATTTTTAGAATTGTATGAATCCATCAAGACGCAAAAAGAAAACACCCAAACAAAGACAAAAAACAAGACAGAAATGTCCTTTTACCACATTGACCATCCTCGTTGCTGCGACCAAAGAATATTTAGCAGACTTAAATACCGCAAGAGATGAAATGCCATCTTACCCTTCAGAAACAATAATAATGCGAAGATATAATCCGAATTAGCTCAGTTGGTAGAGCATTTGATTGTTAATCAAATGGTCGCTGGTTCGAGTCCAGCATTCGGAGATCAAAGTTAGACTAAAAACTTTTCTGCGCTTTCAATATTATACTATGATTATGCTCATCTTCTTCACTCTGCAAAAACTTATATTCAAGCTTCAGACGACTTACTTCACCCATAGGGATGTCTATGCCTCCTAGAAGCTGATAAGCTGTACCAGAACCGTCGATCTTAGCTTTATATTCATAGACCTCACTATACCTACTTACAATAACAACTTTCACATCTCCTGAGTCTTTTTTCAGACCTACACCAAAACCAAAATAAGGGGAATATCTTCTTTGCGTAAGATTCAGCAAGAAATTTTGCATAAATGTTGCTTTTGTCAGATAGCCTTCAACGCCAAACTCTACACCATCGGCGGTTATCTTCCGAAAACGGTTGCTGCGCATGGCAAACTCTGTTTCAGCCGTTACCCACTGATTTATATGAAAACCTATACACACTGTCCCAACAAGTCCTGGATCGAAAGCAAAGTCAATCCCATCAACTTTTTCAATTTCCACGAAGTTAATGCCAGCACCAGCGTTAAAAAAGTATACTGAATTCTCTAGTGCTGAACACGATAAACAAGCCACTGTAGCCAAAAATAAACACAATAATTTTTTCATAATTTCCTCTAAGTTAAGAAAGAAAAAAACATAGCATTTTTCGTAAAAATCTTGTGTAAAAAACTTTCGCTAACCATTATATTTTGAAGATGAAGGATGAACCTAAAATCTTTGAGGATCGTATGACTGAATGGAGACCTCACTATGACAATCTAAAAAAAATAGGAAATATGAAGTTGCATGAAGGACTTAGGGAAATGTTAAAAATAGTACAATTTTTAATGGAAACTCACCCACAAAATTATATTGGTGAAAAAAATCATATTACGCCAAGTAAAAAGGATAAAGAAAATGACTGAAAAAACACTAACATTTGTGCATATTGTGAGAATATGTTTCTACTGTGCAGCTTTTCTTGTGATAGCATACAAATTTATTTTGCCAAATCCCATACTAAAAGCAGCTATACCAGAACATGAATGCTTTTGGCCTCCTGACATGATCCCTCATCCAATGCCTCCTGATGAGTCAGACATAATAGATGCCAAACCTAAAGAATTGGCCTAGCAAAACGAATGCCGCCATTTCTGACGGCAACGCATCTGTTTCTACACGGGGCAGATCAGTCTAGCAAAGAGGTTTTCTCTTGAGTGTTTTTTTAATTGTTTTTTTCTTAACAATCTTCTTAGCTACTTTTTTTACGGGCTTCCGAGATAGCGATTGCTTTTGCTTGCCGAGGGTTAGCGACGATCGGGCCTTTTTTGGAGCCTGAGCGTAATTTTCCTTTCTTAAATTCTCCAAGTACCTTTCCAATCTTTCTGTTAACCTTTTTATTGGAAGGAGATTTTGTATTTTTGTGAGTAGCCATTTTATAATCTTCATGTTCCTAGTCTTTTAGTTAAAACGGTGCATCATCTGAGTCAAAGTAATCGGGTGATTCGTTTTGCGGAACCTCTTGCTTTTCCAATTTCTTCAACTCAGCACGCACTGCATTTTCAAATTTTATCTTTACCTTTTCGTCGAAAAGAATAAAAGAGAAATATTTTTTCTTACCAGTCTCAGGATCTTCATAAGGTCTAGACGGAAAAGAAAGCCAACTATTACTTCCTTTTTGAAACCATGTACAATTACGAATGGTCATACCCCATTCTTTTACATAGATATTGAACGTTGACGCAAGGGCACCTTTGTTTATTTCTTTATAATCTTGTATTTCCATTTAACTTTTGCCGAACATGTGTAATAGATACACTACAGTAAAACATGAAATACTTATAAATAAAAGTGATCCTAAACTTCCTTGTACCATCTTTCCCTACTTTGGTTTATTCGCTGCATCTTTAGCATCGCGATCCTTGTAGTCAGGACGCGCCTTGATCATCGAAAAGAATGCTTCCCTGCTCGCTGGCATCATCGTCACCGCTGGATCTTTCTGCAATAGGGGTATCCACTCCTTCTCTAAGGCTGCATAGCACTGGTCAACCTTGTGCGTCCAATAATATGCTGCTCTACGACACATGTCCTCCTCAAACCCCTCAGATGTTAGTACATATTTGACTAAATCTATTTCCCACTGTTTGAGTGTACACACGCACTTACCGTTTACTTCCATTTTCATTTTGTTTCTCCTAAATTAAGCTACGAGTTCTCCTGCAAACCACGCGGTCGTCACACCTGCGCTTAAATCCACAGTCTTGCCTCCATTATCAACACGGGCCCGAATAATACATGTATCTGCCGCGTCCATATCGGCCAAAATTGTGAACCCGTTTATCACCTGATTTGCTGAATCCCTGATTGCGGCATAATTCGCAAAGACAGTTTCATATTGTCTATTTGATGTAAGAAATTGTAATAAACCTAAAGTATGGGCTGCGCCCACTTCGGTTAGTCTGATTGAACAACTGAACCGATAACGCCCCGAAACAGGTGCCGTGAAAGTATTGGTGCCATCGTAGTCTGAATTCTGATCAAATATGACCGTTGTTTGATTGACGGTCACAATCGTAGAATCACCAGTGACATTATCTTGAGCTGCCGAATGAGTAGCTAAAAAAGCTGGAGTGAGCGGAAAAGTCACCTCACCCACAGCCGTTATCTTTTGGAAAGTCGGCTGATCCAGAACATCGCTCACACCTTTGTTAATAACAAAAGCTCCTGAGTCACTAAAATCTTGGCCAAATTGCCATTGAGCAGCCGATGTAGCTAACCGAAAAAATGTATCACCTGTCGAACCTGCTCCAATACTAAGTATTTGTATGGAGGCATCGTTAGCTGCTGCTGTGGCTGATGAATTACCAAAAGTTTGAGTAACAAGTGCGCCAGAACGAGCTTTTGCAGCGGTAATAACCGTTGTATCCGTAAGATCCCCGTCCAGAGTGACAATGCCATCAAGACAAGTAATCCGTGGTGTAGCAGGATTATGAGTGAAAAACTCTGTGCCACTTGAGGGATCAACCGTAGCGTCTGAGTCAGTGGTCATTTTGAAAATGTCAGAGTCAGTATTATCAATCCCAATGGAATAAGATCGCGCCGTCCCAACCGTAAGTTGCACCCAAGGATCTCCCGAACTTGTCCCACCCACAGAAATCAAATGCTGTGAAGAAGAGCTTGCAGTATCCGAGGGATTTTGCAATGTAATGGTGTTAGTTGCCCCTGTATTACTTACCCCGACAAGAGCAGAGTTTACCTCAATATTCCCGT
>Ga0209976_10001810_pt1 | contig 12427 bp, 11 predicted proteins | sample SumtaG_FD_182806 | JGI IMG/M metagenome (GOLD analysis project Ga0209976, IMG submission 182806) | Deep subsurface microbial communities from Indian Ocean to uncover new lineages of life (NeLLi) - Sumatra_00157 metaG (SPAdes) (version 2) | ecosystem: Environmental > Aquatic > Marine > Oceanic >...
GAGGCGTTCAAAGGTCTCACGAGCCCTTTCCAGGTCACTCTTCAGCCATGACTTGCGGTACAGTTTCCGGTAAAGCACGCCCATGTTGAAAAGGGAGTCCGGCGCCTTGGAACACTGGGGAGACTTTTCAACGATCCCGTCGAACTTGTTGATGACCCGTTCCCAACTGTCGTGAAACCGCTGTTTCCTCTCGCTGTCAAGGAGGGAGTAGTAATCGCGCCTGGCCGATTCGTAAAGCCTCTCACAATAACTTTTTCCATGTGCGAGATCGACTTGGAAAAAATTATATGAAAAAGCAAGGACGAGGACGGCGGTAATCCACGATGGTGCAGATCCCACCCGGTACATCCGCGTTTTTAGCCTGTAATTATTCTTCAGTTTTCCCAAGGTTTATTTCCTATATATAGGATTCAGGAGACCGTATGGGGTTAATACTAATAGGGTCGCAAAAAGTCCATTCGTGGCTTTTTGCTCCACTTAAAAACGAAAAGTGTCATTTTCGCTTTCCTCACAAATCAATGACTTACATCGCCAGTCATTGATTTGGGCGCCCCACTCGGGGCGCATTGATGACTTTTTGCGATGTCATCAATCATTTGTCTCCGGAATCTTGTATTTTTTCATCCTCGCAAGGAGGTTGAGAGCCTCGATGGGTGACAGATTGTCTATGTCGGCACCCCGCATCATTTCCAGCACATCCCGAGTACTTTCCTGGAAAAGGCCCAGTTGGGCGTTGGTATGTTTTTCTTCCTTGATCTCCTCCGGTGCGATAAGGACGGGTACCCCTTCGCTGTCAAGCGCCTGGGACTCGAGGTTTGCGAGGATCTCTCTGGCCCTTTCAACAACTCCGTCCGGCAGGCCTGCCAGCCTCCCGACGGAGATTCCGTAGCTCTTGTCCGCCGGACCCTCTTGTACCCGGTGAAGAAAAACCAACTTCTCGCCCCATTCCCTGATGGCCACATTGAAATTCCTCACACCATCATTGGTAAGAGCCAGTTCCGTCAATTCATGATAGTGAGTGGCAAAAAGCGTCCGGCAACCCTTGCAGCGGCCCTCCAGGAGGTTCTCAGCGACCGCCCAGGCGATGCTGATCCCGTCGAAGGTGCTCGTCCCTCGCCCGATCTCGTCTAACACCACAAGGCTCTTTCCGGTGGCATTGTTCAGGATATCGGCTGTCTCCACCATCTCTACCATGAAGGTGGAAAGACCCTTCGTCAGGTGATCGGCGGCGCCTACCCTGGTAAAGATCCGGTCAGCCGGGCTTATCAGCGCCTCCCTGGCCGGCACAAAAGAACCCATCTGGGCCATGATAACGATGAGGGCCACCTGCCTCATGAAGGTGGATTTGCCCGCCATATTGGGACCGGTGAGGATGATCATCCGGCAGGAACCGGAATCCAGATACACATCGTTGGGGATAAAGGTCTCACCGGGGTTCAGTTTTTCAAGGACCGGATGCCGGCCCTGGGTAATGGAAATCCGCTCCTCCCTGTCATCATGCAGGAGACTGGGTCGGACGTAGGATGACGAGTGGGCCAGTTCCGCCAGGCTGCTGAACACGTCGGACATCGCCAATCCCCGGGCCGTTTCCTGAAGCTGGACCGTTGCGATCAGTACTCGAGCCCTGAGATCTTCGAAAAGTTCCTTTTCGAGAACAACCATCCTCTCCTGCGCAGAAAGGATCTTTTCCTCCAGCTCTTTGAGTTCTTCGGTTATATACCTTTCGGCATTGACCAGTGTCTGTTTCCTGATCCATTCCCCCGGCACCAGTTCCCTGTGCACGTGGGTCACCTCGAGATAGTAACCGAAAACCCTGTTAAACCCGATTTTGAGGCTGGGTATCGACGTCCTCTCCCTTTCGCGGGCCTCGAGCTCGGATAAAAATTTCCGGCCGTCCGATGCCATTAAGCGCAGTTCATCGAGTTCATCGTTGTGTCCGGCCCTGAAAACACCTCCATCCTTAAGCGTGGCAGGGGCGTCGTGTGAAAGGGCATTGACAAGGAACCTCGCGAGATCACCGGTATCCTGGATCATGCGGCACACCGATTCGCCCAGATCGGAGTTGAGTTCGCTCAAAAGTTCCATGATTTCCGGTATCTCTTCCAGGGTCTGGGAGAGGGCAACGGCATCCCTTGGTCCGGCAGTGCCGGTGCTGAACCTTGAAAGGATACGCTCGATGTCGCGGACCTGCTTCAGGTTTGTTCTGATCCTTCCTCTTAACAGGGATTCTTCGATCAGCTCCTGGACAAGGTCGAGCCGTTTCTCTATTTCGGGCGGTTTTTGAAGAGGCCTGGTGAGCATTTTCCTTAGGAGCCGGGCTCCCGGCCCTGTAACGGTCTGATCCATGACTCCCAGGAGGCTCCCGCCTCGCCTGTCGTCATGGGATGTCCTGAGGATCTCCAGGTTCTTCAGAGCATTTTCGTCCAGGACGAGGATATCCTCGTCGCTGATCACCCTGGCCGGGCGAAGGTGGCCGAGAACGCCCTGATGGACAACGCCAAGATACCAGAGAGCGGCTCCTGCAGCTCCCAGTGCAAGACCATCAAGCTGACCACCGAACCCCGCAATGGTCTTGACGTTGAAAAAATCTTTCAGCGAATCTTCGGCAGCGTCCCTGTTGAACCTGTAGGGCTCCACACTTGTGGCATGGCCTGGAAGATCCTCTGCCTGCCAATCTTCCGGAATAAGGATCTCCCTGGGCGAATATTGAGCCAAGGTCGATAAAAGTCTGGATCTTCCATGTTCCCCCTCAAAACCCGCTACCAGGAACTCCCCGGTAGAGACCTCTACCAGGGAAAGTCCGTATTCCGGGCCGGATCCGTTGACAGCAGCCAGGTAAGATGGTTCCTCCGCGTCAAGAAGGGTTTCCTCCACTACGGTGCCCGGTGTCACGATCCTTGTTACTGCCCTTTTTACAAGCCCTTTTGCCTTGGAAGGATCTTCGACCTGGTCGCAGATGGCAACCTTGTGCCCCGCCTGGACGAGTCTAGTCAGGTAGGTCGGGGCGGCGTGATAAGGAATGCCGCACATGGGTACGGAATTTTCCTTGCCCTTGTCCCGAGTCGTTAGAGCGATCTTCAGGACATCCGCCGCCATAATGGCATCGTCCATGAACATCTCGTAAAAATCACCCATCCGGAAGAAGAGGATCGCGTCCGGGTGTTCCCGCTTGATGGCAAGATACTGTTTCATCATCGGGGTGCCTGCACCGCCGGCTGCTTTGCGGGACTGATTCACTTTGTAATGATCTCCACCGGTACCGAGAAACGGCTCCGTATCTTCTCGGACAGGATCATGGCCTCAACCAAATCCGTCAAAGGACCGAACTCAAGGTACGACCTGTTGCTTAGTCTCGTTTCCTTCACCAATACGTGCTGTCCAACGACCTCATCCACCCTGAAGTCCCCTTTCACCGGGCCTGCCTTGACGTAGATCCTCGTGACGGTCTGCTGGGGAGGGTCTATCCCCACCATGACCATGGAGTAATAGAACTCTTCTTCCCTGCCCACCCATCCTGAGAGAATCGGGATTCGCGAAAGGGCTGCCCGAAGGTGATCCAGAGCTTCCGATTCCCTTCCCAGAGAGTGTTCACACAGGGCTATCTTGAGACCTATGACAGCCCCTTCCTTACCGTTACCGGCCACTCCCTGCGCGATCCTGTAACGCCTTATGGCTTCTTTGTAACGGCCGCTCGCGTAGAGGGTGTCCCCGATGCCGGTCAGCGCCATCCACCTTCCGGCACCTCTGACTCCTTCGATATCCGCAGACCTTTCGAAATATTCCTTTGCCTGCCGGAAGTCACCTGTGAGCAGGCTGACACGGCCTGACAGGTAAAGAGCACGTTGGGCCTGGGAGGGCACTTCCGATTCTGCTGCCAAGGAAAGCCTCTGAGCCGCTTCGACCAGGTTCCCCGACATGTAAAACGCCTCACCCATCGTAAGGTCATCAACGGGGCCTGCCAGAACGGAAAAACATAATACGGGGATTATCAGAAAAGTAAAAATAAGACAGGATCGGGTCTTAAATGATCCATATCCAGTACAAACAACTTGCCGTAAAACCCGATTGCGCCAACGACGTGACTGAAAGTTTGTCGGAAGACGCTTTTTCTCGATCCCCTGGGTTGAACCGGGGGTGATGAACCCTAAAAAAATCGCGGTGAGTTGTCCGGTCGGTCTTTTCAAACTTAACGCGGCTTCCAAAGGTAATATCTTTCGGCAAACTCTATCTATGAACCTGGTAAGGTTTACCGACAGGCTCATGGTCCCTCGGGGGTCTGTCAACTTCCTACTTCTCATCCCCTTCTCCGGAGTCGATGGTAACCGTTTCCGCACCTGGACTCAATTGATGCCCTGAAAGGTTTTCAGCCGGTACATCTACGGTTCCATCCTTTTTATCAATCACGGGAGTTCTCTTCTCGGAATCAGCAGCCTCCACTTCAAATTCTGAACGCACAGACTTGACCTCCTCTTGTTTAAGCTGTTCGAGTTCAGACTTCAGAAGCCGCACCTCCTTTTCGGCGCCGGAAACACGAAACCTGGACCTGATGCCTGAAGTAAAGCCCACCAGCACAGCCAGGACATATCCCGCCGCGAAGGACAATATCATGTAAAGAGACAGGGGCAGAATTGGCGTCGACCATGAGAAGTATTTCAGCTGGATCCCCATTCCGTTCTGCTGGATGAACGCTGCCAGAAAAAGGGCGAGAAGAAGAACGAAGAGAGCGTAGATGTATTTCATAGGGTCACCTGTGGTTAAGGTTTAATTTCAAATTTCATATGAGATCCAAGATCCAAGAAATGTTAAGTGCACATGTGCACCGGTGCACTAGTTCATTGCGTTTCTGTTAACCGTAAACAGTTCACTGTTCACCTTTCACCGTAATCCTCAAACAGCGGTTTTAAATATCCGTACGTCTCCTTTATCGCCTCCGGTATCACCCGTAAGTCCGATATCACCGGCATGAAATTGGTGTCCCCGTGCCATCGGGGCACGATGTGAAAGTGGACGTGTTCTTCCAGGCCTGCTCCGCCGGATTTACCCAGGTTCAGGCCCGCGTTGAACCCCTCCGGCTGCATGTGGATTTCCAGGGCCTTCAGACTGAACCGGAATAGCTCCATGGTCTCACCATATTCCAGTGCCGAAAGCTCTGAAAGATCCGGCGTGTGGGCGATGGGCGCAATGAGGATGTGACCGTTATTGTAGGGGTATTTGTTCATCAGCACCATGGCGTGCTCGTTCCGGAAAAGAAGGAGATTCTCCCCAGAGGGTTCTGCCTGGGAAAGGTCGCAGATAAAACAACCCTGCTCCTTTTCGGAGAGGATATACTCCATGCGCCACGGAGCCCATAAGACTTTCATTTGTGCCTCGCTGCGGCACCACTCTTCGCGTGGGTGCGTGGGTGCGTGGGTGCGTGGGCGCGTAAGATCATTCAGACCTCATGATGAGTAAGGTTCAGGGAAAAGGGTTACGTGCATTTACTTTCCACTTTTCACTTTCCGCTTTCCACTGATTTAGAACCGTTAGTTAAACTCAACGGTTCTAAATTATCTGATTATAACAGGAAGGAAAGCAGTGTCTAGGGTGAACATCAGGCTACGTCCGATGAGGGCGAAGGGCGCAACAAAACAGCTCAAATATGGATTCGTGAGTCATGGTTTAGACTTTTGGGGTTTGGAGTTTGGGTGTTTGGGGTTGATGAAAGTTGAATTTTCGGGCCCCGACCCGGAATCCAGTACACTATACTTTACATCCTACACGCTGCACTTTGCAATGATTTATCCTAGTTGGCGCTGGTGTGCCTCAGGTGCACGGTGCTGAGCTCCGCGGGTGCTCGCTTCGCTCAGGTTTCGGGTTCAAGGACTTCCCTTTGGACTTTGGACTTTGGACTTTGGACTGTGAAGAGTTCACCCTTTAGCAGGTTCAGGCCAATTATCCGTATTGAACTCTTCGCTTCCGTCCCAGCACTCCTTGCCGCAAAAATACACGGCGTCAACGGAATCCTCGTAACCGCCCAAAGACATCTCGTACGGCTCCCCGTCGATCTTGTGTCCGCACTCCACACAGTAGTACTGGAAAGGGGCATTGGCCTGTATCCCGCTCTTGTCCACTTTGGGCATTGAGCACCTCCAAGTAATATTTCTGTGATATTTTATACAGTTGAGCATTTTACTTAATGTAGTTTATGAGATTGATTGGGCTGTAATTTACTGCTTACGGCCTGCCCTGCCTGTCCCGAGTCACGCCAATGGCGTAATCAAAGGGAGCCGCCGAAGGGTCCACAGTGAACATAACAACACCTTCCTCCCTCCATGAACATTATTCATGCAGGACACTTGATTTGTAAAGCCATTGTTAAGATGAATTTTCTTGGATGTTGGTTCTTGGATTTATCTTTGAGATCTGAGATTCATGTCCGCCATAGCTGGGCGAAAGACATTAGCGACGGCGGATGAGATCTGAGATGCGATTACCCCCCCTTCATCGTCAACGTCACAACAAACTCACCGTCCATTTCCGATTTCACATCCATCCGCATTCCCATCATCTCCACGATCTTCCTCGAAATGGGGAGCCCGAGACCGAACCGTAGCCCTGTGTCGTCCTTGAACTGGCTTCCCCTCCAGAACCTGTCGAAAACACGGGCAGTGTCCTGGACGCTGATCTTGCTACCCGTATTACTGATGCGAAGTTGAGTGTTCCCTTCCTCCTGCAACAGATTGACCCTTACCGAACCACCCTGATCAACATAATACAGAGCGTTTCTGAAAAGCTCCTCAAGCACCTGTACAAGCAGACCCTTATCGATCAATGCCACCTCTCCGTTGCTTAAACTGAAGGAGACGGATATATCCTTCTTATCGACTATTTTACTATACGATTTCCAAGTGTCCTGGATACAGTTTTCAAGGTTAACTTCGGAAATACGGGCCTTCTCCTGGCCCGATTCAAGGCGAGCGAGGGCCAGAAGACCGCCAACGAGACTCTCCAACTGTTTTACGATCTCAAGAGCACGGACCAAGGTTGTCCGGTATTCTTCACTTTCCCGCTCTTTCCCGAGAGCAACTTCAATGGTCGATCTCAGTCCAGCCAGGGGTGTTCTGAGTTCATGGGCTGCATCACTGGTGAACCCTCTCTCCCTTGAAAAAGATTCCTCCAACTTGTCGAGGAAATTGTTCAGTTTATGGACAATAGGGACCAATTCTTTCAACACCGCGACCTCATCGATGCGCACCCCGAGATCATCACTGATACCCTCGATATGGGCAGCCAGTTCATTGACTGGGTTTGCTCCTTTTTTGATTGACATCCAGACAGTCAGGGAGAGGATCCCAATGGAACCCAGACCCGTAGCAAGGAGCATGAGAAAGAAGGTCTCCATGAATCGGGAGTGACTTGAGGTATCCCTGAAAAGCTGGATCACGACATGGTCCCCGGGTGCGGACAATGTATCCACTATAATGCCGGAATCTGCCGCGATCGATTCCAGATCCTCCTCCTCGCCATCAGCTTCGGGCGCAAAGGAGAAAAGCACGGACCTTAACTTTCTGTCGTCCGGCAGCCTGTACCAGTCATGCTGTTCTCCAGGCAAAGGTCCGGGTGAACTGGGGATAGGGATGCCATCCAGTGCATTTGAACGGTAGAAGGTTCGTCCCTCAAGGGAGCCTATATACAGGTATTCCGGGGAATCGGACTCCTCCATGTTGCCGATTCTCGTTTCCTCTAGATCCACCTCGAGCCCGTACTGTTTTTCCTCGACTGAAAGGGCAAGCATTTTGGCCTTGTCGGTCAATGATTCATCTATCTGGCGCACCAGTTGCGCACTAACCGACAGATAGAGAACAGTTCCCGCCAACACCAGGATAGGAGCTGTGGTCATGATCACCCCACGAAAAAGGGTTCCCGTCAAAGACCGCATCGGTCCTCCTCTCCCAGCATGTATCCGAACCCTCGTTTCGTGTGCAAGATCTTATTACCTCCCTTGATCTCCAGTTTTCTTCTGAGCCGCCCGATGTATACGTCGATAACGTTACTAGACAGCTCTGAAGCGAAGTCGTAAACCCCTTCCTGGATGGTCTCTCTGGAAACGACTCTTCCAGCTTTCCGGGCCAGGATTTCCATGATGGCATATTCCCGTACGGTGAGGTCCACAGGCCTTCCGCCGCGCCTCACTTCCCTGGCTGAGGTGTCGATCTCAATATCCGCAACGCGGACCACCGGCTCCTTCTGGCCATATTTCCTTCTCACAAGAGCACGCACACGAGCCAGAAGTTCATTGAATTCGAACGGTTTGACGAGGTAATCGTCAGCGCCCAGATCAAGCCCCTCAACGCGATCGTCGATGGAGTCCTTTGCTGTTACGATAAGCACGTGGACCCTGTTCTTCTGTGCCCGGAGCCTCTTGAGGATTTCCAGTCCCTCCATACCTGGAAGCCGAAGGTCCAGGATCAGGACATCATACTCCCCGGTGGAAGCGAACCAAAGCCCCTCCGCACCGTCTCCGGTGGAGTCAACAGCGTATCCGTTCTCCACAAGTCCCTTGCGCATGGATTCACGTAAAGGCTTGTAGTCTTCAATGAGGAGGAGTTTCATGTCAGCTGATTCCTGATTCCGTATTGAGTATTCCGAATTACAACAAATCCTCAATGCTCAATTCTCAATCCGAAATTTCACTTTATCATAAAAGCGGGGTACCCATCGGTTCCGACCAACCGACAGGTACCCTCAAAACAGGGAGGTGGAAAAAGCTTCCTTCCATTCCCTGGCCCTGGTTGAATCAGTTCTGAATTCACCCGAATTCAGAACTCAGAACCTGAAGAGTACACCCACCTCAGGCGCGATGTCGGTAGCCTTTGATGTAATGCCCACGCCCAGGTTCAGCTTCAGTGTGGCACTTTCAGACAGAGCTTGCTGTGTCTATCCGATTAAGGAAATTTCATCATCCTCCCCTTCAATGGCTGCCACGACACTCCATTTGGAAGATATACGATTCAGGTACTCGAAAGCGTATTCGCTAAGGGCTACCTTTTTTTCGTCCCCGTCCCATGCGATGGAGGTTCGGCCGGTGACTGTTCCCCAGCTTAGCCCTTTTATGAGACCAAACCCGAACACGAACTCCCAATCCTGGGTCCCGATGATCTGTTTGTCCTCCTGTAGTGGCAATACATATTCAAAATAGCTGAAATACTCAGGTTTGGTCTCCGTCTCCCGATTCCACCGCCACCTCACCTGGCCTTCCACGTCACCCAGCCCTGACTCCTCGATCTTGTCAGGAGTGCCGGAAAGGTCATCCGGGTCCCGGTTGAATTCCTTGGAAGTGTACAGGGCGGCCTCGAACTCCAGGATGATGTCTTCCGTCAGGCCGTATCCGAAGAAGATAAGGAATTCATTCTCGGTCGTTTCGGCAAAATATTCTGTATTGTCCGGAATTCCGAATTCGCGGGGCTCGTACTCCTCGTCCTTGTCGAAGTAGTACTCATACATCGGGTAGACAACGAACTCCCCTTTCTCGATGTATGTCCCAAACAGGGAGGTCGGTACTCCCCTCCCTCGATCAGCGAGATAGGAAGGCAGCTCCTCTGCATGGGAGCCAGTGGGAATACCTACGAACAGGCAAATAATTGTCACCATTACCATGGTAGCCGCCAAATTGATTGTTCCTACTGTTTTCATTTTTCCACTCCCTCCTTTAAGCCGGAAATGACGGATACAGCTTTAAATGATACTTGCAGAACAGGTTGGAGCTTATCGGCAAAAGATGAAAGGATGATGAACACATAATTCCCGCTGGGAATTAAATATGAAAAGGGAGACCATAACGGCCTCCCCAGGTTCGATAGTAAACCTGTATTTTATGTCAGTTGTTTGTAAGCCCTCTTATTCAGTATTGGAACAGGCCGGTAAATAATATCTGGGAGTTTGTGAAGGATTATCAGACAAACTCCTAGGGAGTTTCGAATTCGCTCTCCGAGATCGTCTGGTTTCCGCCCGCTTCGATGGCAAGCACCTCGAATTTGTACGTCGTTTCCGGCTCCAGGAATTCCCAAGGTACCGTCACCTGTATTGCCGAAGCCGGGAGGTCAACGCTAAGCACGAGACTGGTCGGCTCTTCCCTTTCGATGATGACCTGATAGCCGACGATGTCCACCGACAAATCGGTTCCAGGGAAGGGATCCACAACCAGCTCCCACAAGATGACGACGTCTTCCTCGAGAACCACCTCTTCACCCTCCTCGGGAAGGAGAATAATGGGACCGTCCGGAATAGCATGCGTCAAGGTCGCCTTACCCCTTAGCGGTAATCCATCAACTGTCTCGCCTCGAAATCTGTATTTACCCTCTGGGAACAGGGCAAAAAGCTCCTCCAGCGATTGTTCGTCAAAGGACGGCTCCGCGCTCTCAAAGAAAAGTTCGGTAATCCCCTGCATTCCAACGCTGCCCTCAGCTTCAATTTCCAGGATTTCCTCCCCGTCCGGGTCGGTAACTTCCAATTCCGACCAGCCCTCCCCGTCGAGGAAGATCTGAATCCCGGCGTCGCCATCCGTGGCGTTGACTTCGATAATGATCCTGGTCTCGTCGTACTTAATGGCCCAGGCCCTGGGTGTTAAGGTCAGGATAACCGCTACTGTAGCAAGCAGCATCCACAAATACAGGTGCCTTGTCACACCTGACGATTTTTCAATTTTTTTTGTCGAAAACATTTTTATCCCCTTTTCCCGTTTAGCTACTAAGTTTCCTCTCGTTATTGCTTCCCGAAACAATCGACGCCCATCACCTCCCTATTGAGCGGACCACCGTATCCATGAATCACGTAGGCCTCCGAGGCCTGCCAACTGGACTACTTGTAAAGAATAGCTCGAAAATATGACAGGAACATGAACATTCAATTCCCAGCTGGTAATTGAATGTGTGGGAGGGCTAAAAGAGAAGGGTTCAGGTTAAGGATTCGGAGATTATTGCTATTCCATCAGTCTTTTACCATTAAAAAAGAGGCCGTTTATGGCCTCTTTGTGATCTTAGGTTTTTCTCCCCCTCTCCCGCTCTCCCATTCCCCCACTCAAATGCGGAGCCGTTCACCGTGCTCCGCTGTAACTCTCCCTCCCCCACTCTCCCATTCGGCACTAACGTGCCTCAAGTATCAGGTTCCAGATTTTCCCCGCGTCCCCGTGTCTCCGTGTCACCGCGTCAGGTGGTTTGTTTCCCTCCCCCACTCTCCCCCTCTCCCCCTCGTGATCACAGGGGCCTTACCATTGTGATCACCAGCCGTCAGGCGGATCAGGCGGTGGCGGCCAGTTGTCCGTGTTGTACATGTCAGCGTTATCCCAGCACTCCTTGGAGCAGAAATCTACCGGCTCGAAACACACGCAGATACCGCAGAAACTTGTCTGGTAGGGATCCCCTTCGATTTTGACACCACATTCGTCACACCACAGATTCACTGTACCGTAGGTATTTAACGTGGACTGGCTGTAGAAAGTCGACATAATGAACCTCCTTGCACATCTACACCTATTATCACCGGGATGGAGAAGGGATGTCAAAGTAAGTTTGTGAGGGAAAAAAGGGACAAGGAACAAGATACAAGGTACAAGGAATAATCATTGACGATCACTTGTCCCCTTCACCTTGTCCCCTGTATCCCCAATGAAAAAGGAGACCCTACGGCCTCCCTTCTGAATTCTGGATTCTGGATTCTGGCTCCTGCCTTTCACCAACCTTCCGGCGCTTTGGGCGGTTCCGGCCACTTCGAAGAGTCGTACATGTTGTCTTCCCTCTCCCAGCACTCCTTGGAACAGAAGTTGACCTGATCAAAACAGCAGCACCAACCGGAGAAACTGGTCTCGTAAGGGTCACCCTCAATTTTGTGACCACACGACTCACACCAAAGGTTTACCGTTCCCGTAGTCTCAAGTCTCGATTCTTTGAAATTTGTGGACATTACTTAACCTCCATCAGCAATTTAGAATAATATTTTACGGAATACTGTGCGGCTTTGGTTATGCACTATATAACAACGTTTGAGATAGGGTCAAGGGGAAGGCTGGAAATTCCATGAAGGGAATATTTGGATTTCCAGCCTCGTGATTGGTGACTCGTGATCCGTGATTGGAAGTGAAGCCGTGACTCGTGATTCGTGATTCGAAAAAACAGATAAACATGTTTTATCAGGCCGCCAAGAATGCATCAGTTACGAGGCTCGACTGACGAGGCAACCGGCTTGTCCGCCATAGCTGTTCGACAGGCGTTAGCGACGGCGGAAGCGTACACGGGACGTACGTAAGGATTGCCGAGGACTGAGAACGCAGCAGATGACCCGTTATCGGATGCCGTCTTAGTCCCAGTTTTCGGTGTTATATTCGTCGGAACCCTCCCAACAAACTTTCGAACAAAAATAAACCGGATTAACCGAAGCGCACACCCCATCCATG
>Ga0209976_10001811_pt1 | contig 12425 bp, 13 predicted proteins | sample SumtaG_FD_182806 | JGI IMG/M metagenome (GOLD analysis project Ga0209976, IMG submission 182806) | Deep subsurface microbial communities from Indian Ocean to uncover new lineages of life (NeLLi) - Sumatra_00157 metaG (SPAdes) (version 2) | ecosystem: Environmental > Aquatic > Marine > Oceanic >...
TATAGTCAGGATACTTATTATCTTGGAGATAGGGACCTTTCAATAAGTAAATCTATGGAAATTGCAGGTAAAACTGCTTTAGATGCTGCTGGAATAAAGGATCCTAAAAATGAAATTGATGTTGCTGAATTATTTGAATCCTATGCTCACGAGGAATTAATTTTAGCAGAAGCACTTGGATTAGCTGATAAAGGAAAAGCTGCGAATCTGAATTCTGAAATTAATGGAGATTTGGCAATTAATCCTTCTGGAGGAGCATTAGGAGGAAATCCACCATGCGCAACTGGGTTAATAAGAATAATTGAGGCTGCAAAACAGCTTCGAGGTGAAGCGAATGGTTATCAAGTTAAGGGAGCAAAAAAAGCAATTGCTTCAGGGCAAATAGGAATGTGTGCCCAAAACAACATATTATTTGTATTGGAGGGGAATGATTAAAATGGGTAGACAAGTAGCTGTAGTTTCGGCTGGTTTTAGTGAACATGCTTCAAAAAGATCTGATGTTAGCATGCCGGAATTAGTAAATGAAGCAATTATAGATTGCTTAAAGAATGTTCCAAGCGTAGGTATTGAAGATATTGATGGGTTTGTAAATGGTAATATGCCCGCTTTTGAGGGGTCAAATATCCCTGAGTTATGGATGACAGACTGGATGGGTGCAAGAGATAAACCTTTACTGCGTGTAACCACCGGAGGTACTACGGGAGGTACTGTTGCTATTGCAGGTTATTATAATGTCACTGCTGGTTTGCCGGGAATTGATACCGTATTAGCGATTGCTTTTGAGCAACAATCCCAGGGAGACACTAGTACAGGACTTGCAAGCGTTGCATATGGAGAGATATCAATTCTCAACACATTAGGAATAAGCTATGAACATCTGGGGCGTCTTTTATCAGCAGGAGCAGCAATTGGAGTGGCAGCATATCAAGCGACAAATTATATGAGTAAAGCAAGAATAACTGAAGAAGATCTAGCGAGAGTTGTAGTACATAATAGAAGAATGGCTGCTAAAAATTGGTGGGCCCATCTGAGAATGCCTGATCTTACCATCGAAGATGTTCTTGACACACCTTATGTGCAGTATCCGTTGCGCTATGGTATGCTTTGCCCGGCATCGGATGGTGCTTGTGCTATGTTATTCACCACAGAAGAAAAGGCAAAAGATATGTGCGATATTCCCGTATATGTTAATGGTGTAGCGAGTGTTGCTAACGAAACTGCCGTACTTGGTTATGACGGAAGCGGTTCATGCCAAACTGATCCCTCAGCCCAAATAGGCGGAATGAGATCATCTGAATTAGCTTATGCGCAGGCAGGAATCTCTTTTCCTAGAAAAGAAATTGATTATGCTGAAGTGTACAGTCCTTTCCCTAACCAAGAACTCATGTGGTTAGAGAAATTGGGAATATTTGAAGAAACTAAATCACCAGAAATGTATGAGACTGGTGTGATTGCTTTAGATGGGGAATTGCCTGTAAATTGTTCAGGCGGAGTGAATTCTACTAATGCCATCGGCGCATCTGCTATGGAACGCCCTGCAGTAGCCGCACAACAAATAATGGGAAAAGCAGATAATCAAGTAAAAAAAACAGTTCATACGTCTATAGGCCACGGATGGGGAGGAAGCTTGAATCTTTGTACATTGATGGTAATGTCAGATGAACCAAAAAGAAAATGGAGGTGAATTTAAATGTCAAAAAGAACCCAAAGAAAGTCATTAGACTATATCAAAAAGGATTATGTAAGAACACGTACGATGCCAGCATCTTGGTATTTATCCAGTTATAAATTTAAATTCAATATTACTCACATGCAACCGTTCTTAAAAAAGTTAAAAGAGAAAAAACTTATTGCTAATCAGTGCTCCGGATGTAATCGAGTGTTTTACCCACCAAGGCTGGTCTGTGGCCAGTGCTTGGTAAAACCAGACAGATGGGTAGATATTAGAGATAGCGCCCGGGTTGCCACTTATGCTATTGCATATCTGAAAGACCCAGAATCAGGAAAGGTCGTAGAAAGACCGATGGTATTAGTACACCATGATGGGGCCGACACGTGTAATATTGCAGAATTAAATCCTGATATTGATGTTAAGGACACTTATATTGGAATGCCAATTAAGGCACATTGGAGAGAGACGACTGAAGGGGGAATGATGGATATAGAATATTATGATGCAATGGAAGATGACGCGAAAGACGTCGAATATAAGTAAAATTATTTAATTCCTTATTTTTTACTTTTTTTTTATTATCTTTTTTTTCTGAATACAACAGCTCTATTTACAAAAAGCTTAAGAAATTTTAGGTGGGGGAACAAATTTTTCGGACATTTTTTTTCCTATTTTCAACTATTTTAAAAATAGATTAATCAATGTAAATTATTAGCTATAAAAATAAAAAGAGTAATAATTAAAATTATTAAGATAAATTATTATTTATGGAAAGCGAATCACAAAAATATCTAGAATTTGTTAGAAGCCGTAAAAGCATCAGAAATTTTATATTCTCGAAAATATATAAAGATACTCTTCTGGAAATTTTAGAATTCGGGCGATGGGCCCCTTCAGGCATGAATAATCAGCCTTGGAGGGTCAATGTAGTTATTCACGAGAAAGTGAAAACCATGCTGAAAGAACATACTAAATACGGTAGCATTATTGAGAGTGCATACGTGAATCTCGTCGTATTTCTGGATAAGGAAAAAAGCTATGATCGAGTAAAGGATATCCAGGGAATTGGCGCTTTCATGCAAAACTTACTTTTAGGAGTACATGCCCAACCTGATTTAGGTGGAGTCTGGCTAGGAGAAATTTTAAACCAAAAAGAAAAAGTTAATGAAATATTTAAGTTAGATCCTGAGAGATATGAATTAATGGGTGTTATAGCCATTGGTGAAGTTGATGAGGCCGTAGTACAAAGGAGTGAAAAAACAAGAGAAAGAAGGCCGATAGACGATTTCGTTGAATGGTACTAATTCTCTTTTAAGTTACTTTTTTTTAAATAAATTCACTAAATTATGATTTATCCATTCTTTTGAAAAGATTTATATTAATAAGATTACTTATTTTTTAAATATGGAAATCCAGACCTCAAATTTTTTGGATTTAATTAAGAGCAGAAAAAGTGTAAGATATTTTGTATTTAAAAAATTAACCCAACAAGTAATTAAAGAGATATTAGAATGTGGCGTATTTTCATTGGACGAAACTTCTAACCAACCTTACAGAGTAAATGTCGTCACACACCCTACTGTCAAAATGATGCTAGCGGAAATATCACCTCAATATATAGATATTTATGAAACGACATCCTGCTGTCTGGTTGTTTTTTTAGACTTAGAAAGAAGTGAAAACAGAGAAGTAGATATTTTAGCGATAGGGGCATTTGTAGAAAATATCCTCCTCGCAGTTCATGCATCACCCGAAATAGGAGCAGTTTGGATGGGAATTGATGTCGATAAAAAGGAAAAAATTAACGAAATTTTCAAATTAAGTACAAAGAATTTTGAATTGATAGGTATTATCGCAATTGGCGCAATTGACGAGGAAGTAGACCAGTTAAAAAGCAAAAAACCAAAAAAACGGAGAACTGTAGAAGAATTTACGGATTGGTTTTAAAAATTTTTAGATGGAATTTAAATATTAATTAGGCTTACACGGGGTTATAACAAGAAAATGAAAATCTTTGATCTAGTTAATAATAGAAAAAGAAAATCGTTTTTAATTTACTCATTTTTTTCTTTTTCAGGATGTTTTAAATCCTGAAGATCTTTCCGAAAAAATTCGTTTCCGTAATGAGTAAACAATACACTAGCAGGATTGTGAGGTGATGATCTATCTTTTGCTATTAATGTTGTCACAGGTGCATCTGAAAGATGAGTAAAAGTGATGTCGTGTGTCCTACACACAACCCTACAATTATGTTCATATCTGTTTTTGCCTTTTATTTTGAATATATCATATAATTGAACCTATTGGATCTGAAAGATGAAATATAACCACTCGTGGATAATAGGGGAGAAAGTGTGCCCGATCCAATAAAATAAGGTAAGCCAATAAACTGATGTCCCAAAAAGAAAAAGAATGGCATAAAGGAATCCAAAACCATAACCAGCAATTACATCCGTAGGAAAATGTACACCCAAAATTAATCTGGTTATGCCCATAATTATATCTAAAATTATGAATATCATTAGGACAACCCAACTTTGGTAATAAAACGCTATCATCATACCGAAAAATAAAAAGAAAGCAACATGGCCGCTTGGAAAAGATTTATTTTCTCTGATTAAATCATCATGCTGAGTTACCCCTTCTTTTTCTAACGTTATGAATGGTCGGTTACGGTTTACAAGTTTAAAACGAATTAAAACGTGTATAATTACGCTTTGGATTCCACCTCCTGTCATCAAACAAAATAGGTCGTAATCCTTAGTGATATAACCATACACTGTCAAACAGAGCCAAACTATCCCCCAAAAATACATATTACCGAAGAATGAATAGATCTTAGCGATAGTTATGATCCCTTTTTTCTTTAGAGTTCCACTTTTGTAGATATAAAGAAAGACTTTATGATCAAATTTTTCAATTTTAGAAATTATTTCAGCGGTCAATGTAGCTGGATGGTGTGTTTGTTTGCCAATTTAGATTATTTATTATTTTGGATATTTAAATCTTTTGCGAACATTAATCGTCTTTAACTTCTGAAATCTGTAATAATCTGTAATAATATTTATTAAAGTTTGAAAACTTAATCTAATCAAAAAATCTATAAAGTAGTTTCTTCTCTTTATGCCTTCTGTGGAAGATTGGATAGCCTTTTTTACTAATTCTTTACAATCTAAAAAGCTTTTGAAAGCAGATTATGGTGTTGATTACTACGATTTTAAGGGTAAACAAAAATCAATATTAGAATTATTAAAACTTCATAAAAACAAATTCGGTAATGAAGATATCATCATTGTTAGAGCTCCTGGCAGGATTAATTTAATGGGAAGGCATGTGGATCATCAAAATGGGCTTGTCAGTTTAATTGCAATTGATAAAGAGATATTTATTACCGCATCTATTAGAAAGGATTTTAGATTAATAGCTCATAATGGTGACAAAGTTAATTTTCCGGAGTTAACAATAGACTTATCGACTTTAACTTCTGAAATTTGTAATAATTGGTTAGATGTAATTAACAATGCTAACTTCATCCAAAAGTATAGATCACCAAAGGGGAAGTGGGATAATTATCTTAAGGCTGCTTATTTAAGGCTTATTAATTTATTTGGTTTAGATAAAATATATGGAGCAAATATTTGTGTATCAGGAAACATCTTAATTGCGGCAGGGCTGAGCAGCTCATCAGCCTTAACTGTCGGGATATTTAAAGCTCTTTCTGATTTAAATAAAATGAATATAAAAGAAAAAGTAATGATAAATCTGTGTGCTGAAGCCGAATGGTTTGTAGGAACTCGCGGGGGATCCGCTGATCAAGTTGCGATCATATTGGCAAAAAATAATCTAATTGCTCATGCAAGACCATTTCCCATAGAGATTCTTGATTGGATAGAATTTCCCAAAAATTGTGAACTTTTAATTTTTAATTCTCAAGTAATTGCAGATAAATCTGGTGCTAAAAAGGATATTTTCAATGAAAGAATTTTAGCATATGATATAGGATTTTATCTTATAAAAAAGAAATTTCCTCAATTTTGCTCGAAATTATTATACTTGAGTGACATCAATCCTGAAAATTTAAATATGAATTCATCAGACTTAATAAAAATATTATTAGATCTTCCAGAATATGTAGATTTCAATGATCTACCTAATATTTTAGGAAGTAAATGGGATGAATTTAAAAGAAAATATAATTTTAATGAGACACCTCAAATAATTCCAATTAGAAAAGTAATAGCTTACGGTATTTCCGAATGTGAGAGAAGCAAAATGTTCTACCAATTCATTAAAAAGAGTGATATAATCTCAGCTGGAAAATTAATGAACATTTCTCATAATGGAGATAGAGTTGTCAAATATAATTATGAGAAGAAATCTAAACCTAACCTATATAATAATGAAACGGACGATAATAAAATAAAAGCATATACAGAATCTAATATGAGTATTGATCAAATTTCGGGAGGATATGGGTGTAGCATACCTGAAATTGATTTTATTATTGATTTTTCTAATCATTTAGAAGGAGTCTTAGGTGCTCAGCTTTCTGGAGCAGGTATGGGTGGCTGTGCTATGTTACTTGTAGAACGGGAACATTCAACAAAAATTAAGAACAACCTAAGTAAATTATATGAGAACGAATTTAATAGGCCTTGTTTAATTCATAAGTGCAAACCTGTAAAAGGAATCTCAATATATCATCATATACCATAAGTAAATCATATTTCACTTCGTAAATATGAAACATCAAGTACCGCTATACGTGGATCCTCATCAAAAAATTTCTCAAAACAATTACAACATGGAATTCCGATATTAATTTTAAATTTTCCTAGTTTTTCCGATAAATACATGTTATTAACCAAATATTCGCGTATCACTCTCTTATTATCATCATTATAAAAAGAAATAAGGTAATTTCTATGGTTATTTGCTCCACAAACCGGGCAGATCCCATATTTTACAATAAATTTTTGTAACTGATTCAATTCAGAAAACTTTCCTTGAATATTCTGAATAAGTTGAAAGCAAGGCTCACATGGTACTCCAAAAAAGTAGTCCTCGGTATTTAAGCTCTCGAAAGAATCAACTTTCATTTTTTCAATCAAAATCTCTTTAAAGAAGCTATATTTAGATAAAAAGAAAATGTCTTCACATATTTGATGATTAGATTGATCTTGTTCGCAAATTGGACATTTCGAATAAAAATTTCTGAACATTTCATATTCTTCGAGAAGCTTATTCTTAATTTTTTGGATACATTTCTGTAAACAAACACTTTTTACTCTCTCAAATGTTTTATGAGTTAAGAAATAATGAGTGCGATTGGCCGAATCCTTATAAGGAAACAATTCATGAGTAATATCATATTGTTTGAAGAATTTTAAAATTATTCTTCTAGCTTTGTAATAAAATTCTCTTTGAAGTTTAGCATAAGAACGAGAATTCAAAAAAAGTTTTTCAAAATGTTCGCTATGAATACAGTAATTAATGAGCTCTGAAAGATTATATTCATATTTGTGCTTCAATTTTAATTTTCTAAGTTCATTAAAAATTCTTATTTTCATATAATTTGGGACAAAGGACAGTTTTGTTTTTAATTTACTAAGTTTCCTTGCATAAAATACATTTAAAAATCCTAAACTCTCTGGTAAAGATTCACTCCAAAGTGTATTAATTATTTTGATATAATTAATACGAGGTAAATTCTCTTTCTCATAATTGAATAAGTCTTTTAAGAAGCTTAGTGTGAGCTCATCGTGTTTATTTAGATAATAATATTTTGCTCTCCTTGCTAAAGTTAGATCTAGCTTTGTTATATGAGATAGCATCATTATGAATTCATAGCAAAAAGACTCCCAAATAAATCTTTTCAACGAACCATAAGGCAATCGTCTCCATCTATCATAACCCAAATTAAAAATTTTTGAAAGATATACTAATAGAGTTCCCTCATTAAAATCGTATTGATAAGTAGAAGCTTTTAGATATCCTTTTTGGTTAAGGCGCCATTGGTGTCCCCCGACATAAAATTTTATACCTCTTATAACCTCATTCAATCTATCTATTGCATCATCATCAAATTTTTCTAATATAGTACTAACCATAAAGGAATTGACTAAATTATTGGTATCAACAAAAAAAGTACAACGAATAGGATAGAAAATCTTATTGTTCGGGTTCTCATCACTAATTTTCTTTACTATATTTCTCATAAATAATTAGAAGTTATAATTTTTCAATTATTTTAATGCGAAAGGTTATTTAATTCAAGAAAATTGCTCTTCCATTTTTTCTGGAAATATAGGTATAAGTAATTCATTCTCAATTAAATCACTTATCAAATAGATAATCTTATCAGTATCATAATTAAGTTTTTCCTTAGCATCATGAAGTAAATCCTCTAGATTTATAATTTTCTTTGCCTTACGTGAAAGATGTTTAGCTAAATTGAGCATTTTTTTAGATTCTTCAATAATTTTCTTACCTTTTGTGGGTCCTAATTTATAAGGTAATTTCAAACTGAGATGAAAGGTTTCTTCTATGATATCTTCAACGGTTTTCTTAGTTATCGATTCTTGCTGAAAAATTGAGATATCTCCTTGAAATCTGGAATATAAATTTCTTATTCGGCCTCCAAAATGATTTTCAAATTCTATTGAAAACAAATTTAATGCTTCTCGTGTGTGTCTACTAGGTTTTTGATTTATAAAAATCGAAATCCATATCTTTTTCCCTGCATGAGTAAGAATATATTTACCCTCAAAAGTGGCATGTTCAAATTCTCCCTCTATTTCAGGAAAATCAATTACTCTATCATTTATTGCTTTACGAAAAAGTTCAATGAATTGAGGATCTAAACCAACATCGTATGCTGATTTAATGTATATGATTCCTTGGCTGTCTCTATGCGTAATTATTAAATATTCAAGAGACATTGCCAGAGAGAAATATTCTGAAATTTCGTTTTCACCCATCTGTCGTCATTACTTTGTTAATTGTAATCTTATTTATAATTTACGATTGACTCGTGTTTATGTTTTCAATTAGTTTTTTTAGTAAATTTTCAAATTATTAGATAAAAAGTAAAGAAATATTTTAATTATGATGCTTTCAATCTTTCTTAGAGATATACACAAGAAGAAAAATAAAAAAAAATTAGATGATTTTTATAAAATTATGTGTTTTATCTATCTTTTCTACGAGTTTAAACAATCCTGTACCAACTACTTTTGATTCCATATCTTTCATATGATGGCAATCCAATGATAGAATAGCATTTGGTTTTAGAACTCGATGAAATTCTTTTAAGATCTTTTGTCGGTCGTTAACCATATGAAACATATCAAAACATATTATCACATCAATAGAATTATCTTTTAAACCGGTGTAACAATCGGTAGTAATCGTTTCTACATTGTTTAAACCTTCCTTTAATGCTTTTTTATGAATTTTTTCAGCAGATAAAGGTTGTATATCTGCAGAATAAACTTTACCAGATTCACCAACTACTTTGGAAGCGGCTAAAGAAAAGCTCCCGGGCCCACAACCATAATCTAGAACATAATTTCCTGGTGAGATTTTCGCTTTCATGATCTTTTTCATAGGATCAGATAATTTATCGCGCAATGCAAAAATTATTGACATTCCTTTAAAAGATATATTTTTCATGGGTTTATCAATTTCACTTTCCATAGTTTTTAACCTCATTTATAAGATTACAAGAAAAATTTGCTAATAACTTTATTTTCATCAACAGGTATTTTTTCTAATTTTTCAAATAATAGAAATGTTGGATATAAATCTTCAATTTTTAAAGCTTTATCAGGACAATTTATAAAGCATCTATAACATCGAAGACAAATGTTTGAATCTGCGTATCCTAAATCAGAATCCATTGCATTAATAGGACAGAGATTTTCACAAGTTCTACAAAAGCTACAATCTTCTCCTTCTCTGGAAGGGACTTTTAAAACTTTCTTAATATCTTGTTCAAGTCTTAAAAGTATTCTCTCAGATATTTTTGGATTTTCTAATTGGACAATTCCATTATCTTTACTTATGAACCTTTTATAAGTTAGTTTAGTATATTCTTTGACAATATTAAAATCAGATTCATTTGGTCTATTTTCCATTACTTTCCAACCGCCACAATTGTATGTATGTTTACATACTAACTCTGCTGTTGAAACAAGCTGAAAGTTTTGTTCCTCCAAAATTTGCTTTATACTATAATGAGACGCACCAGGATCAACTCCCCCATATGTGAAAAATACAGAGCATTTTTTACCTTTCCCATCTAAAGTATGAAGCCATTCTCTAACTAGTTTTGGAGCTCTCCAAGCATAAATTGGAAATCCAAAAAATAGTGCAGTATATTGGTCAATATCAATTTGATGTTGCCTTTCAGAATAATTTGTAATATTAAACTCATCAACTTGTAGATTTTTTTCTAAAAATCCTAATTCTTTTATTATAAATTTTGCAATATTAGCAGTATTATTCGTTGGAGAAAAATAAATTAAAGCAATTTTACTTTCCATAAGTTTTAACCTCATTTTTATTAATATAAGTGTTTGCTTATATAAGTAATCACTTATATTTAAACTATGCTTTTTTTAAGGCCTAAGTGAATCTAAATAAGAAAGAAGTAAAATTATCCTCATGTTTATTTGAAAAAAAACTACTTTTCTTTTTTTTTGTTGTAACTATTAGGGCATTCACTACATTTACCTTTAAATGTGCATCTCATAAAAGATATTTCCAGCATTGTGTTAAGAATCCTTTTATAGGATTTGAACTTCTTTTTGTTTACATAATAATATTTTCGATTTTGTTCTCTACTTGATTCAATAAGGTTGAGTTCTTTTAATATATTAATATGTTGCGTAATTGCTGGCTGAGATATCCCAATTTTTTCTGCCAAATCAATTACTTTTAATTTTTCTATGTCATTAAACATTAATATTCGTAATAATTTAAGTCTTGTAGGATCACTAAGTGCTTTAAAGAATTCTGATAACCCTTCGTGAATATCAAACATAGATATTAAAAATTAAATATTTTTGATAAATATAAGTAATTGCTTATATATGTATTTATTTGTTAATCATTATAAAGAAAATATAAATAAAAAAATTAAAAATTAAATTACTCTATTTTTAGCCCATATTTTTCGAATATTATAGCCATTTGTTCCTTTGCAAAGTTTCTCATGAGATCTTCCATTTTTATTAAGACTTCATCTTTCTTTGTTGTTCTGTTATTACTTATTCTTCCTGTTGGGATCTGAGTTAAATCCAAGGCCCAACTATACTCATCGTTGAAAGTAAACCAAGTTTCTTTATACCCTCCCTGTTGACCTCCATTTTTCGCTAATGGTTTCTCCTCTATTGGTACATCTGGGTCCGGGGCATAACACCAGTCTAGGATTACCCATTCCAATCCACGATTAGAATCAGGTCGATCAGCTAAATAAAGACACCATGCATGACCCCCCAGTTCTGTATCTGACGGTGCGAAGACAGGATCAGTTAAAACACCCCCTCCAGCAACCTTTACTCTCCAAGATGGAATTCCGGTATTGATTAGTAAGCTAGCGATTAAGATCGCTCCATCCTCACAATCTCCAATGCCTGATTGAATTGATTCAAAAGGGAACTGCCAAAATTCAGGGCAGTCTGAAGTTTCTTCATCAAATTTATATTTAAAGAAACCATTTACAAAATCTTGTACAGTTAATGCAGTTTCATTAAATGTCCCCTTTTTTAATTGTGCTTGATCAATTACATGATAAAGAATAGCATCATTATTTTTAATGAATGACTTAACATCGGCATCAATCTGTTTATAATAATCCTTTCCTCTTAAAGCCCTTCCCGTATATATAATAGGTGCTTTTGGATATTTATTATTCCAATAGTCTGGTCCATAATCTCCCTCAGGCTCTTTTGATGGTTTTTTCTTAGGTGTTTTTTTTTTAGGCATAGGTTCTTTACCTTTCATTTTTTTGGCTTGATCAATCCATTTTTTAATGGCTGTTTGTGTAGGAACTTTTCCAATAATATCCCGTTTAGCTTTTTCTAACTCTTTTATTCGGTCTAAAGTATTTTTTGGATTTCTCTGTGCTAATTCTTTTACAGAATCAACACCAACCTCATTTAGAGCATACGCATATTCGGGACTTACGCCTTCTAATCTCATCAAATCGGCGTGTTCTTGCCACGTATCTATTTCTTTAGCAGAGATTCCGGTATTTTTCGCAAGTTTTTTAATTCCATAAGCCGTAAGTGGTAATAAATCTTCAGTATTGGAAATTCCTTCTTTTTTTAATAACTTTGCTTTCTTATTGTCAATTCCAACAATTTCTATTATATTCATTGTTATTTCTACCTACTTTTGTAATAAAAATTCAATAATTGGTTAAGATATGATTGTAAAAATATAAATTATTGTACCTAACAAAAAGATAAACAATGATCTTTAATAATGATAAGATCGTCTTTTTTATACGGTCTTGCGAATTTATTTAACCTTAATAGATGGCCATTCAATTCTTTGTTCACGGCATTTCGGGCATTTAGAAGGAATTTTTAAAAATGTTTTCTTTAGATGAAAAACATACCCACAGGCTTTACATGAAGGAGGTGAAATGGTTAATTGTAATCCTTCATTTTTTAAAGTTTTAGTAATACTTATAATATCGTTAATTAAAAATTTTTTACTTGGATATTCCAACTCTCTCATTACA
>Ga0209976_10001812_pt1 | contig 12417 bp, 7 predicted proteins | sample SumtaG_FD_182806 | JGI IMG/M metagenome (GOLD analysis project Ga0209976, IMG submission 182806) | Deep subsurface microbial communities from Indian Ocean to uncover new lineages of life (NeLLi) - Sumatra_00157 metaG (SPAdes) (version 2) | ecosystem: Environmental > Aquatic > Marine > Oceanic >...
GTCACCAGCACCACTGATGGGTCCAAGCCTGTGGCTGCAGGCAATGGGGTCCCACTTTGTTTCGGATGCCACGCGATTGGAAAAGATTACGTGCTCACCGAGTATCCACTCCAATGATTCCATAGACAACGAGCGCGCTCGCACACGCGATCTCATTCTGGCCTGCCCCACAAAGCGACACCAGTTCCTAAGTTAGAATCCGTCGCGATCGGTTGTTCGGCCTTCGATGTCCGCTTTACCCCCAAAAGCGGACATTGGATTAAGGGTGCGGAATGTCCGCTAAGTGCCAAAAGCGGACATTGACCGACTAAATTGAAACCGACCACAAGAAGATGACCGCGAAGCTCAATCGCATCCCCGCATTGGCCGACGTGCCCTACCCGGTGCACTTGGGGCCGAACCTGGTGGTCGAGTACTACTCACGCTAAGCGTTTTAGAGATACAAAGGCGAGGGCCCGGCCATTTGGCGCGGGCGCTTTTGCTTTCTTAGTCTGCAAAGGCGACGTAGAGGCCTGCGCCGACGAGAACAACGGCGGTGAGGGGCGCAAGGCTGGCCCCGGAGGGCGCAAGCTTTTCCAGGAGTACGATGATTGCCAGGCCGGCGATCCACACGAGGTTCATGATGCCAGCGGCAAAGAGCAACAGCATCAGCGCCCAGCAGCACCCCAGGCAATAGACGCCGTGCACGAAGCCGAGGCGGAACGCGCCGAGCCGGCCGGGGAGCCAATGTCGCGATAGGAAATCAGCGGGCGATCGGCAGTGCTTCAGGCAAACCGTTTTGAAGGGTGAGAGTTGATAGAGCCCCGCTGCGACGAGCAAGCCCGCGGTGAGCCAGCGGTTCGTCGACCACATCATCATTCCGTCGATGTGGCCGAGGCGCTCTAGCGCAAACTGCAGCGCGGTCGCCAGCGCACTGAAACCGAGCCAGCACGCTAGATAGCCGCCGGCAAAGAACGCCGTGGGCACGATCGCGCCTGGAAGCTGCCCGCGCACCTGGCCGTGCCGAAAGACGCGCGCGTAGAGCAGGATCATTGGCGCGGCGCTGGGGATCATCATGGCGATCATCATGACCCACCACATGATGAGCATGGCCAACCAGTAGGCCGTTGACCACGAGCCGATCACCATCATGTCCGGGTGCGGTGGTGGGAACTGCCACGTGGTCATGGCAACGGTGCTCATGCCGGTGCTTGCGCCGATCAGCAGGTAGTACCAAGCCAGCGCAGTGATCATCACGAGCCCGAGCGCGATGATGACCTGCTCGCGGCGCACGATGCGCTCTGTGAAGGTCGCCTGCGTCATGAGTGCTGTCTCGTGGGCGGAGCTAGTGCACGATACCATTCTGGTTGAGGTGCAGATGGGCCAACTGGGCGTAGGTGCTGTCGAGTGTCAGCGGGATTGGACCCTGCACCCGCGCTGATCCACTGCCCATTTCGGCAATACTGTATTCGAAGCCGTCGGGGAGATCGATGCGGGCGCGATGCTCAGCACCCGTGACGGGATTGCGGATCGGCTCAGCATTAACGTCGACCAGTCCAGCAACAGTGACATGCCCGCGACGGGCGTCCACGTCGATGTCAATGGCGATGTCTTCAAATACGGGGTCGTAGACATGCTCCAACGTGGACGCGAACACGTTCCATACCGTCTTTCCCGGTTCGGTGTCTTCACCCGCCAGGATGCGCAGTAGCGATTGGCGCTGGGGCTCGCTGGCGCGCTTGTCGATGATCATAAAGCCCTTGCCCTTGCCGTGGTGGATGGGGCCTGGCCATTGCAAAATGGCAATGGCGTTCAGGCCGTCGAGCCGCACGTCGCCGTGAAAGCCCTCCTTAAATTGGAACGCGCCCACGGCTTCGCAAAAACCATGGGTGGGGAGCGCGTTGAATTGGCAGGGACAGCCATAGGCGCAGTTGCAATTAACGAGCTCGGTGGCCTTGATTTCCCAGGGGGTCATTACGTCCTCATTCAGTTCGCACAGGGGATGTCCGCTCTTCCCCCGATAGCAGACATGCTCTGAGGAGTACATTGATGTCCACCATGTGCCAAAAGCGAACATTGGCTGACCACGCGGTTCAGATTCTCATCGAGAGCTGGCGGCGACACTGCAACGGCATCCGATCGTATGCCTCGCTCGGTTCCAGACCACCGGCGCCTGAAGTGTTCGCGGCAGCGCTTGCCCCCTGGCCGGCACGTCCTACGCTGGCCCCTCAGCCGCCATCAAACTAACGTTCGACCTGGACCACCGATTGGGGGCTGATCAGTTGCGGGAGGCGGAGGTTCGGCTGGGCGAGGGCAAAACGCTCGGCTACGCAAGCCCCGTCGACTTCGAACAGCAGATGCGATTAGCTTAAATGGATGTCTAGTGAAGCGGCGGCTCAGCTTTCGGCCCGCCGGAACTCGCCGACGATGACGTCGGTAGCGTTTCTCCGACGGGTTTTCGCAGGAGATCACGCAAAAACGTCTCGATCTCCGGTGACATTGACGTGAAACGGACAGAAAAATCCGTGCTGCTCCCCGGTACCGTCCCTACGACCTTGCCGTATAGAGCTCCAAGGATCTCTTGGCCTTCGCAACCAATAAGGTGCATCTTGAGGTTGCTCATGTTGGGGACCGGATTTTCCAAACGTGCTTCTGCCTGTTTGGGGGACAGCTTCGTCAAACTTCCTTTGAACATTTCGCCACTGAGATGGGCTCCCTCCACAATCGCATAACTAAGAGGTACCCCCTCAGCCAGCGGAACAAGTTCCTCTTCCGTCTCCGGCAAAAAGAGCCTGTGCGGCCCGCCAATCCCTAATACTTCGGAGAGGGCGACGGGATCTTCGATCCCCTTTGCTCTGACCTCCATCTGCTTTCCAATCCTGAGAATAGGCCCCACGTCTCGCCGGGTGGTTTCGGAGACCAGAATCTGGCCACCTATTGAGTAAGACTGTATGCGGGAGGTGAGGTTGACGTGTCTTCCCACCACCCCGTACTTCATTCGTTCGGGCGAGCCGATATTCCCCAATATCACTTGGCCCGTATGGATTCCGATGCCCATTTCCACCTCGGGCAGGTCTTCCCGTCTGTTCTGTTCATTGACTGAGGCCATGGCTAACTGCATCTGCACGGCGCAAGCCACCGCCCGCTGCGCATCGTCCTCTTGCCAGATGGGAGCCCCGAAGAGGACGAAGATCGCGTCGCCGATAAACTCATCAATGGTGCCCCCGTACTGCTTCGTGATCTTGACCATTGCTGCCAGGTAGCGATTGAGGATGGCGACGACCCGTTCCGGCGCTAATCGTTCCGACAGCGAGGTAAAGCCACGGAGATCGGTCATCATCATCGTCACCTTGCGCTTTTCCCCCCCAATCTGCAGCGCGGTGGGGGACTCGAGCAAAGTGGCGACCACCTCATCCGTCAGGTAGCGGCCGAAGGTCTCGCGAATGAACCGGTTGCGCAGCTCCACCTGCTCGGCAAGTCGCTGCAGCTCGATCTCGACCCGCTTCCGTTCGGAGATGTCCGCCCAGGACCCGACGAGCTCCGACGGCTTGCCGTCCTTAGTGTGCCTAACTGCAAAGGAGTCCTGGATCCAGATATAGTGCCCGTTGCTATGCCGGAAGCGGTATTCAACGGCCCCTCCCCCGGCGGCGATCAGCCGATCGAGCTCGGCGAGCACCCGCGGGGCATCCTCTGGATCGAGATGCTTCTTCCAGAAGTTCGGATCATCGCGCATCTCCCACGGTGCATACCCCATAAGCGCTTTCAAATTGTCGCTGACGAACGTACACGCAAGATTGCCCAGAATTTGAGTGGTGTATACGACCGACGGACTGGCTGCGACGAGGTCTTGCAGGTTTTGCATAAGGGTCACGCGCTCGTTCATGGCCTTCTCCGCCTGCTTCAGGTTGGAGATATCCGCCCAGGACCCGACGATCTCCAGCGGACGACGGGCCTCGTCATGCATGACCTTGAATGAATCCTGGATCCAGATGTAGTTCCCCCCCCGATGCCGGAAGCGATATTGGAGGGTCCCTCCTCCTTGTTCTATCAAAGGAAAGATTTCGTCTAACACCCGCTTGGCATCGTCGGGATGGAGACGGCTGGACCAGAAGTGTGGATCTTCGAGCATCTCCCACGGGGAATAACCCATAACCGAGGCCACATTCTCGCTGACGAACGTACACGCGTAATCGCCCGAGGCCTTATTGGTGTAAAGGACGCCAGAACTGACCGTCATAAGGTACTGTAACCGCTCCCGGTGCGTTCGCAGTTCGACAGTGCGTTCTTCGACGCGCTTTTCCAGTTCGTCGTGGGCCTTCTGGAGCGCCTCCTCCGCCCGCTTGCGCTCTCGCAGGTCGGTGGCAAACCCGACCGTCCCGATCTCCTGACCCTCGTCGTCAAAGAGAAGGGACGCCGAGATCAGGACGGGAATGCCTCTACCGTCCTTCGCCCGCAGGACGCTGTGAAAGGCCCAAACGTTGCCCCCGCGCTTCCGCATCTCGCGCAGGACTTCTTTTGGCCGCTCATCACTGCCATAGAGTTCCGTCACACGCCGGCCGATGACCTCCTCCGCCCGATAGCCCAACAGGGTCTCGGCGCCCTGGTTGAAGAGCACCACATTCCCTTCCCTGTCCGTAGAGATGATGGAGTCAATTGAGCTATCTAAGAGACGGGTAAGGTACCGCTTCGTCTCCTGAAGCTCGACGTTGGCCTTGAGAGCGACCTGCTCTGCCTGCCTGCGCTCGGTGATGTCCGCCCAGGCCCCGACGAGCTCTAACGGATGGCCCGCTTCGTCATGGACGACCTTGAAGGTATCCTGGATCCAGATGTAGTGCCCATCCCGATGCCGAAAGCGGTATTCGACGGTCCCTCCTCCCTGTTCCATCAAAGGAGCCAATTCGTCGAAGACTCGTTGAGCATCCTCTGGGTGGAGACGGTCGGGCCAGCCCTTCGGATCAGTGGTCATCTCCTGCGGGGCGAACCCCATGATCGCCTGGAGATTCTCGCTGACGAATGTACACGTATAATCGCCCGAAGCTTGAGTGGTGTATATGATCGCGGGACTGACAGCGAGCAGGTATTGGAACCGCTGGCGGATATCTTTTAGATCCGCCGGGATCACCGTGCGCTCGGTTTGTAACGCCTCCAGGGTGCTAATCCGTTGGCGCACGCCGACCGGTTCGTCCTTGAGTTGCTCTTTTGCCTTCTTTGCATCGTCCATCTCGAGTTGCCTCAAATAGACGACGATCTGCTGCACGGTTTACAGTGACACGTCGATGATTCTCAGTTTCAGTATTTATCTTGTAATTCTAGCATGAATCCCCTCATCGCGCGAGTGGCTGCATTATCCTTGACGATCAGAACCGTGGCCTGCCCCGCGAAGCAATGCGAGTTTCTAGGTTAGAATCCGGCGCAACTTTTCATCCAGCGCCCTATGTCCGCTTTGGGTCAGAAGCGGACATGTGAGCGTGCGTCTGGGATGTCCGCTTTACTCCCAAAAGCAGACATGCTGCCAGGAGCGTGAGACGTCCGCTAAGTGCCAGAAGCGGACATTGGCGAACTGGTGCGGTGAAAAAAGAGAGCTGTTGAAACTCTATATGCGAGAAGACGTCATTGTGGATGGTTCCCGGTTTAATGACACGAGGCCAGGGCCGACGTCCTCACGCGCTCACGCGTCGCGGATGATCTTGCACAGAACGCGATTGATCGCCCGCGTGATCACCGGCTGCTCGCTCATCAGCGCGTAGAAGTCGTCCTGAGCGAGACGGAAGAGGAGCGTCCGCTCCACGGCGGTGACGCTGGCGGATCGAGGCTCCGAATCGAGCAGCGACAGCTCGCCGAAGAACTCGTGCTGGGACATCTCCCGGAAGATCCGGTCGCCGTCGTGTACGCGCACCCGGCCCGCCGCGATGACGTATAGAGAGTCGCCGAGCTCTTCCTTGTCGAAGATGCGTTCGTCGGCGGCCACCCAGCGCTCGGTCAACAGCGATGCGACGCTGACGAGGACCTCGTGAGGGATCGCTTCGAAGATGCTCACTTTCTTGAGGATCACGACCTTATCGATCGTGGAAGAGCGCGCGAGCGTCTTCTCCGTCGGGCTGTCGCCATTGCTTCGAGACGCCTCGAGGGCGGTGGCAGCGACCTCCGCCACCAGCGGATCGGGATCGCTGGTCGCGGCCGTCAACGTCGTGACCGCGGTCGATGCAGACGTGTCGAGCGCGCGGAGCGCGCAAGCGCGGAGCCAGGGCGTGACCCATTGGTATCGGTCCGAGGCGAGCTCGATGAGTCGCTCCTGCCACAGACGTGGGTTGGCAGCCTTGCTCTCGCCTTCGGTTCTCTGGAAGAGCGGCGACAAGAGCGCTCGATGGTGTTCGGACAGGCCGCCTTTGAAAATTGCCAGAGTCCGGGCGCGCCAGTCCGGATAGTCGCTGTTTGCCGGCTGTCGCACCCCTGCCAGCAGCTCGGGTGAGTACGGGAAGGATCCGAGGAGGTTCACGACACGACGACAGCACGACTCCCGAACGTAGTCGAGGGCTGCCTCGAGCAGTGAATCGGAGCCGTTACCGCGGAGATCGGTCTCGGCGGCCAACATCTCCGCTCCCTCTCTCGCAACGTCGCGCAGGCGCGCCTCGGCGAGGTCTTCCGAGTGCTGCTCCTCCATGTGGTACTCGGTCAGCACCGAACCGACCACGCCTTGGTCCTTGTTCCGCGCCACCGCGTACAGGTGGTAGAGGATCTGCACGCTGCGAGAACGCATCACGCGTTCCAGGCGGCGTGCCTCCGCGAGACGTGCGTCCGGTGCGAGCTCAAGGCCAGCCGCGAAGTATGCTGCGCCGTTGAACGAATCGTCCACGCCGACGCCGAAGCGGTACCAGGCATTCTGGAGTGATTCACCGATGATCCCGTACTCAATCTTGTCGGAACCCGGGACGTTGCCACACCAGATGGGCTTCTCGCCGGCGCCGACGCGCAGCCCACGGAACCTCCCTATCCACGTGCTCACGATGTCGCTCGCGTCCCCGTGAGAGGACTCTGCGGTGTAGAAGTCGACGAGCTGACGACGATCGACCGCGTCGAACGGGACGCCCATGGCGTAGAGAATCCGGACCAGTAGGCTCACCGGATTGAGCTTGTCGAGGGCCTCGTGGGTTGGGACCCGTTTGCCACCGAAATCGAAGCTCTGGGGCAGCGGACCTTCGATGTGATAGCGGGACAGAGACTGATCGGCCAAACGACACTCGAGGACGACCCAGTCGTGGGGGATGGTCAGATCTCTGTCGCCGATCCGCGAAGCGAGTCCGAGCGAGCCATCGGTCTGCTGCATCTGCTTCGTGAAGATCGACGCGTCGATGTTGGAGACGAAGCACGGGATCTCGTCTGGGATCTCCGACTTCTTGCCGGAGAGCAACGCGGACGCGAACGTGGCGAGCAGGTCGGGAGGGCAGCCATAGTCCGAGTCGACGTACTCGGCAGTATGGTCCTCGGGATCGTCGAGGTACGATTTCAGTGACGGGTCCTCCTTCGCGGCCGCCATACCGACGTCGTTGATGGAGACGACGTTCTCCTTACCAACGAGGGTCTCTCGAAGACCGCTACGCCCGCCAGTCGCTTCCAGGATCATGTCGAAGCGGATGGTGACGCCCGAGGACACGCGCGAGACGCTGTCGTGCTGCCACCGGGTGATGCCAATCGACGACGGCGAGTGGGAAGCGGCTCGGGTGGCTCGCTGGAGCTCGACCTCTCCGCTCCGTAGGGTTTGCTGGTCCAGTCTCCGAGGGACCGCACCCGTATAGATCACGACCCCCAGCTTGAGGGCGACGCCGTGGAGCAGCGTCTGGATGTCCGCCAGCATGATGCCGCGCTTGCCGCGGTACTGCGAGAAGTCGTAGGTCATGCGCTCGGGCATGCCGAGCGCAGCCATCAGGTGCGTGACCTCCTTGTACACGCCGATGTAACGATTGCGCGAGTAGACCTCTCGCTGCTCGCAGACGACCACGTGGTGGTCCTGCAGGCTCAATTGAACCGCCGCGACCAGACCCGCGGGGCCGGCGCCGAGCACGAACACGTGCCTTCGCGGGCGCTCGTGATCGATCATCGGTGCGATGAGCCGCTTGCGGTGCTGAAGCAGCCCGCCCACCGACAGGCTCAGATCCTCGAGAGAGTGATCGCTCGCCAGGAACTCCACGTCGCCCTCGGGGCACTCGAGCGGCGGCAAGCGCTCTTGGATCGACTCGACGTCGAGTGGTATCGCATCGAAGCACCGGCCGAACTCCCGCGCCTCGAGCATGGCGCGCACCGACGAGGAAAGCGGGCTGCTCTTCACGAGTGGCGCGCTGTGGAGTGTGCGTGAGGGGGCCTGGCGGAGTTCGGTGAGCACGGAGACCCCCGCCTCCATGACGGACCCTTGCGGCGGCGGAGTTGGTATCTTTGCACCCGCGCGATCACGGAGGGAGCGCCAAAGCTCGGATGGGTCGCTGGCCGGTCGAATCGGCGTTACGGCAACGAGTTGAGGGGTCGTCATTCCATCGTCCTTTGCCTTCAAGTGGGGGCAGGGAAAAGCCTTTAGAACCCCTGATGAGTCGAACCGCTTCACGCGGTCAGCTCGACCGTGCGCATGGTCAGCTTGCCGTCGTCGAGGGTGGCGCACAGGGCAGAGTACTCCGGCACCTCCAGCCACGTGGAGGTGTCGACCGTGAGCGGCTCCGACGCGACGAGAATCGAGTCCGCGTTGGCCGCCCCGCCGATCATTTTCCATTCGCCGTCGTGGAAATCGTAGTCGCGGCCGACGGTGAACCACTGGCTGGAGTACCGGAGGTGGCCCTCGTGCACGCTGTCGCCGTAGCAGCCGAAGTCGTAGGTGAACCGAGTGGCGACGAGCATGGAGCCGTCGCTCACGAACAGGTTGGTCGACGACGAGCGCGCCGCGCCTTCTTGGTGCCGCACCTTTCGAAGCACGGCGAGCGCAGCGTCGAGCGCTCTCACGATCTCGTCGGGGCTGGGCCGGGCCCCCGGATCCTCCAGCTGGCTCAACAGCAGCGCGTATATCCACTCGCTGTCCGTGCTCCCACGGATCTTGGCCCGGATCTCGGGTCGGACGTGCTCCGCGAGGGCGAACTTGTACATGTCGAACTGCTCGAGGTCGCCGTTGTGGGCGAGCGCCAGGGACGTGCCTTCGTAGTGGAACGGGTGCAGGTTCTGCTGACTGACGTGAACCCGCTCGTGATACGGCACGCCCCGCACGTGGGCGAGCGCGCAGCGCGGCCGCAGCTTCGCCGACAGGTTGCGGAGGTTCGCGTCGAAGATCGGCAACTCCGTGGTCGCGTAGCGATACGGAACCTCCGGCACGTGGCTGGCCGGATCCCAGGCCATCATGCCGAACCCGGCGAGATTCAGCATGTGGTGCATCTGCGGTTGGTAGGCCTGCTTGAGCAACGAGCTGTCGGGCTTGTAGAGCAAGTTCTCCAGCGGGATCGGGCTCCCCAGGTACGCGAGCACTCTACACATCGCTCGCTCCTCGCTCCGCCGCCTGCAGGTGGCGCTCCAACTCGAGTCGGGACGCGTGGTCGGTGCACCGGCGCAGCACCCGAACGAGCCCCTCGTGAACGTGCTCGCTCAGGTACCAGGACGGTGGCGTGGGGGTGGCGCGCAGCGTTTCCATGGCGCTCCGCTCGAACGCGAGCACCTTCGAGTCCTCGCACGCTTCGCAGCTCGTCGCGTTGGGTCGCCCATCGAGCGCGCTCAGCACCCCCACGATTGATCCGGGCGCGTGGACGGCGATCTGGAAGTTGGTGTCGCCGTGTTGCAGCATGGTCCGGACCGCCCCTCGAAGGACGATGAAGACCTCGTGCGACGGCGCGCCCTGCAGGTAGAGCACGGTCCCGCGCTCCGCGCGGAGGAGGCGCCCCGCCTCCAGCACGTCTTGGAGCTCTCGAGGCGAAAGTCGCGAGAAGAACGGGAGCGATCCAAACGGGACTCCGGAAGCGTCGGCCTCCGCGAAGCCGACCCGAGCGTTCGCCGGCACACGGGAGAGAGGCGCGGCCTCCTGGAGGAGCTCGGCGATCCGCGCGTAAGAGCGGCGCACGGAGACGCAGGTGTTCTCGATCAGCCGCTGCATGAGCGACAGTGACGCCGGTTTGCGGTCCAACCGCAGAATCTCGAAGTGCCGTCGCCCGAACCAGTAGCCCTCGGTCTTTTCGACTACAAGCGCGGTCGCCGTACGGACCCCGCGGTCGAGCAGAGCGACCTCGCCGAGCAAGTCCCCAGCTCCGAGCCGCGCGAGCGTCATGGCTTCATCGCCGGGCACGCGGGCGCGGATCTCCACCGAGCCGGTTCGGATGATGTACATGCCATCCGAGGCGTCCCCTTGCTGAAACAGCGTCTCCTCCGGCCCGCGCTCGAATGGCTGGACCATCTGCGCTACGTCCTCGAGCTGACTCGTGTCGAGCCCGCGGAAGAGCGCCAGTGTGTGGAAGAAGCCGACGATCTCGTGCACGCCAGACATCCGCGACCTCCTCGAGGGTGCTGAGTCTCCCACCAACCCACGCCAAGACCCGGTTGCTGCGACCTCGCCCTCGGTGGAACCTTCACCTCTCCGTCGATCCCTCGTCGTACTCGATGCGGTCCTCGGCGAGAAGGGGTTTACCATTGGTCGCTGGACTCCCCGCTCGCGGGATTGGTCAGTCTCTGCCCGTGATACCGTGAAACCACCAAGACCTCCGGCAAGATCACCTACGGAGATCCGATCACCGAACCCGTCACCTTCCAGAGCGCCGGACGGGCGCGTTCGCCTCGTCGCCTCCAAGGGTACCCGGTTGCCCAACGGCGGAATCACCATCGACGTCGTGGACGCGAGCGCCATCGCCCCGGCGTTGCGGAACGCGTACGAGGACGCATCGGTGTCGCCGCTTTCGCCATTCAGGAAGTGAAGAGCCGCCCTTCCAACTCATAGACCTAGTTATGCGATTTCTTGGGCGCATTTTCGATCTGCAATTGCTTTCGCTCTGAGCGGGCGACCAAGCTGGGTGCGGCCGGTTTCTGGACCATCAAAAGGCACTTTCATGCCCGGGTCATTGTCCCCGCCATATCCCCTTATTTCGCCGTAGGCGCTCGCACGTCTACCCAGGCAAATGTCCGCTTTGGGTCAAAAGCAGACATTGGGGCACGCGTCAGGCATGTCCGCTTTACTCCCAAGAGCGGACATGCAGTCGAGAGCGGGACCGAACAATGATCTGCACGGCACGTTTATGCGTCGTCGTTCGACGAGGTGAACGGCGTCAATTTCACCATAAAATCCAAGGGATCATCGACGAGCACCCCTTCCCACAGCATGGCTTTGGCTTCGGATAAGGGCGCGCCAATGGTGCGGAACCATCGGTTTTCGCCGTAATGGTGGTGAGCCTTAAAGTTCGCCTCAAAGAACGCGATCCTCCCGGCCAACCAGCGCGGGTCTCCGATCACCGTCCCCGCTACGCGCTCGGCCTCATCAGCGGTGGCGATCAGTTCATCAATCGCCTCTTCCCGATCAACGCCAAGCGCCTCTAACAGACCCTTAGAGGCCGCGATTGTCTTGGAGAAATCGTTGATGGTGCAAATGTATTTGATGGTGGGCGCCGCGCGCACATAGTCGAGGTTGTAGGACGGCTCGGCGGTGGCGATGATCCTGCGGATCTCAGCAAAGTTAGCGGGAGTCGCCTCGCTTTTTGATCTTTCCCAGCGTGAGACGGTTGCCTGATCCACGCCCATGTGAATGGCAAAATCGCCTTGCGTCTCTCCTCGTATGAGGCGGGCGCGGCGAACCATGAACGCAATCGTGTCCTGCATGATTTGCTCAACAGAACGATGACCGCACAGACGTTAGCGGGTGCAGGAGCTAACGTGAACTAGAATTTCATATCGAAATAACGTTACGTCCCGCTGGGATCACTCCTGGCGGGGCTTTTTTTGATGCTGCCGCCTACACCAGCCGGGGCAGCGCTGACTCTGGCAATGTCCGCTTTGGGTCAAAAGCAGACATTTGAGCGCTCGTCAGAGATGTCCGCTTTACTCCCAAAAGCGGACATTCTCAGAAGCGGCTTATATGTCCGCTAAGTGCCAAAAGCGGACATGCTTAAGGGTGGTATCCTGCCGGCCATGTGGCACAACGAGCCCAAGAATGATGCCTGGCGCGAGACGCACCTGAATATGCACGCTCTGCCGCCCTCTTCTTGATCTCTCAAAGAACGACACTAAGCTGAGCCGCAAGGATCAAGCGACGGAGGAAACAATGACCCGGTCAATTCCCGCCATCGCCGCGGTACTTCTTGCCGGAATGACGGTTTTTTCCTCGGCTGCCGAGGCTGTTTGCATCTCATGCGACCACATTCCGGTCGTCGTTCGCGGTTCCCTGAACCCTGGAGTGGTAGGGCACTATTCGTACGAGCGTTACTACTATCGTCCCCA
>Ga0209976_10001819_pt1 | contig 12379 bp, 10 predicted proteins | sample SumtaG_FD_182806 | JGI IMG/M metagenome (GOLD analysis project Ga0209976, IMG submission 182806) | Deep subsurface microbial communities from Indian Ocean to uncover new lineages of life (NeLLi) - Sumatra_00157 metaG (SPAdes) (version 2) | ecosystem: Environmental > Aquatic > Marine > Oceanic >...
ATGGAAACCTTAATGACTATAAAATGTAGCAGAGAAAAATTTATAGAATATGTAGAGCGGGATTCTGATCTTTTTATAGATCACTGGGTAGCAGGACATTACCCCCAAAATGAGATCGAACCTGCTATTGACCTTGCCAAGCGTACTGCTTTTGAAATAACTCATAATTCAAATTCAAAAGAACTAAATACCGTAGATATCTATGTAACTCATGACTTCCATGTTTTAGTTTATTTATTCTACTGGGCGGGGATTCTATCAACATCTCAATGGATTCAGTATCTTGATGGATTTATCTTACAATTTAAGAGAAATAAGTTATGTTTTTATTATAATGAGGGGAAAAAGGAGATCGGTTATCCACATTGGTGGAAAAACATTCCTCTTACAAACTTTTAATTTTAATATAAAGACTTCTAATAAATATAATGCATATATTAAAATGCTTTAATATTTAATAAACAAAAAGTTATAATTCAAATATTATTATTTTGTAATAGATATTGAAATAATTCGATTAATACTAATACTTATGCAATAGGTCTTAAGATTTGTCAACATTAATGAAAATTGCGAGAGATGGCAAAACAACTAAAGAAATGGAGATTGTTGCCAAAAACGAGCAAGTAGATTTGGAATTTATTCGACGTGGAGTGGCTAAAGGGAGGATTATTGTTCCAAAATCAAATAAGCGCGAATTAGATCCTCCAATAGGGATTGGTAAAGGTTTACTTGTAAAAATTAATGCGAATATCGGTTCTTCGAAAACGGTGTGTAATATAGAGGGAGAAGTGGAAAAAGCTAAAATAGCAGTTAAATACGGTGCTGATACGGTGATGGATTTAAGCACCGGAATTACTGAGATTGATGTGAAAAATATTAGAAAAAAAATCCTTGATGAAGTTAAGGTTCCTTTAGGTACTGTTCCGATTTATCAAATAGCTTTAAGAGCAATCGAAAAAAAGGGCGCTATCATTCACATGGATGAAGATGATATGTTCAAGGTTATAGAAGAACAAGCAAAAGAAGGCGTTGATTTTTTTACTATACATGTCGGAGTTACGAAGGAAATAGTAAACTATTTGGTAGATCATCCCAGAACAATGGGAATTGTTTCGAGAGGTGGTACTTTTCATGCATCTTGGATTTTAGAGCATAATAAAGAGAATCCTTTTAATAAAAATTATGATTACTTACTTGATATGGCAAAGGAATACGATTTTACCCTCTCACTCGGCGACGGTTGCCGACCAGGCTCCATATTCGATTCAACAGATTTCGTTCAAATACAAGAACTTCTAGAAATTTCAAAATTAGTAAAGAGAGCATGGGATAAGGATATCCAGGTTATGGTTGAGGGGCCGGGTCATATTCCCGCGAATGAAGTCGAAAGGAATATTAAAATGCAAAAATCATTGTGCGACGAAGCTCCTTTTTATGTGTTAGGACCATTAGTTACTGACATTGCTCCAGGGTATGATGAAATCGTTGGTGCAATTGGTGGAGTTTTAGCAGGATTAGCAGGAGCGGATTATTTGTGTTATGTTACACCTAGCGAGCATCTTGGATTGCCTAATTTAGAAGAAGTAAAAAGAGGTGTAATTGCCTCAAAAATAGCTGCTCATGCTGTAAATATCGCCAAATATGGAACAAGAGCTTCAAATTGGGATTATAAAATGGATATCGCTCGAAAAAATTTAGATTGGCCAGAAATGATTAATTTATCAATTGACCCTGAATTAGCGAGAGAAGTTCACTTTAGAAACGGTGCTAAGGAATCAGATGAAGTTTGTAGCATGTGTGGAGAATTCTGCGCCATAAAGATTTTAAAGGAAGCCCTTGAAAAGAAAAAGAAAGAATAATTATTGGAAAAAAACAATAATATTAATTTACTTATTTCTGGTTTTTTCAAAAGAAATTTAAATCAAGCTAATAATTTTTCGAAGCTTTGTTATTATATCTTTTGAATTTTTCCCAAATAATCTAATCATAGGTTCCTTACCTTTTGCTCCTGTATCCCATATTATATCAGGAATTTCCTTAATACCTGTCTTATTTATATATTCCTTAATTAACCACTGCATAGTAGAATGCTCTTTTTTCTTGATATCATCCGGTTGTGTCTCTCTAATGAATTCATAGGTTTTTAAATCAGTGTTTTCTTGGATTTTTTGAATTAAACTTGGGATATACTTTAAATTCATAACAAAATTAATTGATTTATCAAATTCTTTAGCCGTAAGAATTAATCGCGCAGTATGATCTGAAACTCCAAATTTGATATCACCCGAAGCTTTAGGATAACCATTTATAATTGTAATTCGTCCTTCTATACCAGCAATCTCACTCTTATCCTTGGCTTTCGGAAGGGAACCAGAAATATTTAATCTAACTTCAGGGATTAATTTACTAAAAACCTTTTTTTCTGAGATAAAATTATAAATCTCTTTTATCTGGTTTATAACTTCAATTTTTTCTTTAGGAATTGTTAGATCAAGAACTTTCCCCTTATCTGGTAATTCAACAAAGTCCTGAAATTTCTCATTAAAGAATTCTTCAGCTAGGGATATAGATTCTTCAATATTATTTCCCTTACTCAAATAAGCTGTAATAGCAGAAGAAAATACGCAGCCCGTCCCATGTATATTTCTTTTTATGTCAATTTTTCTTTTCTCAGATGTTTTAAAGATTTCACTATATCCGTCTTCTGATTTTTTGTTAATGATAATTAAATCAAAGATAATATCTCCCTCAGATCCCCCACTTTTTATGATAACTGCTTTTTCTCCATTGTAGTTTTCGCTATACATTTTATTTAAAATGATAGACGCAGCTTCTTTTAATTTGTCAATATTCTCCATCGTAATATTTTTAAGATCTATAGTAGAATAGAAACTTGCTCGTAATATTTTTAAGATCTATAGTAGAATAGAAACTTGCTTCTGAAATATTAGGGGTTAGAATCTTAATTACTGGAAACAAATTTTTTTCTATTTCTAGTTCTAAACCTTCACTAGAAAGTCTTTCTCCAGCACTGGATATAGAAACGGGGTCTAAAACAGCAACTAAGTCATATTTCTTAATGTAATTTACAATTAGGTCTAAACTTTTGACATCAGGTATCATTCCAATCTTTACATATTTCACGGGATAATTACTTAAGATGGCATCTAATTGTTTATCCAATTCATCAGAAAGAGATTTATAACCATAAAAATCTGTGGCACTTTGATAAGTTATAGCTGTGATGACAGAAAAAGGATGAACGCCACATCTATCAAATGTTCTTATGTCTGCTTGTATGCCAGCTCCAGATGAAGGATCCGCACCTGCGATAGTAAGAGCAAAATCCATATGAATATAAAAGAAAGATATCTAATAATCTTGCTTAAATAATTTAACATAATTTAATCCTTTAATCCATTGAAAGATATCTAATAATCGCCACAAAATCTAATAATGCTTTTTTTTTATTGTTTTAGAACTCTGTCAAATGCCCAATTCGCCTTATCTTCCAAGCCCAACTCTCGATATGATTTGCCGAGATATAAAAAGGCATCTGGAAAGTCGTATCTTTCTTTCACTAGCTTGAATAAATGATTAATTGCCATATCAAATCTCCCTTTTAAGTAAAAAATCTTCCCTTTTAAAAATAAAAAATCTTGCCTTTCAGACACTGAGAGATTGTTATCATTTATTGCCTCTAATTTATCTAATGCTGCATCATAATTTTTAGATTCAATTAATTCATCAAAAATACTATGTAATTTTAGATATACCATTTTCTCAGCAATTTCCTCTAGTTTTACCTTTCTCTCTTTATTAATCTTGTCTTTTTCCTTTTCTTTTAAATAATCTTTACTTTGATCAATTATATCTTGAGAATATGGGGCATTACATAAAGGGCAATTAGGAGAATGAATTAGCCATTCTTTCAGACATTCATCATGTACAGGATGTTCGTTAGAACATTGACATAAAATGTCTTTACCTTCAACAATTTCCATGTGACAAATTATACAAGTGAGCATTGAGCATGAAAGGGCTTTAAAGTGGTAATTTAAATATTTTAAACAATCAACAAAAATATCAAATATATAATAACAATATCTGTTTTTAAGAATATTGTTTTACCAAATATATTTATGCAAATTCTGATTATTAAAAATTATTGAGGCAGACCTTATGTCAATTAATAAACTCTTTGATGAATTATTCGGTAATTTTTTAAAAATTAATCCTGAAGTTCTTGCGGTAATAATTAGTGATCAAGAGGGATTAATAATCGCAGGTGAAAAAAGTGAAGACATTAATATGGAAATAATTTCAGTGCTGACTACTAAGGTAAATCCAATTTTGGAAAGGATTCGTAATGAGTTTGCTTTTAAAAAATTTGGTACAGCTTCATTTGATACTGATGAGCATCGATTATTATTTATTTCTATAGATGAGAGCATCACAGTATCATTTGTGTTAGATATAATGGCCTCCATTGATAAAGTTTATCCGTATGCTTACTTTTTAGCAGAGAAATCTGCACAAATAATTTATGCCGAATATGGTGATAGTTTTGAATTGACTATCCCCCATTTCGAACATGAAGCCGAACATTCTGAAAGATTAAAAAATCAAATATATCAGATGAGACTAGGAATTGGTGGAGTATTTAGATTCAAATTTATAATTGTTGGTGATTATGAGGTTGGTAAGACTTCAATTGTAAGACGTTTCGTTGATGATAAGTTTTCTAAAGACTATAGAGCCACATTAGGTTTGAATATTCTAACACATTCGCTTGAATTTATGGGTAACGAAATTACCATTGCTTTATGGGACGTTGGTGCCCAAGATTTTTTTAAAAGGTTCAGAAGAACATATTACACTGGAGCACAGGCCGCATTTATTGTTTTTGATTTGACTAATCGTCAATCTTATGAAAATGTAAAAAGATGGAATCAAGAATTCATTGATTATATAGATAATATAGATATGCCAATTGTAGTTGTAGGAAATAAATCAGACCTAAAAAAAGAACGCATAATTGATTATCAAGAGGGTGTTTCACAGGCAAATGAACTATCGAAAGTAGGATCCTCTAAAATTTCCTACATTGAAACAAGTGCTCTAACAGGCGCAAATATAAATGACGCATTTACTTTAATTTCTTATTTTTATATCCAAAAATCAAAAGAATCAGAGGAAGAAATTTTAAAAAATGAATTATCAAGAGAAATAAATTCTATCCTAGAAAAGAAAGAATCACTTATCGTTTCTATAATCACAGAGACTCCATTTTGGAATCCAGCATTACAGATTTTAACGGAATTGAAAGATTTAGGAAATCTTTCAAAAATTAAGGATGAAAAAGAAGAAAAAGTATACTCCTTTTCAAAAGGTTTGGAATTAAAAAGTTACTTGTATAATTCCTTTGACGTATCCAATTCGGACGGTGTACTTTGTATATTTGATGCTCGAGATAAAGACCATATTGATCAAAATTGGAGGGATACAGTAATTAGTGTTATTGAAAAGATTCAAGAACATAAAGTTGTCTTAATTGGTGTAAGAGTATACGAAGCAGTAGATTGGTCTAATTTATTAGAAGAATTTGATGTTAATAAACAGTTAGAACAAAAACTCATATCACTTCTGTTTTTCAAGATTGGGGTTGAGTACAGATTGGAAATTTATGATCAGCTAGAAGTAATGCTCAATAGCATTAAAGAATTTCAGGCTTAATGAATATTACATCCTTTTTCTTAACTATGAAAATAAATAAAGAAATTGTTTATTACAGCATATACACTCATAGTAGCTATAATGAATAATATTCCCGTATAAAATATCGAGAATCTTGGTAAATATCTATTAAAAAACCAATTTCCGAAAAATAAATATGAAATTAACCCTAATATTATCAACATCATTAGGGGTGTATTATAAATAATTGAAGAAAGAAAAGGATTTGATTCAAATCCTTTACCACTCTCCAAACATAAATATGTTGAGATTAAATCTAATACTTTTAAGATGGCAATGTAAAATATAACACCAATATTAAGTTTGTTAATTATTTCCTTTAGGTTGATAAAAGCATCAGGTGTATATTCAGAGAAACTGTTACCTTGAGAAAAATCGTCTTTACTCATGTATAAATTTATTATCCTTTTAAACGATTAACATGTTAAAACAATAAAAATTTAACAAAAAGAGGTAATTGTATCATACATTAACACGGATAAAAAGAAAAGAAAAAGCTTGAGATGATTTATGATAAACTTTTTTTTAGGGTTTGATAATAAATCATCGAAATAATACCCCATATGTTATAAAAAATAAGAGTAAAGTAGAAATAAGAAATTATCAAATTTTTTCATAATATTTCTTAATATGAAATTTAGGTGAAATATGATGCTAAAAGGATTTAGAGGAAAATTATTAAAAATTAATTTGACGACTAAAGAAATCTCTACTGAACCGTTAAATGAAGAGATTGCTAAAGAGTTCTTAGGAGGTGCTGGCTATGCCTGTCGATATTTGTATAAATTATTAGATAAAGATACTGATCCGCTTTCTTCGGAAAATGTTCTCATGATTATGACTGGACCATTAAACGGCACGTTTGCGCCCAATACCGGCAGGTGGGTTGTGTGTTCAAAATCGCCTTATACAGGAATTTGGGGAGAGTCTAATTGCGGAAGCTGGTTTGGAGCCGAGGTTAAAAAGGCGGGATACGACGGCATCATTATTACTGGCGCTTCTGAAAAACCCTTATATCTTGAAATCAAGGATGATGATGTTAAATTAAAAGATGCTGAGTTCTTATGGGGTAAAGGTACTATATTTACAACGAAAAAACTTAAAGACTTATTTGGCGATGATAAAGCCATGGTTGCTTGTATAGGACTCGCCGGAGAAAATCTTGTAAAATATGCGAACATTATCTCTGAAGAAAGGGCTGCGGGAAGAACGGGTATGGGAGCAGTATTAGGGTCCAAAAAATTAAAGGCTATTATTGTTAAGGGGAGTAATATTAAATTAGAAGTTGCTGATCAAAATAAATTTAAAGAAGCTAACAAGGTTGCCCGTGATAATGTTAAATCATCATTCGCAACTCAAATATTAGCAAGTTTAGGGACATCTGGAGCATTAGACATGTACAACACTACAGGTGAATTACCCATAAAATATTTCACTCAAACCCTATGGGAACCTGCTTTTAATATATCTGGTGCAACGATGGCAGAAACAATTTTAGTACAAAATAGATTTTGTCATTCCTGTGTAATTGGGTGTGGTCGTAGAATAGAGATTAAAAAGGGTAAATACAAAACTGATGGTGTAATCGAAGGGCCCGAATATGAGACAATTGTAAGTTATGGCAGTCTGTTATTAAATGATAACTTGGAATCGATTGCTCATATAAATACGAAATGTTTTGATTATGGAATTGATACCATTAGTTCTGGAGGAACTATTGCTTGTTTAACTCATCATTATACTTTGGGAAACATTAACTCCGAAGATATTGATGGATTAAAGCCGAAATGGGGTAATATTGAAATCGCGGAAAAGATATTGGAAAAAATTGTGTATAGAGATGGAATTGGAGATCTCTTAGCAGAAGGTTCTGATGCTTTAGCTAAAAGATTTAAGATCCCTCAGGATGAAATAGCTACAGTAGTAGGTTTAGAAATTACTTACCATGATCTTCGGGCTAATTTTGGTATGGCTATTGCTTACGGAATCGGTGGGGCATATCGGGGTCCGTCCCATAACCACTGTGATCCATACTATACTATAGTAGGCGTTCCTTTAGAAGAAATTGGCATGAAAAACATAGATAGATACAGTGATGACGAGGATATGGCAGAATATTGTGCTATAGATATGGATTACCGTGCTTTATATAGTTCAATGATCATGTGTTCTTTTTGCAATCCTTTGCCTTCTCAGAATGCTGCCCTTATAGAATATGCAACCGGTTTAAAATTTGGACTTGAAGAGATCAAATTATATGGAGAGAGAATCCTAAATATGAAACGATTATTCAATATTAAAATGGGATTAACTGCGGAGAACGATAAATTGCCTAAAATCTTATTAAGACCTTTTAAAGAAGGAGGATCAGCCGGAAAGTCCCCGAACTTCGAAAAATTAAAAAATATCTTTTACAAATTCAAAGATTGGGACCCTAAAACTGGTAAACCAAGTGAAAGTAAATTAAAAAAATTGGGTTTGGATAAATTATAGCTTTTCTATTTTTATTTTTAAATGTATCGGCTAAGGTAATGTGGGCTAAACACTACATTTTTCCTCTCTGTGCTAAGATTTTACGTATTTTTTCAGAATCTTTAAGATACGTTTTATATACAAATGTATAGAATATTAAACAGAGTGTCCAAGGGATTACGGCAACTAAAAACATCCCCTGTGCGAGAGCCCTCATGTTTCTTATTCTAATAGCTTCAGGTAATGAACTAATATCCGTTCCCAATGGGGGTGTCTGATATCCATAGAATGCGGCTACCAATCCAACCAATATCGTTCCGAGGGCTGCAAATGAGCCTTCAAGCAACCGATTTATAGAAAATGCAGTGCCTCTAATCTCGGGTTCAAAGATCTCACTATAAATGGGACTATTGCATCCGCCACCACACCAAGTTATAAGGAGACCTGTAAGAGCTCCAAATATAATGTAAAAAACTATTGAAGTTGGATGCATTGGAATAATTAAGAATATCACTAATGTTAAGGGTATTCCTGAAAAAACAGAAATCTGTGCTATCATAATTCTCCCCTTTTCTGGATTCCATTTTGCTGCCTTATCACCTAACCACCCTCCTAATACGCTTCCGAACGCTGCACCTATTGCAATTAAAGAAAACATTAACCCTGCTGTAAGGGGATCAAATCCTATATATTGGAACCATATAATCATGAAAAGTATCCCATTCCAAGGAATTGATCCAACTATTCCTTGAAGAGCTATCAACAGAAATGTACGATTCTTAACAATTTTTTTAATATCAGATTTTTTGATTTTATATTCTTCAGCTTTTTCGCGTGTAATTGTTTTTGCTAGCTCTGGCTCCATTTCACCCCTTATTGGATCCTTAGCGAAAATCAATACAAGGATCCCTACAATAACACTTAAGATACCCCATATAACAAAAACAAACCTCCAGCTATCTATCCCAAAAATATATTTTGTTCCGGTGACTAATGCAGTGGCTTGTACCTATAATAATTCCGATCACTCCTGTAAGCCCTAAAATACCAAAAGCTTTTCCCCTTTCCTCCGGAGGATAGTAGTCTGCGATCAATGATTGAGCTGTTGGAACAATTACAGCAAGTCCAATTCCCGTGAGCAGTCGGAAAATAAATAAATCAATATATTGCACTGAAAACGCCATTAGGAATGTACTTATAGCCCAAAAAAAACAACCTGCCGAAAGTACACGCTTCCTCGAATATTTATCACTCCACCAACCCCAAAGCGGTGTAAATATTGATTGGGCAAAAGTTCTAGCTCCCGTAATCAATCCTAATTGCAGTACACCTAATCCGAGGGTACTCTGAACTTGAGCATAAAGCGATGGAAAAAGCTGCGCATCAGCAGCGTTAACAACGTTAGCAATATTAGTAGTTGTTTGTGTCCCCTTTCTACCTACTACTTTCTCTTTTCCTTCTAATTTCTCTACTTTTATTTCTGACATCATTCATCAATCTCATAAAATAAAATTCGATTTTTTTTAATTTCTTTTTAATTTATATATTTATTATTTGATCTTAATAAATGAATTTTTTAAATTTAAATCAATAAAAATTAATGTGAAGAGTGATGAGTAGCATCCCAAAAGCCATCAAATCGCCTCCAAGTCAAGAGGAATTATATAGTCGTTTGGAAAAAGTAAGAACCTTGATGGCTCAACAGAATTTGGATTATTATGTATCTTTTGACCCTGTTAATATCTATTATCTGACTAATTTTGCTAATTATGTCCATGAGCGACCTTTTATTTTGGTGATTCCAAAAAAGGGTACCATGAAATTTCTGGTTCCACTTTTAGAAAAAACTCATGTTGAATCAAGGGCTAAATGCGAGCTTGAATTAACTCATTATTTCGAGTTTCCGGCACCTCAAGGTGAAAATTGGTTTGATAGATACCATGAACTTATTGAAAAAGATGTTCGAGTTGGAGTAGAATCGGCTATGACATTACGAATTTATGATCAAACTCCAGGTAATAAAATCAAAACTGATATCATAGATGAGGTACGACTTATAAAAACTGAATATGAAATAGGACGAAATGTTCATGCCTGTAAAATAATCAACGCCGGACATAAAAGACTATTAAAAATCATCCGTCCGGGGATGATGCTGTTTGAATTATACAAGCAAGTATCAGGGTATTTGATGGCTAAAGTTGTAGGAGATATGAAAAATTTAAATCCGCTTGTATCAATGTTTGAATTATACAATCAAGTATCAGGGTATTTGATGGCTAAAGTTGTAGGAGATATGAAAAATTTAAATCCGCTTGTATCAAGAGTAATGGCTGTAGTTTTACCTCCTAGTTTATCCTATGATCCTCATAATTTTACTGATGTGTTTCTCAAGATGGAGGAAGGAGGACCACATGTTTCAGGCGTAGGAGGTCAAGTTGACGGATATGGAGTAGAAATTGAGAGAAGCTTTTTTCTAGGAACAGTGCCGGAGAAAGCAAAAGATCCATTTGACGCAATGATGGAGGGTAGAGCATTAGCATTTGAACAAGCAAAACCTGGCGCTAATTTTAGTGAAATTGACGTTGCTGTGAGAAAAATCTTAAAAGATAGAGGTTATGCTGATAAAATACTCCATCGCACTGGACATGGTCTAGGAATAACGGGTCATGAGGGTCCCTATGTAGCAGCGGGTTATGACCGGAAAATCGAGCCTGGCATGATAATTAGCATTGAGCCAGGCATATATATTCGCGAACTTGGTGGTTTCAGGCATTCTGATACCATTTTAATTACGGATGATGGAAACGTGAGTTTAACTAAAGCTCCAGTAACACTAGAAGATTTAACAATAGAAATAGATTAAATCGAATATTTTTTTCATTATTTCTTTTTACAAAGAATAATTTGAAAAAATCTAAGGAATTTTTCGATTGGAGTTTGACTTATAATTTTAAATCTTGCTTTCTTCAGCTCCAAGAATATATTTCTCTGCATTTCGAAAGAATATGACGTAATTTTTTCAATAATTCCAAGGTAATAATTATAAAGAATCCGATAAATTGGTTTTGAAGGCTCGTGATGTTCAAAAATTAGGAATTGTCCATCTTTTTTCAGAACTCGATGAACTTCAGAAAGCACATTTAAGCGCTGTTTTTTATCCATCTCATGTAAAGCTGCTGAGATAATTATCTTATCAAAGCTTTCATTGTTAAATTGTAGATTATTGGCATCCATGACTATGAATTTTAAGTTCGGATAAATATCTTTCTTCTGGGCTTGAGCTATCTGACCCTGTGAAAGATCTACACCTATGATTGAGCAATCATCATAAAATAGTTCAGCGAGCAAAACTGTTAGTGTGCCAGTTCCGCAACAAAGATCTAAAATGCGGTCCCTTCGTTTAATATAGGGAGAAATCGTATTAAAAACACTCATTCTTAAGATTTTTTCACCAAAAGGGGTAAGGCCGATTTTTAATCCTATATCATAAAACCTTGAGATAAATTGATCGTATACTTGCTGATATCGGACTGATTGGGAATCGTTCATTGAGTTTTCATGATATTTTAACTTTTAATAAGAAGAAAACATATAAATTCAAAAAAACTCCCCTTATTAATTATTAAATTCTTTTGATTAATATGGACAGGGACAAAGAACTTACAGAAAATTTAATTAAGTATTCTGAGAAAATTGGAATTGACATAATTGGTTTTGCCGATCCTAAATATTATGATAAATTTAAAAAAAAAAATCGACCTGAAAAATTTCTTGAAGGAGCTCAAACTGTTATCATCGTTGGAATTTATTTATACGATATCATACTTGATGCGTGGAGTCAAGATCAAAATACCGGAAAGAGTTTTCATTATTTAGATTCAATAATAGAAAATCGTTTAAGATTGCTAAAAGATTACTTAAGAGAAAAAGAATATGAATCTAAAATTATTCCTTATAAACCCGGATTATTTCTAAAGGATTCGGCAGCATTAGCAGGTATAGGACCAATAGGTAAAAATAATCTTTTATTAACAGAAGAATTCGGATCTCAAATCAGGTTGAGAGCATTAGTGACAAAAGCTCCATTACTAACAGGTTCCCCAATAGAACAAAGTAAATATTGTTTTGAATGTAATAAATGTGT
>Ga0209976_10001820_pt1 | contig 12376 bp, 12 predicted proteins | sample SumtaG_FD_182806 | JGI IMG/M metagenome (GOLD analysis project Ga0209976, IMG submission 182806) | Deep subsurface microbial communities from Indian Ocean to uncover new lineages of life (NeLLi) - Sumatra_00157 metaG (SPAdes) (version 2) | ecosystem: Environmental > Aquatic > Marine > Oceanic >...
TCCCTTTTCCCCCCTTTTTCTCTTTTTTCTGCCTGTTTTCTTTGTTTTATCAACCGAGCTTTAATCTTCTGTTTTTTAGTTCGTCTTTTCGCCATATATTAACAGTATACCTCGTTGACAAATCATCATAAATAGTCGAAAATCAGAACACATATGTTACTCGATTTATCAATTCTTCAGTGGGTTGTCTTAGCTTTGGTTTTTTGGGTAATCATTCTGACTATTTTTTTAATTCAAACCAGCCGTCATTACCGCCGTCTTACTAAAAACATTACCAAAAAAGACCTCAAAAGCCTTCTCTCCCAAATTCTTAACACAGTCCAATTAAACGAAAAAGAACTTAAAGATCTCAATTCCGCCCTAAAAAAAGTCAGGAACTCCATGATGTCTCACATCCAGAAAATTGGCTTTGTCCGCTTCAATCCTTTTCCTCAAACCGGTGGTGATCAAAGTTTCTGCCTGGTTCTTTTAGATGAAAAAGATAACGGTTTTGTGTTAAGCTCATTACACTCTCGTGACACTACTCGCTTTTACGCCAAAACCATCAAAAATGGCAAAGCCGATGGTTACGAATTATCTAAAGAAGAAAGAAAGGCCATCAAAAATGCCAAATAAAAAAACTTTACTCATTCTTACTAGTCTTGGCATCTATTTACTTTCTACCGGTTTATCTTACGCCGCCTTTACTTATGCAAGTCGCGGCACCATCTTTACTTCACCCATTCCCGAAGACGGTGAAGAAGCTAGTCTTGATCGCAAAGCTTTAGTTGATATTACTGGCCCTAAATCTGAATCTTGCCCCTTAAATGGCAACAAACATACCAAGATCGAAAAAAACATTTGGCAAACTCGTCGACCCTTAGCTGTTATGATTGAAAACCATGAAGAGTCTCGACCGCAGTCAGGTCTTATCGACTCAGATATTGTTTACGAAACCGTTGCCGAAGGCGGCATCACTCGTTTTATGGCCCTTTTCTACTGTCAAGCTTCTGCCTATGAATCCATTATTGGCCCTGTTCGTAGTGTTCGCACCTATTTCCTAGACTGGGCCTCTGAATACAACTTCCCTCTCTATACTCATGTCGGCGGTGCCAATACTCCCGGCCCAGCCAATGCTTTAGGTCAGATAGTTGATTACGGTTGGTCAGCCGCCAATGACATTAACCAATTCTCTGTTGGCTATCCGACATTCTGGCGAGACTATGAAAGGTTAGGTCGAACCGTTGCCACCGAACATACCATGTACTCCACCACTGAAAAACTTTGGGCTGTGGCTGAAAAACGCGGCTATACCAATGAAGATCCCGAAGGCGAAGACTGGCAGGATGACTTTCAACCCTGGAGTTTTGCCAAAGATGAAGCCAAGTTTGCCGACAGAGGTAACATGGCCAGTATTGACTATAATTTCTGGGATAAATCTGAATATGAAGTCAGCTGGCAATATGATAAAGAAAATAATCTCTACAAACGCTTTAATGATGGCCAACCTCACAAAGACTTAAATGTTGATGAGCAGTTGACCTCCAAGAACGTAGTTATTCAATTTGCTACCGAGAGATCTGCTAACGATGGCTATCCAGGCAATATTCATCTTTTGTATGGCACCATTGGTAAAGGTCAGGCTTTAATCTTTAAAGACGGTCAAGTTGAAAAAGGTACCTGGTCAAAGGCTAAACGCACCGCCCGAACCACTTATTATGACAGTAAAGGTAAGGAAATTAAGTTTAACCCCGGCCGCATCTGGTTGTCGGTTTTACCAGTCGACACCGAGGTAGACTACTAATAAGTTCCTGCCCAAAAGGAGGCCATATGGCCAACCTACAGGACCTATTCGTCTCAAAGGTTAGAGTCAAAGTAATTCAAGTCTTTTTATCTCAACCGCAGGAAATCTTCTATGTTCGCCAGCTAGTTCGTTTAACTGATGAAGAAATCAATGCTGTTCGTCGTGAACTGGCCCGCATGGAGTCTCGAAGTATGGTTAAGAAAGAACCTCGAGGCAACCGGCTTTACTACTTTTTCAGAAAAGACTATTCCTATTATCAAGACCTCATCAGTCTGGTAGCCAAAACAGTTGGCTTAGGCGCCGAAATTATTAAGCATAAAAACAAACTTGGCAACATCAAATTCGCCATGCTGGCTGGTCGTTTTGCCCGTCATATGCCTAGAAAGTCTGACGAAGACATAGACTTACTTTTAGTCGGCAACGTCAACTTACCTGAACTTAACAAACTCGTTCGCCGAGCCGAATCTCAACGAGAAAAGGAAATCAACTACGCTCCTATGGCCGTGGATGAGTTCGAGTTTAGAAAATCTCGCCGCGACCCATTTTTGCAAAAAATCTTAGCCAGTGGCAGAATCATGCTTATTGGTGACGAAGAAGAAATGGTCACCTGATAATTTATGGAACAAAAAGTCATGAGAGTTGGTAACAGTGTTGGCATTACTGTTCCCGCCAAATTTGTCAAATCTGTTGGCATCAAGGTTGGTGATACTGTTAAGGTGAAAACCATTCTAGAGACCGGCCAAGTTATCTATACCTTTAAAGGCGCCAAACAACTATCCTTAAGCTCTCTTCAGAGAGGCTAGCCCTATGTCATCTCTGCGCCGTTTTTGGCTCATTGTCCTTTTGTTTCTCATCACCCTTTTTCTCAACCTGCCTTCAGAATTCACTTTATTTAAAAAAACTTTCCATCGACCGCCAATTGATCTTCGGCTCGGCTCCAGTCGATTTCAACGTGACCTCAAGCTTAAAAAAGGCCTTGATCTTCAGGGCGGCGCCCATCTAGTTTTAGAGGCCGACATGCAAAACATTCAATCTTCGGATCGCCTTGATGCTTTAGAGTCAGCCCAGCAAGTCATCTCTCGCCGAGTTGATCTTTATGGTGTCACCGAGTCGGTTATTCAAACCGCCATTTTTCAAGACTCTTATCGTCTTATCGTTGAACTCCCCGGCCTCGAAGGCATTGATAAAGCTATTGAGCTCATTGGTCAAACCGCCCAACTAGATTTTCGTCATGACACTGCCCCTGATGCTGGCCAAGTTGATTATGCTAGCCCTTCAGCTTTTCTCAGAACTTTTTCCTTCACCTCCACCGGACTAACCGGCAAAGACCTTAAAAAAGCCAGCGTTGATTTTAGCCAATCTGGCCAAACCACTGGCCAACCAGTTGTCGCTCTCGAATTTACTCCTGAAGGTTCTCAAAAATTCGCTGACATTACTCAAAAAAATCTTTCCCGCCCTGTCGCCATTTTCCTGGACGACCAACTAATTACCGCCCCTATTGTTAACGAACCTATCACTAGTGGTCAAGCCGTCATCTCTGGCGGCTTCACTTCCGAAGCCGCCACCCAATTAACCATTCAACTTAATGCCGGTGCTCTGCCTGTTCCCATCAAGATCATTGAACAAAAAAACATCTCTGCCACTCTTGGCGCTGACTCAGTTATTAAAAGCATCAAAGCCGGCCTCATCGGTCTGACCCTAGTTATGCTTTTTATGCTCCTTTACTATGGCAAAAACGGCCTCATCGCTAACATTGCCTTATTCATTTACGGCCTCATTACCTTATCAGTCTACAAACTCATCCCCATTACTCTCACCCTGCCCGGCATTGCCGGCTTTATCCTGTCTGTCGGCATGGCCGTCGACTCCAACATTCTAATCTTTGAACGCCTTAAAGAAGAACTTCGGGCCGACCGGCCTTTTTCTATTGCTCTCGAGCTAGGTTTTGGTCGTGCCTGGGATTCCATCAAAGATGCTAATGTCGCCACCATCATTACCGCCCTGGTTTTAATTAATCCTCTTAACTGGAACTTTCTTAATACCTCCGGCATGGTTCGTGGTTTTGCCTTAACTTTATTTATTGGTGTCATTATTAGCCTGTTTACCGGCGTTTTTGTTACTCGTACCTTAATGCGGTTTTTCTTGCTTAGGAGGCATCAATCATGATCAACTTCATGAAATACAAACGCCTCTACTTTTTAATCTCCCTTCTCTTTCTTCTTCCCAGTGCCTATTTCCTCTCTCGTTTCGGTCTTAAACCATCCTTAGATTTTACCGGCGGTGCTTTGTTAGAGCTCCATGTTGAACCAACTCATGTTCAAGACATTACCCCTGCTCATATTACTGAAATTGCCCGTCAAGTCGTTAAACTTAACAGTGTTCAGCAAACCGACACCAACACCTTTCTGATCCGCGCCCAAGAATTTGATCAGGAACACAATCAAATCCTTCAAAAAGAACTTAAAACTTTTATTGGTGACCCTACCGAAATCCATTTTGCCACCATTGGCCCCACTTTGGGTAAAGAATTAATCAGAAAAACTCTTACCGGCATTATTCTGGCCGCCGGCTTTATCCTGCTCTATGTTAGCTTTCGTTTTAAAGATAAAAAATATGGCGTCTGTGCCATTCTCGCCATGCTTCATGACTCTCTAATTTTACTCGGTGTCTTCAGTTTCCTCGGTCAATATCGGGGGATAGAAGTTGACGCTCTTTTTGTCACCGCCCTCCTCACCATTCTTTCTTTTTCTGTCCATGACACCATTGTGGTTTATGACCGCATTCGTGAATCTCTCAAACAACACCCTCAGCTTTCCTTCACTAGCATCGTTAACCAAGCCGTCACCCAAACCCTTGGCCGTTCAGTTAATAATTCTTTAACCATAATTTTTATGCTTCTATCTCTTTACCTTTTAGGTGGCACCACCATTAAGTGGTTTATCTTTGCTCTTCTCATCGGCACTATCTCCGGTACTTACTCCAGCACCTTTACCGCCGCCCCTCTATTGGTTCTTTGGGAAAACCTTAAAGCCAGAAAAACTAAGCCAAATCCTTAATCCGCTTTAACAGATACTCTCGTTTGTTTTTCTTAGCCTCCTCCATTACCTCATCAAACAGTTTTTCTAGCACCTTGCCTACTTTAGGCCCGCCTTTAATCTTCAGTGTCTTTATCACATCATTACCATTCACCTTTAAATCCTTTATCTGCAAGGGTGTATACAACACCTTGCCAATTCGTTCTTGCAGCTCTCTCAACCTCCAAGAAGTCGCTTTACTGCCGCCGCCAATCCGGTCTCCAATGCGCAACATCATCATCTTGTTAATATTCTCCCTGCCGACTCTTTTAACAAATCGCCGAATGGCTTTATCAGTCATTTTTGGATCATAAGCAAACATATGCCAGCGGACTAACAGCCAAAGCATGTCAACCTCTTTTTTACTCATCTTTAGTCTTCTGGCAATTTCCTTGGTCATTCTAGCTCCCACCACCTCATGGTTGTAAAAGGTAATCTCCTTGCCCTTACCCCGATCCATCTTCACTTTGGGCTTACCGACATCATGCAACAGGGTCGCCAGCCTAATAATCGGGCTGGGCGATGGGCAAGCCTCCAAAGCATCCAAGCTATGATGCCAGACATCTTTAGTATGATGGCCTGCCTGTTCAATTCCTCGAGTTTCTATTAACTCCGGCATAATATGTTCTAACAAACCACTGGTAAATAACATCAAAATTCCATCTTTTGAATAACCTGAAGCAATTGTTTTTAATAGCTCATCTCTGACTCTTTCCATAGCAATCTCTTTAATCAAATCAGCATTTTTACTAATTGCCTTTAGAGTTTCTGCCTCAATCATAAAACCTAGCTGGCTGCCAATCCGAATCGCCCGCATCATTCTCAAAGCATCTTCCTGAAATCGTTTATCAGCTTTACCCACCGCCCTAATTAATTTATCTTTTAAATCCTTTTGCCCCTCATATGGATCAATTATCTCTGCCTCATTTTCCCCTTTAATCTTTAAGGCCATGGCATTTATCGTAAAATCTCGTCTTTTTAGATCTTCTGTCAAACTCTTTCCCCAGCTGACTTTATCTGGCCGCCGTCTGTCAGAATAGCCTGACTCACTCCTAAAAGTGGTTATCTCATAAACCGATTCACCTTTACCCTTAACCTTAAACTGCTCTCTTAAATGTTTTTCTGCCACTCCCACTGTCCCAAAAGCATTATCATAAAATACCTCCTTAAACAGTTTCTGAATTTCCTCTGGTTTAGCTTGAGTAGTAAAATCCCAATCTTTTACTTCAGTCTTGGTTAAAATATCTCGCACCGCTCCACCGACAATATATGCCTCAAAGCCAGCTTTTTCTAAGGTTTCCAACACCTTTTTAACCAAAACCGGCAACTTCACCTTCATATGATAAGATTATAGCCGTTATGAACTCAATTTGGAAAATTAAACATCAACTTAAAGCCTCATCACCTGATAAACGCCGTCAAGAAATCATTACTACTCTACTTAAAATCCGTGGTTTAACCAAACCAAAGGATCTTCGAGAATTTCTCCATCCCACTCCACCTCATAAACTTACTCCTAAAGACGTTGGCATCAGCCAGTCTCATCTGGCTAAGGCCGTCAAACGCATCAAGGCCGCCATTAAAGCCAAACAATCTATCTATATCTACGGTGACTTTGATGCTGATGGTGTTTGTGCCACGGCTGTCCTTTGGGAAACTCTTCACCAGCTCGGCGCCCAAGTCATGCCCTACATTCCTTCTCGTGACGATCAAAGCCGCGGCCTGTCTCAAAAGGGGATTGATGCCATCATCAAACTTAACTCCGGTCCCCCCAGCCTGATTATTACTGTTGACAACGCTATCTCTGCCTTTGAACCCGTTCTTTATGCCAAAAAGCATAAAATTGACATTATTATCACCGACCACCATCAACCTAAGCATAAAAACAAGAAAATTATCTACCCCAAAGCCTTAGCCATCGTCCAGACTACTCAGCTGGCTGGCGTTGGTGTCGCCTGGTTCTTAGCCAGAGCCATTAGTCAAAAACCTCCCAGCTTATCCTTAACCAGTCTGGGTACCATTGCTGACATGGTGCCTTTAATTGCCGCTAACCGCTCTTTAGCGAAATATGGTCTTAAAAAACTTCAGCAATCCCCAAGGCCTGGTCTCCAAGCCTTGGCTGACTCAGCCAATATTTCTTTAGCCGAACTTCAGGCCTATCAAGCCAGTTTCAGCCTCGCTCCTCGCCTTAATGCCATGGGCAGACTGGAACATGGCTTAGAAGCTCTCCGCCTCCTCTGTACTAAAGACGACACTAGAGCTAAAAAACTCGCCCAAACCTTAGAAAAAACCAATCAACTCCGTCAAAATAAAACCACCACCATGTTTTTTCATGCTAAAAACATCTATCTTAAGCAAAAACCAGCCAAAAAACTTATCTTCATCACCGACAAATCCTTTCACGAAGGCATAGTTGGCTTAGTTGCCAGTAAACTCAGCCGAGAATTTCACCGCCCAGCTGTCATTGTCGCCCAAGGTAAAAACCACTCTAAAGCTTCAGCCCGCTCCATAGCCGGCTTTAACGTCATCAAAGCCTTTCGCCAGTTAGAAAAGCTTTTTCTTGAACATGGCGGTCATAAACGAGCGGCTGGTTTTACTGCCGACAACCAAAACTTACCTAAAATTAAGCAAAAACTGGAAAGCTTGGCTAATAAACAGCTATCTGATAAAGATCTTCAGCCTAGCCTTGATATTGACTGTCAAATTGACTTATCAGATATTAACTGGACTTTATTTAATCAACTGGAAAAATTCAAACCCTTTGGTATGGCCAATCCTCAACCGGTTTTTGCCACCAAACAAGCCAAACTAACCGACTTCCGGCCTGTTGGCAAAGATAAAAAGCACCTGAAATTGAAAATTGAAGATATTGACGCCATTGCCTTTAACTGGGGCCATCTAGCTGATCAGCTCATCCCTGGTCAACCTCTAGATATTGCTTATACTCTTGACAAAAATGAATGGAATAATCAGAAGACGCTGCAGTTGAAAATTAAAAATATTCTCACCCAAACCTCTTCTTCTACTTCTCCGTTGTCAAAAGGAAAAGTTACTTAATCAACTAACCCCGTATAGTTTTCATAAATTTCTGGAGTATTTGCATCAAAAAGGGGCGGCCATTTGTGTTCTCTGCTAGTTGGCGATTCATATTCAATAATAATATTTGCGGCCTCAACGATTTCTATTCCAGCTGTATATAGATCTGAGTTAGCCTTTTTAGACCTATTCCAGCTACTATTTAATAGTTCGCTCCAGCAAGATCGTCTATGTTTAACTGATCTGTCAATTAATCTTCCCCAGACTTTCGGGCAATATGTTTTAGTCGACGCAATAAGATCAGTAGTTATTATCGGAGAGTCTTTTAAGGGTTTTAATTCAGGAATTTGTTGTGACTCTATAACAATAACCCCCCAAATTAATAAATCTTCAGCAATCAGCCTTTCATAGCTGAAATGAAAAACATTGTTAAATATGTCTGGTCTAAACTCCCTAACAGCCCTAATAAGATTGCTACCCCAGGTTACTTTTTCAATAGGAGTTAGCCCTCTAGGAGCTAATATTTGAGCCTTAAACCAATGACCCAAGCCCGGCCTAAGTAAAAACTCATCTTCTACCACAGGGTTTTCTTTCACAGGGTTTTCTACAAGGTTTTCTTTATTAGTCATAAATAAAATATTAATAACCTCAGATTATATCACCCCATTGCTACTAAACAAGTTTCTCGCTACAATCACTGTATGAAACGCACTCTTGCTCTAGAGGTCTCTAAACAGGCAGGTAAAACCATTCTTCTCAAAGGCTGGGTTAATTCTGTCAGGTCTCACGGTAAAATTACTTTTTTTGATCTCCGAGATCGTTCTGGCCTAGTTCAGGTCGTAGTTGAGAACTTAAAACAAGATCTCAAACCCGAATATGTGGTGGCTGTTACTGGAAAAGTGGTTAAAAGAACCGAAAAAATGATTAATCCCAAACTTAAAACCGGTAAAGTCGAAATCAAAGCTGAAAAAATTGACATTTTAACTAAATCCAAAGACTTACCTCTGCCTATTGACACTGATGGCCATGATATTGATGAACGAATTCGCTTAAAATATCGCTATCTCGATCTTCGCCGACCCCGCCTAAATCAGATTATTAAAACTCGCTCCCAAGTAGTTAAATTCATCCGCGACTTTTTAACTGATAAAGACTTTGTTGAAATCGAAACCCCTATTTTAACCAAAACCAGTCCCGAAGGCGCCCGAGACTTTCTTGTTCCTTCCCGCCTACAACCCGGCAAATTCTATGCCTTACCTCAAAGCCCCCAGCAATACAAACAGCTTTTAATGGTAGCTGGCTTTGAGAGATACTTTCAGATTGCCCGCTGTTTCCGCGATGAAGATCCTCGGGCTGACCGAGCCTATGGTGAGTTTACCCAGCTAGATCTGGAAATGTCCTTTGTCACCCAGGAAGATATTTTACGTTTAACCGAAGAACTTTACACCCAACTCGTCAAAACCATCTTTCCTCATAAAACCATCACCCAAACTCCTTGGCCCAGACTCTCACACGCTCAGGCTCAGAAAAAATATGGCTCTGATAAACCTGACTTAAGAAAAAACAAGCAGGCTAAGGACGAGCTTGCCTTTGCCTGGATTACTGACTTTCCTTTATTTGCTAAACAAACTCAGGAGGATTTTTTCCATGGCGCTGGCAAACAAGCCAAGTTTGCTCCCTCTCATCACATGTTTACTGCCCCTCACCCAGATGATGTTAAGCTCTTAGATAAAGATCCTTTAAAGGTCCGCGGTCTTCAGCATGACATGGTTCTTAATGGTTATGAGGTCGGCGGTGGTAGTATTAGAATTCACGATCCTCAAATTCAAGAAAAAGTTTTTGAGTTGATTGGCTTTACCAAAGAGCAGAAAGCCCAGTTTGAACACATGTTAACCGCCTTTGAATATGGTGTTCCGCCTCATGGCGGTATTGCCCCGGGCATTGACCGCTTTATTATGGTCGTCCTGGCCGAACCCAGCATTAGGGAAGTCATGGCCTTTCCTGCTATTTCTTCAGGTCAAACTGCTGTTGTCAATGCTCCTTCTAAACCTGAGCCAGATCAACTTAAAGAACTCCACCTTAAAGTTTCAGGATGAAAGATTTTCTTGACTTTGTTAAAGCCCGTCCCCAGCTTAAAATTAAGATTGTTTTAGCCTTTCTTTTTCTCAGCCTTTTACCTGGCCGTAACTACTACTACAGCCTTGATCTTAATTCTCATCAGCCCTTGGTGAGATCAATTAATCAACCCCTTGATTCTCCTTCTCAATACCCTGTCAACTTCACTGGCGTTCCTGCCCCGAACCTAACCGCCCGCTCAGCCATTATTGTTGATGTTGACTCCAAAACCATTCTTTTTAACAAAAATCCTGATCTTAAACTCCTGCCTGCCTCTACCACCAAAATCATGACCGGCTTAATTGTCATAGAAAACTATGATTTAGATGACATTGTCACTATTACCTCAGTCAGTGGTACTGGCCAAAAAATGGATCTTGAGATCGGCGAACGCATTACCGTCGAAAGCCTCCTTTATGGTCTTTTAGTCCAATCCGGCAATGACGCTGCCACTGCCTTAGCTCAGTTTCATCCTGGCGGTCAAGACGCTTTTATTGCTCTCATGAACCAAAAACTCAAAGATTTAAATCTCCATGATACTCAATTCACCAATGCTGCCGGCCTTGATGCTTATGGTCACTACACCACTGTTCACGATCTTAGTTTACTGGCTGCCGCAGCCATGAAAAATCCCCAATTCAAAAAAATTGTTTCTACCCAAGGCATTACTGTTTCTGATGTTGATCAAACCATTTTCCATCAACTCGAAGCCATTAATGAACTTCTTGGTCAAATTCGTGGTTTGGCCGGCATTAAAACCGGCTGGACCGAGCTCGCCGGTGAATGCCTGGTTACTTATATTAAAAGGGGAGATAAACAAATCATTACTGTCGTTCTAGGTAGCCAGGATCGCTTTGGTGAAACTCAGCAGCTTATCGATTGGGCCTTCACGAACCACCAATGGAAATAGGTTCTTCTAGCCACTCATTCTTAACCGCTTGCACATAACCATAAAAATCATTATCGCCCTCAAAGACAACTATTGGCAGCAAAAATCCTTGTGACTCTGAGGCATCATAATAGCCTAAATAGATTCGTCTAATCGAAATCACCCCTTCAGGATTTTCACCTATACTGGCAACATACCCCTGCCTTGTCTGCAGCTCCCGCCAGGCCTGACTAGCTGACTTAATCGGGTAAGTCGCCTTTTGCTCCACATTGACTGGAAAATAGTTGTACTCTGCCTGAACTACCCGCTTCTCTGCCTCTCTTGAGCCAGAGAAAATTATTCTCACCACTCCTTTTTCTGGCTCCTCTGGTAAGACTGGCTTTTCATCAATGTCCGGCCTAAACATGTCCACCAGAACAAAATCAGCCTCAGATAAACTGACTGCTTCAACATACTGGCCAGCTGAAAAAGTCAGATAGGATATCTCCATTCTGGCTGTTTCCATTTCTTCAGTCATCAGGCCCGCTTGTCGCAAAAACCCTTCTGCTTCAATCTCTGTTTGCTCCCTACCCGGTAACTGTTTTTCTGACAGAATGGTTGGATCTGCCTGCCAGTTACGTTTCAACAAGAACGAGCCATTAATAATATCCATCTCTAGAGTGCTGGGTAAAAACTCACTGTTTTCCCACCTATATCTTCTCTCAGTTATCTCTTTTGGCTCACCTCTAAAACCCATTCTCTTAGTCGTTTCTTTAGCTTCATCCAAGGCTAACAAATTAGACCTAAAAGTCGGCATAAGATAAATCTCAGCTCGATCACCCAAGCTTGGCGTGCCTCCGGTTGGAGTTTCTAGTCGTAAAGTTAACTCTGGATGCAGTTTTTCTGGAAAAACTATTGTTGGCAGTTTGCCAAAAGCTACTGTTGGCGGTGGCGGTGGCGGTGGATTCACCACTCTCAAATAGCTATTGTAAATAAACAGCCCTATTTTGATCAAAAGAAATACTGCCAATCCTAAGCCGCCTAATTTAATTATCCGTCTGGCCGATTGAGCTGTTTCCGTCAACGTCGCCATATATTTTGAGTATAGCCTGTCCCTCTGATACAATCAATTCATGGCCTCAGTCAGGACTAGATTAGCTCCATCGCCTACCGGTGACCCTCACATTGGCACTCTTTTTCAAGCTCTTTTTGACTATGTCTACGCTAAAAAGCATCAAGGCCAATTCATTGTTCGCATTGAAGACACTGATAAAACCCGTCAAACCCCAGGGGCTGAAAAAGCCATTTTCCAAGCCTTAGACTGGTTTGGCCTCACTCCAGACGAAAGTCCTCAGCATGGTGGTCAGCATGGCCCTTATCGCCAATCTGAAAGGCTTCAAATATATAAACAACAGGCACAAAAGCTAGTTGATCTTGGCCATGCCTACTACTGTTTTTGTTCCCAGGCACGGCTGGATAAACTTAGAAAATCCCAGCAAA
>Ga0209976_10001821_pt1 | contig 12372 bp, 10 predicted proteins | sample SumtaG_FD_182806 | JGI IMG/M metagenome (GOLD analysis project Ga0209976, IMG submission 182806) | Deep subsurface microbial communities from Indian Ocean to uncover new lineages of life (NeLLi) - Sumatra_00157 metaG (SPAdes) (version 2) | ecosystem: Environmental > Aquatic > Marine > Oceanic >...
CCCCTCATTGCCGCCATTCATGCCGTCGATGTAGGCTGGCCAAAGCCGCTGGACAAGGTTGCCGTTCTCGGGGCCGGTCCCATCGGCCTGCTGATAGCACAGCTTGTCAAGGTTTACGGCGCGGTTCGGACCTTCATTACTGATATCGCCGCTGAGAACGTTACCATCGCTGAAAAAGTAGGTGTCGATTATCCTCTGAATCTCAGCAGCGCCTCGAAGGGCCTCTACGACCTTGTTATGGAGAAAACGAATTCCCAGGGCGTTAATCTCGCCTTTAACACGGTCGGCACATCGGCAAGTATTCTCGAATCACTGAAAATCCTCAAAAAAGGCGGGACGCTGGTTCTGATGGCTGCGAAGGAAGATGAGCTTAGCTTTCCATCACTGCTGCTCAGCGCAGAGCGAACGATAAGAACGTCCTCAAACGCTATGTACACCGATTTTCCACGGGTCATCGAATTAGTATCAGCCGGACAGGTAAAAGTCGACCCGCTAATTACGCACCGCTTCGACCTGTCCGATGCGGTAAAGGCCTTCGATGTGGCCTGTAATAAGAGCGAAACCGGAGCGGTCAAAGTGATTATCGATTGTCAGTTATGAACGCATTAGTCAGCGAAATCAACGAAACGCAGGTCGAATCGGGAGGCCTTCAAATCTGGTGGATAGGCCAGGAAGGATTTGTCTTCAAGTCGCCCGGGCAAATTATCTATATCGACCCTTACCTGAGCACCTACGTTGAAAGAATAACCAGAGGCAAACCCAACGAGCATGTGCGTATCAAGCCGGCGCCGATGAAACCCGAAGACGTCAACCACGCCGACATCGTGCTCTGCACGCATGACCACGCCGACCACATCGACCCTGAGAGCATACCAATCATTGCCGTTCAGTCGCCCCGTGCTCATTTCATCGTGCCGGAATGTGCCCGCGATACAATGCGGGGCTTCGGTGTCGATGACGGCCGAATTCACACGATGAAAGGCGACGACCGGTTGCGATTGAACGAGATACATATTTACGCTGTTCCAGCCAAGCACGAGGAATTCGATAAACACCCCCAAAAGGGTTATCCTTACCTTGGTTACGTAATCAATATCGACGGCGTTATGGTGTTCCACGCCGGCGATACGATTCCGTACGACGGACAGGCCGAACGCCTCAAAAAACACAGAATCGACCTGGCTTTTCTGCCCATCAACGGCAGGGACGAGTTCAGACACAGACTCGACTGCGAAGGGAATTTCACCTGCGCCGAGGCGGTCCGGTTCGCCCTTGATATCGACGCCGGTCTGACCATTCCAATGCACTATAATATGTTTACTATCAATACCGCCGACATAAATGAATTTCAGGCGATAGCTGACAAGCACAATCTTCGTTACCTGATAATGGATTACGCCGGTTCTATTGGTTTTCCCGAGGAGACATAAAGATGGAGATCAACGGTAAAGTTGCGCTGGTTACAGGGTCAAGCCGAGGCATCGGTAAGACTATCGCTCTTGAACTGGCTGGCAAGGGATGCAAAGTGATTGTTCACGGCTCACGAGACTCCGACGCCCTTTGCCGTTCTTTCGAAGAGGTCAAAAAGTTAAACCCGGATTCGGTCATGGTCGTGGCGGAGTTCTCAGAGCCAGCAGCGATTGACAAAATGTTTTCGCAGATAAGGAAGACTTTCAACGGACTGGATATACTCGTCAACAACGCGGCCGCACAGAACCCCAGTCCTGTTTTGGAGCTTAAGCAGGCCGATTGGGACCACGTGCTTTCCGTTAATCTAAGGGCGCCTTTTTTGTGTGCTCAACACGCGGCTAAAATGATGTGCACTAACAAAGCCGGCGGGAAGATTATTAATATCAGTTCTGTTCATGCCTATGACGCCAGGCGATATTATGCCCACTACAGTGCCTCAAAGGGCGCCCTGGAAACCCTGACAAAGTCTCTGGCCCTGGAATTGGCGCAATACAATATTCAGGTTAATTCCATCGTGGCAGGCGCCATCGCTACCGAATTGACCCCGTTGGACAGACAATCGAAATTTCTGACCTCCATCCCGGCAGGCAGAATCGGCACAACTGAAGAAATAGCCCACCTCGTTGTTTTCCTCAGTTCCAACCAGTGCGACTACCTGACGGGCGCCAGTATCACTGTCGATGGCGGGCTGACACTGGGGTTCTGCGCAAGCCGTCCCGATTTATGAAGAATGAAAGGTTAATGATGGTAATTGAACGACAAAATAAAGACCGATTCATTGAAAATAGTCAAGCCGCCGAAGCAATCGCCGAGTTCTTCGCGCAAAACGACTACACCGGCAAACGAATTCTGCTGATAATTCCCGACAATACCCGTTCGGGCCCCATAGGTGATATATTCAAAATCATTTATGACTGTTTAGAGCAAAAGGCAAAGGCCGTCGATTGTCTGGTTGCGCTCGGAACACATCAACCTTTGAGCGAAGAACAAATCTGTACAAGACTTGCTATGACAGCAAGCGAGCGAAGCACCAAATACGCGTCGGTAAAGTTTTTCAACCACGAATGGGAAAAACCGCAGACGTTCACTTCTATCGGAAAAATCTCCGCTGACGAAATCGAGCAGATAAGCGGTGGTCTGTTTCGCGAAGAAGTTGATATAGCCATTAACAAGCTGATCTTCAAATATGACGAGCTTTTTATCTTAGGCCCTGTATTTCCACACGAAGTTGTGGGCTTTTCCGGCGGGCATAAATATATCTTCCCCGGAATCGCAGGTGACCAGATCATTCACTTCTTCCACTGGCTCAGTGGCGTGATAACGAATCCTGTCATAATCGGCAATAAATGGACCCCGACGAGAAAAGTCGTGGAAAGGGCGGCATCGATGATTTCGGTTCCTTGCAGTCTATTTGCCATAGTGGCACTTGAGAACCAGCTTAAGGGAATCTTTATCGGGGATGTGGCTGAAGCCTGGGAAAAAGCTGCGGACCTGTCCGAGCAGGTGCATATCATATACAAAGACAAGCCGTACAACATCATTCTCGGTATCGCGCCAAAGATGTACGACGACCTCTGGGTAGCGGGCAAGGTTATGTACAAACTCGAACCGATACTCGCCGACGGCGGCACGTTGATTATTTACGCTCCGCACATTACAGAAATATCATATACGCACGGCAAAATTCTTGATAAAATCGGCTACCATACTCGTGATTATTTTCTGAAGCGAATGGACAAATTTGCCGGTATTCCGCGAGGCGTGATGGCGCATTCTACGCACGTTAAAGGCATCGGCACTTATATCGACGGCGTCGAAAAGCCGCGGGTCAACGTCGTACTTGCCACCGGCATCGACAGGCAGCGCTGCGAAAAGGTAAACCTTGACTATATGAATCCTGATGATATAAATGTAGCTGACTATGAGAACAAAGCCGACGAAGGGGTTTTGGTCGTCCACCACGCCGGCGAAGTGCTGCACAGATTGTCCAGCGGATATATACCAACTATTCCGAATCAGTAGTCAATAATCAATAGCAAATTAAGAAAGGGAGTAACGAGAAATGGCAAAAGCAGACATCGGCCTTATAGGGCTGGCAGTAATGGGTGAAAACCTCATCCTCAATATGGAAAGCAAGGGCTTCACGGTCGCCTGCTTCAACCGTACCGTCTCGAAGGTGGATAACTTCATCAATGGCCGTGCAAAGGGCAAGAATATCATCGGCTGTAAATCAATCGAAGAGCTTGCTGAAAACCTAAAGACCCCCCGCAAGATTATGCTGATGGTCAAGGCCGGTGCAGCGGTCGATGCATTCATCGAAAAGGTGCTTCCTGCCCTCGAAGACGGCGATATTATCATCGACGGCGGCAATTCGCATTTCCCCGACACTATGCGCCGCACCGAGCACGTCGAGAGCCAGGGCAAACTCTACATCGGCACCGGAGTCTCAGGCGGTGAAGAAGGGGCATTGTTAGGCCCCTCGATTATGCCCGGCGGCTCACCACCCGCTTGGGAGCATGTTGGACCTATCTTCCAGGCTATCTGCGCAAAAACCGATGACGGCGACCCCTGCTGCGACTGGGTCGGCGAAAACGGAGCAGGACACTTCGTAAAGATGGTCCATAACGGTATCGAATACGGTGATATGCAGATGATATGCGAGACCTACCAGATGATGGCCGAAGGCCTTGGGATGACCAACCAGCAAATGCACGATTGTCTGGTTGAGTGGTACGAGGGCGAACTCAACTCGTACCTTATCGAAATCACGCGGGACATACTTGGCTACAAGGACGAGGACGGCAATGAGGTTATCGACCTTATCCTCGACACCGCCGGCCAGAAGGGAACCGGCAAATGGACCGGCATCGAGGCGCTGAACCTCGGCCAGCCCCTGACGCTCATCGGCGAGGCCGTCTTCGCTCGCTGTCTGTCGGCCCTGAAAGAACAGCGCGTCGCGGCATCCAAAGTCCTCTCAGGCCCGAAGCCGAAGTTCAGCGGCGACAAAAAGGCCTTCATCAACGACTTGCGCCAGGCCTTGTATGCCTCGAAAATCATCAGCTACGCCCAGGGCTACCAGCTAATGCGCGCCGCAGCAGAAGAGTACAAATGGAACTTAAACTACGGTGGTATCGCTCTGATGTGGCGAGGCGGCTGCATAATCCGCTCGGTCTTCTTAGGTAAAATCAAGGAGGCCTTCGATAAGAACCCGGACTTGACGAATCTGCTGCTCGACCCGTTCTTTAAGGATGCTGTCGAAAAAGCGCAACCCGCCTGGCGACGCGTCGTTACCACAGCCGTTGAGCTGGGTATTCCGATGCCCGCTACGAGTTCGGCTTTGACCTTCTACGACGGTTATCGCCACGCCCGCCTGCCGGCCAATTTATTACAGGCCCAGCGCGATTATTTCGGCGCCCATACTTACGAACGGGTTGACAAACCGCGAGGCGAATTTTTCCACACAAACTGGACCGGCCGAGGCGGAAAAACCGCAGCTTCAACTTACACCGCTTGACGGTGGGGACAGTGATTGATGTACAACAGTTTCCGGATGCAGTCTGTGCAGTCACCGATCATCCCCGTGGTCGGTGAGCTAATCCGAAGCAATCCCGGCACAATTTCGCTCGGCCAGGGAGTCGCCTATTATGGCCCGCCACCAGAGGCCGCCGATGCCATCAGGACGTTCCTGGCAGATCCGGAAAATCACAAGTACAAGCTCGTCCAGGGCATCCCTGAACTGCTCGAGGCGATTCAAGCAAAGCTCAAAACAGAAAATGGTATCTCTGAAAAGGGCAGCCGAATTGTCGTTACCGCCGGTGCCAACATGGGTTTTGTCAATGCAATACTCGCTATCACCGACCCCGGAGACGAAATCATTTTCAATTTGCCCTATTACTTCAATCACGAAATGGCCGTAGCTATCGCCGATTGCAAAGCCATCTGCGTACCCACTGATGAGGACTATCAATTACAGGGCGACGCAATTGCCCGCGCCATCACGGACCGCACGCGGGCTGTGGTCACTATCTCGCCAAACAACCCGACAGGGGCTGTATATCGCGAATCGGACCTGTGCCAGGTCAATGAAATTTGTCGTCGCAACGGCATCTACCACATCAGCGACGAGGCCTACGAGTATTTCACTTACGACGGAGCTAAGCATTTTTCCCCAGGCTCAATCGAGGGTAGCTGCGAACACACTATTTCGCTGTTTTCTCTTTCCAAGGCATACGGCTTCGCAAGCTGGCGGATTGGCTGGATGGTCATCCCGGAGCATCTCTTTATGCCGATAAGGAAAATCCAGGACACGATTCTGATTTGCCCTCCGGTAATCTCTCAGTTCGCCGCCGTTGGAGCAATGAGGGCCGGCGCCGACTACTGCCGCCAGAAGCTCCGGATGACCGCCGAGGTCCGCCGGATAGTCTTGAATGAACTGGAGACCGCAGCCGATTTGGTCACCGTCCCGCGTGCCGATGGAGCGTTTTACTTTCTGCTGCGGGTTCACAAGGACACCGACTCAATGGAGCTTGTCAGACGGCTGATTGAAGAGCACAAAATAGCTGTCATCCCCGGCGAGACTTTTGGCATGAAGGATAAATGCTACCTGCGGGTCGCCTACGGCCCCTTGCAAAAAGATACCGCTGCAGAAGGCATCACCCGGCTCGTCCACGGACTAAAAGAGATATTAAGTCGCTGACGACGCCCGAATGTCGATAGTTCCAAATGTGCACTCCGTCGAATTCTTCCACGGGGTCCCCTCGCAATGACTTGCGCAAAGGTTCTCAACGGAGCATAACGACTATTGGCTATCCGCTATATATTGACTTGGCCGACTGATTCAGGTATTATCCTGGAGGCATTCGAAGCCGACCGAAATTATGGAGATATTTGGTTAATATAAAGGAATGGTATCATGTATAAAATCTTTATGCTAATCGCCTTACCGCTGCTGGCAATCGGCTGGATAGCATACGCGATATGGATACGCAAAATCCAAGAAGAAGAGAAGAAGCGGCCGAGGCAGGTATCAAAACGTCTTCAGCAGACAAGAAGTGAGCTCTCCGACTGGGCACAGAAGCTGAAAGATTTTAAGAAGCCGACTCGTAAACCACCAGACCATGATAACGCGCAATAAGCAATCAAGAAAAATATACGGCAAATGCGAGGACACGGAATGGCTAACCAATTTCTAACGGAAGATTTTCTTTTGCAAACCAAAACCGCGAAGACCCTTTACCACGAACACGCCAAGAATATGCCCATATATGACTATCACTGTCATCTGCCGGCCGACCAGATCGCCGCCGACCATCGATTTGGCAACCTTACCCAGGCCTGGCTTTACGGCGACCATTACAAATGGCGGGCAATGAGAGCCAACGGCGTAGCCGAAAAATATATCACCGGCAATGCAAGCGATTGTGAAAAGTTCGAAAAATGGGCGTGCACTGTTCCCTATTGCATTCGAAATCCACTTTACCTCTGGACACATCTGGAGCTGAAAAATCCCTTCGGCATAAGAGACAAGCTGTTAGGCCCCGACACCGCCACGGAAATTTACGACCGCTGTACCGAGATGTTAAGAACGCCTCAGTTCAGCGTCCGCAACATAATGCGTAAAGCCAACGTCAAGCTGGTCTGCACCACCGAAGGCCCGCTCGATTCATTGGCCCACCACAAGAAAATCCGTGAAGATGGTTTTGAAATCAAAGTTTACACCGCCTTTCGGCCGGACAAAGCAATGGCTGTTGAAGACCTGTCGGCCCTAAATGTATTTATTGATAAGCTCGAAGAAGTTTGCAATATGGACATAGCTAACTTGCACTCATATATTGAGGCACTGCGTAATCGCCACTACTATTTCCACCAAACCGGCTGTCGGCTCTCCGACCACGGCCTCGAAACCGCTTACGCCGAAGACTATACCGACAGTGAAATCAAAAAAATCTTTAACCAGATTAGGTCCGGCAAAGACCTGGATTTGTCGCAGGCTCTGAAATTCAAATCAGCGATGATGGTTGAATTCGCTCTGATGGACCACGAATCCGGCTGGGTTCAGCAGCTTCACCTCGGCGCCCTGAGGAACGCCAACACACGGATGCTCAAAACCCTCGGCCCGGACACAGGATACGATTCGATCGGTGATTTCGAGATAGCCAGACCGCTGGCCAAATTCCTCGACCGCCTTGATACCAACAACGAATTGCCCAAAACCATTCTGTACAATCTTAATCCGAGGGATAACGCCCTGTGCGCGACTATGGTCGGCAACTTTCAGGATGGCAGCGCAGTCGGCAAAATGCAGTACGGCTCGGCGTGGTGGTTCCTCGACCAGAAAGACGGGATGGAGGAGCAAATGAGCGTGCTCTCAAATATGGGTCTGCTGAGCCGCTTCGTTGGCATGCTGACGGATTCGCGAAGCATCCTGTCGTATCCGAGACATGAATATTTCCGCCGAATACTCTGCAATCTCCTCGGCAACGACGTCGAAGCAGGACTTGTAGCCGACGATTTAGACCTGCTGGGAAAGATGGTCGAGGATATCTGCTTCAATAACGCTAAAAACTATTTCCCTATGGACTTGGATTAATCCGCCACGCGTATGGCGGATTAAACTATTGACAATCGACTATTGACTATTTTTACTTTTTACTTTTTAATTTATCCGCCACGCGTATGGCGGATTTATCCGACATACACAATACGAATGGGTCGGTGCCCGAGAGGCTAAAGGGGACGGGCTGTAAACCCGTTGGCGTAAGCCTACGCTGGTTCGAATCCAGCCCGGCCCATTTTTTCTTTATGGGGGTGATAATTGGCCACTTCGATTTAGAATCAGTACCTGTCCGCATGATGGTGGGGAGAAAAAAGACTTGTTGAACATGACCGCAGCATTCTTTAGAATCAAGAAAAGGCGCTGACACGCAGCACATAGCACGTGAGTTGTTAAAACTTGTTTGAAGATTGCTTTTTCGGCAGTGGCTTCACAAGCCTCTGACAGGAAGCCGGGAAACGATACGAAATGAGGGATAACAGAAAAATGACTCGGCGAGAATTTTTGCATAAATCAGTTTGCTGTTCCGCGGTCCTTGTGAGCCGGTCATTTGCTGCTTCGGCTTCCCGACGCCACCCGAATGTTATACTCATCATGACCGACAACCATGGCCCCTGGACCCTGGGTTGTTATGGGAATCCCGATATTCGGACACCGAACATCGACCGCTTGGCAAAAGAAGGTGTCCGCTTTACCGAGGCATTCAGCTCCAACGCGGTTTGCTCGCCGACACGCGCGACGTATCTCACAGGCCTCATACCTTCCCAGCACGGCGTTCATTGTTTTTTGAGCCGTGACGAAGCTCAAATGGGGACCAATGCTTATAGCACAATAGAAGAGTTCCGCACTCTGCCGGAAATCCTCGCCGAGGCCGGATACACCTGCGGACTCGTCGGCAAGTGGCATCTCGGTAAAAATATGTGTCCGCAGGAAGGATTCAGCTATTGGATCACCATGCCGCATGGAGGCACGAGCACTTTCTACGATGCGCAAGTCATCGAAAAAGGTAAAGTCCGCACTGAGCCTCGCTATTTGACCGACCTCTGGACAAGTCATGGAGTGAGGTTTATCGAACAGAACAAAAACCGTCCTTTTTTTTTGTTCCTGTCGTACAATGGGCCGTACGGTCTCGGTCGCTCCCTTACCAGACCCGCCCGCAACCGTCATGCCGCCTATTACGCTGATAAGCAATTGCCGTCATTTCCCCGCGGGCCGATGCACCCGTGGCTTCACAACAACAAAGAATACATCAACAACCTCCATGCCATACGCAGGTACGCCTGCGAGCTGAGCGCTATCGACGATGGCGTAGGTGAAATTCTCCACGCGTTGAAAAAGCTCGCCCTGGACACCGACACGCTGGTCATCTTTACCGCAGATCAGGGATGGGCCGGCGGTCATCATGGTATCTGGGGAATGGGTGATCATACTCGTCCGCTGCATGCCTTTGACGGCACAATGCGGATTCCACTAATCTTCCGGCATTCCAAATCTATATCACCAGGCCGCGAATCCAATTTGATGACGAGTAACTACGATTTGCTTCCTACGGTTCTTAGTTATCTCGATTTGTCAGACGAGGTGCCGAATGATCCGAAGCTGCCCGGCCGTGACTACTCGGCGGCACTGAAGGCAAAGACCCTTGAGTGGGACAATGTCGTCTTCTACGAATTTGAGAATGTTCGGGCTGTCCGGACTGTTGAATGGAAGTATGTCGAGCGGTATCCGGATGGTCCGCATGAGCTGTATGACCTGAAGAAAGATCCTGGCGAGCAGTTCAATTTGTATGGCCAGTCAAAACAGGGTGATATTCAGAAAGAGCTTCGCGCAAGGCTCTACGAGTTCTTCAGCCGCTATGCTGACCCACAGTATGATTTGTGGCGTGGCGGCCGGTCCAAAACGTACCTGCTCAGCGCCGGGGGCGAAGCAAAAAGTTAAATTTATTTATTGGAAAAGGCACTACGATTGGTATTAAAAGACCTTGGTCTGTCTTGACGCCATACCAGCCGGTCCCTATAATGCTCTCGGATTAGATAGATTCAGGCTCATTTAATACTCATGGGCAAGGGGCATTTGCACGGAGCGAGCGGATGAGCGACGCTGAGGAAAAAAACAATAAGGGGGCAGGTAAGGAAGAAGACCTTCCCACTGCCAGTTTTAGCGGTTTGGTCGCTATCAGGAGCCTGCCGGTTGAGGTGATGGCCAATCCCAAGGCCCGGTCGCATTTTTCTCGCGAGGCCCGACTGTTGGCCTCGGTGAATCATCCCAACGTCGCCACGATTCACGAAGTGCTCGAAGAGGCCGAGGGCGTCGGCGATATTGCTCCTGTCAACACATGGTTCGACGGAGGCGATTTATGGATGTGACGATTAGCTTGACTATTAATGGAATAGAGAGGGCCATCACCACCAACCCGGAACGGTCTCTTCTTGATGTCTTGAGGGAGCAGCTGCATCTGACCGGTACCAAGTACGGCTGCGGCGAGGGCCGCTGCGGTGCCTGCAGCGTCCTGATGGATGGCAAACGTGTCCTGTCTTGTGTCATCCCCGTGGCTCAGGCTGATAAGAAGACTATCACTACTATCGAGGGACTGGCCACGGGCGATTCCCTGCATCCGGTTCAGGAAGCCTTCCTGGCAGAGGGGGCGATGCAGTGCGGGTATTGCACACCCGGAATGATTTTGACGGCAGTGGCGCTGCTTGAAGAGAACCCACACCCTACGGATGAAGAAATTGCCACTGGAATGAATGTCAACCTGTGTCGGTGCAACGGATATCCTAAAATTCTCAATGCCGTCCGTCGCGTCGCTGAAACGATGCAGAGGTAAAAGCTTATGATCAAAGATATCTTTGCCAAAAAGCTCGAGCCACAGCGACCTGAGCAGGCCGAGGAGCCGGCATGTGAGGTCGAGCTGAGCCGACGTTCCTTTATACAACTGCTCGGTGCGGGTCTTCTGATCACGGTGACCGAGGGCGTCTCTGTCGGTCGTCGCCGACAGTCTATAACCGTCGCGGCACGACTCCACATCAACAAAGATGGCACAATTACAGTCATGACCGGTAAGGTCGAAGAAGGCCAGGGCGCTCGAGCACAGCTGACGCAGGCAGCGGCGGAAGAGTTGCGGGTTGCCGTTGACCGGATTCGCCTGGTAATGGCTGATACGGCTCTCGTCCCTGATGATGGTAGAACTGCCGGCAGCCGGACAACTCCTTCCACCGTTCCCGCCATGCGGCGTGCCGCCGCGACCGCCCGCGAGCTTTTGACGCGTCTTGCAGCCGAGCAATGGAAGGTTGGCGCCAGCGCCTTGGATGTACGCAATGGGACTATTACGCACCAGGCAACGAAGCAGACTGTCACCTATGCAGATCTGGCCAAAACAAAGGACGTTGCCGGGGCGTTCGCACAGACCATCGACTCCGATGTAACTCTCACACCGGTCGACGAATGGGAGGTGCTCGGCACCGCCGTTCCCAGGCCGAACTGGCGGGACCTTGTCACCGGAGCGCACCGTTATCCTTCGGATATCGTGCGTCCAAATATGCTCTACGGAAAAATTCTGCGTTCTCCTTCTTATGGGGCCACGCTTGAATCGATCGACCTTTCCAAAGCCGAGGCCATGAAGGACGTTGTTGTCGTCCGTGACGGCCAATTCGTGGGATGTGCTGCGCCGTCGTCGTTTCGTGCCGCCCAGGCACTGGAGGCTGTTGCCGGGACTGCCTCCTGGAAAACCATTTCTCATCCGTCGAGCAAGGATCTGTTTTCCCATCTCAAGAAAAATGCTCGGCCGGGCGGAAGGTCGCGTCCCAGAACTAGGGGCTCTATTGACAAAGGCCTTGCCGACGCAAGCAAGGTTCTGGAGCAAATCTATGAAGTTGCCTATATTCAGCATACGCCAATGGAACCAAGGGCGGCAGTAGCTGAGTGGAAAGACGGCAAGTTGACCGTGTGGGCGGGCGTCGATGGCCCCCAGTCGGTGCAAGGAGACTTGGCCGAGGCTTTCCGAATTCCGTCCAATCGCGTCCGCGTTATTGTGCCCGATATGGGTAGCGGATTCGGGGGCAAACATACTGGCGAAGCGGCAGAAGAAGCTGCTCGATTGGCCAGGGCGGCTAAACGTCCGGTCTCGCTGCGCTGGACGAGGGCCGAGGAGTTCACCTGGGCCTATTTCCGGCCGGCGGCAGTAATCGAGTGCAAAGGTGGCCTGGACGCCAACGGCTCGCTTGTTGCCTGGGACTTTACCAACATCAACGCCGGTGGTTCTGCTATCGAACCACCCTACAGGATAGCCAACGTCAGAACTCGATCCGTGAGCTCCGATTCTCCTTTGCGTCAGGGCGCATACCGATGCC
>Ga0209976_10001822_pt1 | contig 12371 bp, 14 predicted proteins | sample SumtaG_FD_182806 | JGI IMG/M metagenome (GOLD analysis project Ga0209976, IMG submission 182806) | Deep subsurface microbial communities from Indian Ocean to uncover new lineages of life (NeLLi) - Sumatra_00157 metaG (SPAdes) (version 2) | ecosystem: Environmental > Aquatic > Marine > Oceanic >...
GCTCTTCACAGATAAGACTAGCCAAGTATGTTCGTCCTGTGGTAGTAGTAAGGTGCAACGACGCGGCATGGTGCCGGTCGGCATACAGAAGTACTGGCGGTACCACTGCCAGGACTGCGGAAAATGGAGCAGGGGCAAAGCGACAGTGTTGGACGTTCAGAAACGAGCCGCCACACTTGTGGGGCTGAAATAATGGAGCAGTCTGTGACACAAACAATGCTTACCAAGCCCAAGACCGCTTGGGTCTGCAGTTGCGGTGTAGCTGCGTTCCATATCCTCCTCTGCCCTGAGTGCAAGGGGGAGGACGCACACATCATCGGCTTCCAGTGTATCGAGTGCGAAGTGATTCATCTTACTCTCTCAGCAGACCCAGCTATCTTTGTAGAAAACGAGGATGTCCTCCACTGACAAACTATCCAAATGGTTCCGCAACTACGAGCTGGCTCGTTCAGCAACAGCGGATCGTTTGGGAATCAACAACCGGGCTCCCACCTGGGCGCGGGATAATGCGGTCGAGCTTGCTCTTCATGTACTTGACCCAATACGGGAGTCCTTCGGCATCCCTTTCTCCCCCCAAAGCTGGTACCGGGGGGAGGAGCTAGAGAAGGCACTCACCTGGGAGAAGGGTTTCCGCCACTGGTGCGCCAGGCACACGAAGCCATGGCTCTCGCAGGCCAACCTGCACCGCGTTCCTCTGGAACACCACGGTGTCGACAGGTCCTGGTCCGAGTACTTCGAGAAGAAGTCCCACCCCAAGGGGCAGGCTGCTGATATCGAGATCCCCGGCGTCGACAACGATAAGCTGTTCTGGTGGATCAAGGAGAATCTGGCCTACGACCAGCTGATCCGGGAGTACCCGGTGCCCAGCGACGGAATGTCAGGATGGGTGCATGTGTCGTGGGCTGGTGTACAATGCAACCGCAACCTGTATTTCTCGATCCCCTACTATGACAAATACGCTCGATAAGTTCTATGAGTTCGCCAACCGCAGTCATATATTCCGGCGTGTGGTGCTATACTGTGGGCTTGGCCTCAATATCTACGCATTTCACTGGGCAATAGGGTACGCAAACCTAGCGATTGAGCACCCTGAGATAGCAACGGCGGCGATCATCGGAGCGATCCTGACGCCAGCCGGTCTCCTACTCGGGGCCATGTTCAAGTTCTACAACGAAGCACGGAGTAAAGAGTAATGGCAGTAAACAGCCCTGGATTCAATCGACAGCTGACGTCTCGGCGCGGCGTTTCGGAGTTCCGCAACCTCGCAATCGGTACCCACGTCTTCCTGCTTTCGGGCCGGAAGAGCGTCCAGGCCCAGGTGGTCAGCACAGGCACGGTGAACCTCGCTTTCACCTTCGACCAGGGCGGGCTCGCGGACCTCGCCACGGGCACAGCCCCGGCACAGACGTTCCCAGCGACGGTGAATAGCCAGGTCTGGGCGGCAGGAGCCACGGCAGCAGCCGCTGAGAAGCTGGAGGGGCCAGTCAGGGCCATCCAGATCACGGTCGCCGCCACTGCGGTCAACCACATCACCCTAGCAGAGATAGATTAGGGCTGAGAGGCCCTGAGCGGGCCGGAGACGAGACGAGATGCTGAGCGCACTGACGACCAAGCTAATCATAGCGGGGGTGGTCCTGGCCGTACTGGGAGGGGTTGGGCTCTATATTCGGAGCATCATCAACGAAAATGCGGTCCTGCTGGGCAACCAGCGCCAGCTGGAGACCGCCCTGGAACTCAGGGTCGAGGAGGTTCTCATCCTCCAGGACCAGGCCAGGAGCAACCGCTTCCGGGCCATCGAGAGCCAGAAGCACATCCGGGCAGCTCAGGCCAAGGTAGACGACCTCGAAGAGCTGCTCTCCAAGCACGACCTCCCCCTCCTAGTCAAGCGGAAGCCCGGTCTCATGACCAAGGTCTTCGAGAGAGGGACCGCTGCGGTCCACACAGAGATAGAGGAGGCAGCCAATGCAACCCTCATCGACTAAAGGCGTAGCTCAAGGAGCTAAGTTGCTCCTGTTCATGCTCGCGGGGCTTGTTCTTGCCCTGGTGCTGGTGGGCTGTACCTCTGCGCCAGTCAAGGTCGAGGTCAGCCAGCACATCGCCATCGACTGCGGGGCGGAGCCCCTGGTTCAACGCCTGGTGCTGCTCCCGGTGCCGCCCGAAGCATGGTACGACCCCGAGACCAAGACAGCCTACGCTCGCATCACCATCCCCCACTACGAGAACGGAGCTGAGAACAACAAGCGAATCGTTCGGCATTTTGATAACCTCTCAGTCGTGATCAGACATTACCGCGACTGTATAGAGGACTTCAATGCCGTCAGATCGACCACCCCATAGTCCGTACAACGTACGCGTACGCATACGCGTATCGGATGAAGACGGTGCGCTTGCGTCGTACGCAACGCTCGGTCGTGCGGTCGGCTTCGCAGAGCTTAAAGTTCGTGAGCTGAACGCAAGGCTGATGCGTCATCGTACGGGGAGGGACAACCGTCTCCCCTATCGTACGTTTCGTTACGCGATGCCTATCCACAAGGTCAGCATGATCGAGATCAAGACCAACCCGCACGAGAACATCTGGGAGATTCGTATCGTTGGTGGCAGCTCTTTCATCGGCAGTATCTTATGGCAGCCGCAGGACGACATACGTTTTTCCAGGGACTTCACCCCCCGACTCAATTCTGCACGACAGATTAACAGGGCTGAGGGATTCGGTGGACCGTACGCTGTTAAGGAACACGGTGCCTGCGAAGCTAAGCTCTTCGACTGGAAAGGGAAACTACGAACCGTGGGTCCGGGCGGCGCACCGTTACCGAACCCAAGGCGCGACGTAATTACATTCGATGGTAATCCCGGTAGGCACCTTCACCGTGCTGGTGGTCGCAGCCCAGTTGAGTTCGTATTCAAGGATGGTGAGAAGTACGCACGCATGCCGACCATCGACAACAACGGTCGCATTGATTTTGATGGCTTCGCTGCTCCGGTGGATGAAGGAAGGCTCGGACTCAACTCCAACGTCATAGGTGGTTTCGCAATACAAGAAGACCCAACTACGGGCGAGCTGCGTGACGTTCTTATCATGAACACAATTAGGATCGGGGGCTCTCAGGGAATCCGGGAGTGGCGCGTGTTCTGGAGGCCCGCCGGTCGTGGTATGGCGAGCAACGGCGTCTTTCGTTTCGCTCAGACTCCGCAGGACGATGACAATAAGTGGCGTCCTATGGGTGTATTCGCTCTACCGAGCGACACGTCCTCCTCTCGTTTGGGTCGGAAGGACAGCTGGTTCTTCAATGAGAGCGGTACAGAAGCAGTGATTATGCTTCCTGTGAACGAGGTGGGGGACTACGCCGGTGCTCCGAGCTTCGTGCCTATACCACAGTACGGTGGCGTAAGTGCTAGTGCGGCTCGGAACGAGACGACAGTGGGGCTGGATGTGTTCCCGTTCTACTACAGAGAGGTCACCTTTTCTATTGACGCCTTCGCAAACACCAACGGGGTTGGTGAAGATCTAGGCGAAGTTACTCTCGATGTTGGGGGGCGCTTGGGTGCACCGATAACCGGGAACGCAACCACAAATGGCTCGGAGTCTTTCGGCGGACAAATCACCGAACGATGTGACACTGGTGCTCGTAGCGGTTCGCTTCAGGAGTCGGGGTCATCGACCCGTGAGGTGACTGTAGGTGGCGAAACGTCGTGGCAGGTTGCAGTAGACTATAGAGGAGACAGCAAAGTTCGGTTGTTCATGACGCTTGAAGCGGGTGGTACATCCGAGAATTTTTCGTACAACATAACGACCCCTGCAAACGACAATGCAACAGGAAGTGTCTCGCAGGGTAAGACCCAAAGCGCGACGTTCAGACTTACGGGGGCGGGTATCAATCTTGTTATTGGGGGCTACGAGTTTACTGACGGCACAACCATAACCGGACTCGGTGCTGGTCCGACTACTGGATCAAAGACCAGAACTTTCTCAAGCAAGGGAGGCCCAGTGACTAACTTCATAGGTAGTGATGGGCTGCCCTCACCACGGGGGAGCCTGCACATTCTCTGGCTAGATCTTAGAGAAGGGCTGATAGCGTATAACTATGTGAATGAGGTATCGTGGGACTCAAAAATAGGTATCTCTCAGTGGTTCAGTGGCGGCGGCGGAGGGGGCCAACCGGGACCCCTGCCTGCGGTGCCTAGTCACTTCTTTAGCGTCAGTAGTACACAAGGAACGAGCACAGGGTTTAATGGGTTTCGTCTAGTTAAAAATGGGAGTGTCATTGTAGAAAGACGATTCGAAGTACCCATGTCTGTCCCCTTCAGCATGTTTTCTTTCGGCGGTGTGGCACCGCTTGGTTTGAAACTAGAGTCCTTCGGTGGTTGCGCACAGCAAGACCCAGGCAGTACGCGAGTGCTGTCTTACGCCAGCGGGGTCGATCCACCCACGAGCAGCTCGCTTGTCAGCACTCCTATCGGCCCCTTTAGTATTGACAGCATAAACGGCGTCCCCAACCAGTTCAATGTCCTAACAGCCATTGGTATACAAGGACTCGGTGTGGACACGTCTGGCAACTTAGCGACTACGTGGAACCTTAGTGGATGGATAGACGGTTTCCTTGGGGTATCTCTGTTCGCAGCAGGGTCCAGCGCGTTCTGGCGTCCGTTCCGCGATGTGGACCCGGCAGACAGATACATCAACTTACTGACTGGGCTCACTGAGGACGAACTCCTGGCCCTCGTCAATTCTATCCAGCACACAGAACCTGGCCCGGATGGGTTGTGGGACGGCGTCAACGATACCGATATCATAGGTCTTCAAGCTGATGAGCAATGGAGGCTGTTCATCATCGGGATAATGTAGTGCCTACGGGACACGGACACATCGAGCTGGAGCGAGACTGGACACTCATGAGAAGGATCATCGCACCGAACGACGAGGCATACCCCATGTGGCTCCACATCAACAAGTGTGGGACCACCACGATGGCGTCGCTGCTCCGGAAGATCCCAGGTGGGGTCAATGCCCACTTCCTCCACGACTACCCGGCGCACCGGGAGGTGGTCTGCATGTGGCGGGACCCGGCTGAGCGGATCGAGAGCACCTACCGGATGTACACCAGCCAGAGGGTCCACGGCTGGGAGCACCGGTCCTGGCCCGACTTCATCCACCACATCTGTGAGAACAGGACGCTGAAAGACCCCCATATGACCCCCCAATATGAGGTCGCCACCAGCAAATATGGTAGGTTTGTCCCTGACCGAGTGTTAAGATGGGAGTGGTCTGAGGTCCAAGAGCTGTACGGCATCGCGCCAGAGGTGCATAATCACACCCCTGGAGAACCCCAGCAGTGGACCGATGAGCTGCGAGTGGTGTTTGAGAAACGATTTCAGCTGGACTACCTAGTGTGGGCTGGCGCTCTGAGGTAAACAAATGGCTACTCGTGAAGAAACACTCCGAGATCTACGAACACGCGGCGAAGTTACGACGCGTGACATGGGCATCATGCTCGACTACGTTGACCAGGAGGTCAGCACAGCGGTCGCCGCACATATCGTTGTCCAAGACGAAGGCACCCCCATTGCAGGGGCTCCTCACGATACTCTGAACTTCGTCGGCGGGGTCATCGTAGCCAGCGACGCTGGCAGCGGAGTAGCCACCATCACCCTCACGGTGAACCCCAGCTCGCTCATCGAGGACGCTGACAGTGATACCAGGGTCCGGGTAGAGGCTTCTGCTGACGAGGACATCGTCCGCATCGACACCGGTGACAACGTAACAGGCTACCCGGCGCAGGCTAATGCGCTGGTGTTCAGTTCAGGACAGTTCACTCTCGCCCTCCCCGCTGCTGACGTCGCCACTACAGTTGGCGGAGCTATCGACCTCACGGCAGGTGACGGTCTCACGACTGGCGTCGGTGGCGCAGTTAACATCACTTCGGGCGGAAGTAGTGGTGCTAGCTCTGGTGCGATCAACATACTCGGTGCCCCTGGTGCTGCGGTCGCAGCAAATATTAGAGGCGGCATAGTTTCAATCGCTAGCGGAGATGCTGATGCCCTCTCCACCGCAAGCGGAGCCCAGCTGAACCTCGATGCCGGTAATGCCGGTGCCGGAGGTAGCGGTGGCGGTGGTGATATCCGTCTCACGGCGGGTGCATGCGGCGCAGGCACCGGAGTTGGCGGCGATATCATCCTCCAATCGGGTCAGGCCGGTACGGCTGCTGGTTCCGCAGGCGGCGGTATCTCACTGAACACAGCGTTCGGTGGTTTCATTGGCGGCAGCGGCGGAGACATAAATTTCTCCTGTGCTTCGGGCGTCGCTACCGGTCGCGGTGGACTGGTTCTCATGGTAGCAGGACAAGGCGGCGGCACTGGCGGCGGTGGAGACGGTGGTTCCGTCACGCTCCGTGCAGGTGCAGCCGGGAACGGAGGCAGCGGTAACGGCGGTGACTTCACCATCGCAGCCGGTGACACACAAAGCGGTACTTTGTCCGGTAACCTCCTACTTGAAGGCGGCGGTACACTCGATAGCGGTAACAACGATGGCGGAACGGCCACCCTGATAGGTGGTGATGCTGGTTCGCTGACTGCCACAGGTGCTGGCGGTGCAGCCTTTGTCACTGGTGGCGTCGGAGGTAATACCTCCGGTATAGGTGGCGCAGTCAACATCACGTCAGGTGCGGGTATCGGATCGGCAATCGGAAGTAGCTCCGGCGCAGTCACCATGCGCGGTGCAGACGGTCCTGCGCAGCTCAATTCCCAAGCCGGTACAGTCACAGTCGAAAGTGGCGACAACAATGCTGCTTCGTCCAGTGCTGGACCCGACCTGAACCTCAATGCCGGTAACTCCGGTGCCGCAGGATCAGGCACTGGCGGCGGTGTTCGTATCAGGGGTGGTACTGGTGCAGCAGGCACTGGCACAGGTGGTCAGGTCACCATAGCAGCGGGGCAAGCCGGTACAGCTGGCGGCGCATCAGGCGGTATCGTCTCAATAACTACGGGGATCGGCGGCATTTCAGGTGGTTCGGGCGGTGCCATGAACGTCACGCTCGGCGTGGGTGTCGGCACTGGACCGGGTGGTAATGCTGTTTTCGCAGCGGGGGCAGGCGGAAGCACCGACGGTCCCGGTGGTGACTTCACGATTAGTTCGGGGAATGCGGGGGGAGGCGGCGACGGCGGAGACATGCTCCTTGAAGGTGGTCGCGGAGGTCTCGATGGACTCGCTGGCACAGCAACTCTCCAAGCCGGAAACGCATCCGCTGCTGGCGGAACTACTATTGGCGGAGCTGCCAGCCTCGTGGCTGGCGCTGCTGGCAGCGCTACAGGCACAGGTGCAGGTGGTGCTGCTATCGTCACAGCTGGTGACGGCGGCGCGACCTCCGGGACTGGCGGCGCGGTTCTTGTCACAGCCGGTGCTGCACTAGGCGGAAATGAAGATGGTGGCGCAGTCACTATAACTGCTGGTCTTGCTTCACTCGCAGGAAACGGCGGTATTGCTACTCTCGCTGGTGGTAATGCCCAGTCCAACCCTGGTGCAGCCACTGTTGTTGGCGGTGAAGACCTTGGAGGAGCCAATAGCGCTGCGGCCAATCTCTTAGGTGGTCCCGGTAATGTTGGCAACGAAGGCGATGGTGGTACCGCTAACGTCAGAGCCGGTGCGGGTCAAGGAGCTGGTGGAGGCGGTTCGGTCACTATGCAGGGTGGAAACTCTGGAGCTACCGGTATTGCTGGTCAGGTCCGGATCGAGGGTGGCTTCAGCGTCAGCACAGCCGGTGGCCTGACAGAGATCAAAGGCGGGGAGGCATCATCCACCACTCAATCCGGTGGTAATCTCGATCTCATTGGTGGAGAAGGAGGCATCGGTGCCGACGTCAATATCACTGGTGGGCGATCTGCTCAGGCTCCTAATGTGGGCGGTGACGTCAACATCTTGGGTGGCCCAGCTCAGGTTTCGAATGGTGTAGGCGGCGCAGTTACTATTACAGGTGCTGTCGGCGGTACTACCCTCGGAGCAGGTGGCGCAGTCACCGTTGGTGGTGGTGCTGCTTCTGGTGGTAACCAAGTTGGCGGTGTGCTCAACCTGAACGCTGGTAACTCAAACGGCTCAGCGCAGGGTGCTAACGTCCTCATCAACGGGGGCGACGGTGGACTCACAGGTGTCGGTGGTCTCGTAAACATCACGGCTGGTCCCGGTGGCGGCACGTCAGGCAACGGTGGTAACTGCACCGTGCGAGGCGGTACTGCGACGGACGGCAACGGTGGCGACTGCTTCGTGATTGGCGGAGTCGCTGTTGGAACGAACCGGCCTGGCGGCGACGTCAGTCTGACCGGTGCAGCCGGTACCGGATCGGCGGTCGGCGGCAGAGTTAATCTCGACGGCGGTACAGCGGGTCTCACGGGTGTCGGTGGTGAAATCGGCATCAAGGGTGGTGACGGTGGTGCCACGTCAGGTGCAGGCGGCGAAGTCTTCCTCAACGGTGGTGACCTCGGCGGTAGTTCAGACCCAGCCGACAACGGCGTAGTAGAAGTACGCGGCGCACTCGGCTACCAGATTCAGGCTGGCGGCACAGTCACCAGCGCGACTGACTTCGATCCGGACGATGGCCTCATGATCCATTGGACCTTCGGTGCGGCGGCGACGGCAGAGGTAGGCTTCACGGCTTGCAAGACCTTCGGTATCGAGCTGACCATGGAGATCACGAACGCTGGGCAAGGCACCCTGACCTGGGGCGCGGAAGTCCAGTGGGCTGGTGGCGTAGAGCCGGTCTTCACAGCAGCGGGCGTCGACCTTCTCAAATTCTACACGCGAGACGGCGGAACGACCTGGATAGGTTGGGCAGTCGCTCTGGATGTTAGCTAATGCCGACACGAACTGAAGTCATTCAAGCACTGAGAGCTAGGGACGTCTACCGTACGGAAGACCTGGCTCTCATGCTCGACTATCTGGAGCAGGAGTCGGGGGGCAGTAACCCAACGCTCCGTGCGAACTTGGAGGGCGACCTCCACAACCACGACGTGATCAGTCCCAAAGGGCTGGAGCGCATCTACGACTACGTCCAAGACCTGGGCGCAGCTGCGCTTACAAAGAGAGAGTTCCTGGGCGGTGTCCTGTCGCGAGATAACCTGTCGCGCAGACTTGTCAACTACATCCTCGACCTGGTTGACGGAGGAGATTGGACATTCCCTCTCGCGGCGAAATGTACTCACTGGTGGGACGCTACGGACATTAGCTCACTGTATTCGACCCATGATATCGACGTCACTCAGACGTTCATAGCGACTCCTGGCAATGTCATCACTGCGGATGGGCAGGTTGTTTCGCTCGCTCAAGACAAGGGGTACCCCATCAGTAGCAGGATAGACCTGCATACTACGGAGACCCTCGGTCAATTCTACGATACCGATCTCATTGCTTTGGGTACGCTCACTGGTAATGGTTTTCGAAACGCAGTCGGAACGTCACAGGCAGGAGGTAGTCTGAGAGAGCCTTTGCTTGATGACCTACCGATGTCGTATGCCTGCGTCTTCCGCATAGTCGATAACACTACCTCGGCATTCCTAATGGCTTTCGATGGTACGCGGCTTGGCTTCATTCTTCTCGGCGGGAGCCAACAGATACGCTTCGACAACCCCATCACGGACACGACGATCCCGACAGTAGTAGCGAACAACACAACGTATGCGATCTTCGGCACTGTACGTGCGGACAACACGTTCGAAGCGTGGGCTAACTGGCATGCCGGGAGCGTATCAGGATCGGGTGTACCCTCAGCTTCCAGTGGAGGCGATTGGGCATTCGGCGCTTCTGACCGGAGTGGTAACTTCGATCTCGTCGGTGGTGTTGCAGAGGGGATGCTGTGGAGAGGCTTCGACGAAACCGACAGCCGTCTCGCCGACTTCCAAGCCTACACTGCAGCCAAGTACAGTATCGTTTGGGCCTAATGCCAACACTCGATCAAGTCATTGCATCCATCCAGGCTCGTGACGAGCTACATCGTCGCGACGTTCGGAAGATCTTGGAGTACACCGACCAGGAGGTCGCTGTCGCTATCGGCGGACACGACAATCTCGGAGATCACACTGCGACCGAGTCCCTGAAAATGCAGGGCTTCGACATTGATGGCGTCGTACTTATCAACGGGGCAAACTCTGCGAACGGTATAGATGCAGACGACCTTGTCATCCAAGCTGGCAGTCCAGCGGGCGCTAGCACAGCTGATGGTGCTGAAATACAAATCATCGGAGGTGCTTCTCAAGACCTTGGATCGGCGGGTGACGTTAGAATCACCGGTGGTCTAGGAGACCGCACGGCAGGCGGCGCGATTCTTATCACTGCTGGCTCTATCCAGAACGGCACCGCCGCTACCGGTGGTGTTGTCACGATCCTCAGTGGAACAGGCGGCACGTCTGGGCCTAGTGGCTCAGTAAACCTCAACTCTCCTACACCCTTGGGTGGTTCAGCCAATGCTGGAAAAGTTAGCTGCCGTCCAGGAGCTGGTGGTATTGGCGGTGGAACCGGTGGTCTTTTCGAAGTGCTCTGCGGCGGCGGTCAAGGAGGAGGAGGCGGCGGCGCGGTCAGCATCTCAGCTGGTCCAGGCACGGCTAATGGCGCGGGTAACGGTGGCATAGCCACTATCACAGCTGGTAGCGGCGGCGTTGGCACCGGTACCGGAGCGGGTGGAGATACGTTCATTACTGGTGGCGACGGCGGTAGTGCGTCAGGCAACGCTGGCGATGTCAACATCAAGGGTGGAGACGTAGTCTCCGGAACACACGGTGTGGTCAACCTCCAAGACGGCAACGGAGTCACCGTGGGTCGGTTCGACGAGGACAACACGGCTCTGAACACTCGCTTCATGCTCTACGACGTGGACAACGCGACACTGGAGCGGGTTAGTGTCGGTGTCATAGACAGCGGCGGCGCGGGCTTCAAGGTACTTCGCATTCCGAACTAGGCCCCATTCGGGGACGTCTGAACATAAAAATAGGCGTGTCAATTAAGACACACCTTAGTAGATTGTCTTGTTCATACCGGCTATGCCGGGGTTCCCTACCGCTACCTTGATACCATCACTCACACACTGAGCGACGCTGCGGCTGTCGTACATACGATGAACGAGGACGTACCAGTCCCGGCGTTCACTGGACTTAATTTTCTTACGGGCCTTGGCATTCATTCTCAATTCTCTTAGCAGGTGTGCCTAACACGGACGTAAGATGGTCGGCGAGACAGTACAGACAATAGTTATGAGTCCCTCCTGGATTAGTTCCAGCAGAGGGGATATAGATGTTCATGGCCTGCTCCCCGATGAAGCCATGTGTATCGCAATCAAACACTGGGGGAGAGCTGATCTTAAATGATTGGCTGCTCATCCACACGTCCCCTTCACCATGCAGGCTATCATGTCGTTGGTCTTCTTCCTGTCGATCACCACGGTGAGTGGGTTCATTGCAGTGGGGACGTACTGAGAGATCTCAGGCCACGCGTTGGTCAGCTTCTCGGTCGTTGTGCATGCCCTGAGCTGCTCCGACACCTTGTTCGATAGCTTCTTCACGTCGTTCTCGAAGTCCTCCCACCTGTCTGCATGGCTGACGAGTTTCGTGAGCAGTGCTTTCTTGAAGGTCTGCCTGGGGATGCAGTGCGGCTTGCCGGTGGGCTCAGTCTGCTTGCTAGTCATGGAGCACCCTCTGCTCCATCGTACCTGCTCACCGTAGTACGGTATGAGATTCACCTGAGCATGGAAGTGGAAGTGGAAGTTGTCATGCTTCTCTCCCAAGCGACCGAGATGCACGTGCATATAGGTTGAATGCTCTTGCAGGTGGTTGGGGAGCGTCAGGTATTGATCTTTGAAGTCACCTAGGAACGCGTCCCTGACCTGGAACGAGAGAGCGGCTTGTTCCTTTGCCAGCACATCGCCTCGTGCCTTGAAGGTTGCTCTAACAAGAGACTTTACAATCTCGCTGCGGATAGGATTAGTTAGTCGTGGCATTTGTCATTACCTCATTTAGAACGTCGACACGCATCTCAAGTATCTCTCCCTGCGTGAGTTCCGCGATGGCGATCTCTTCGATGCACGCCTCGAAGCCGTGTTCGTTGTACCCATACTCCGCGTCTTCGAGTGACTCTCGCTCTACGCCCTCTCCTGTGCTACCGAACAGGTCCATCGCTTCGCTGTGTGAGATGTTGAAGTGTCGAGCGAGGTCGTGAGTGCTGAAGCCCTTGATGGATGTGTACTGTGGGTCCCATGGTATGAACCTGCGGTCCTGCTCTGACATCATGAGGTACCAGCCTGCGAGGCATCCCTTACGCCCGCAGTCGTGCTTGTCGTTGATGATGTTGCAGTTCTTTTCGTAGATCATATCGTACGTCGCGAAGTCGAGGATAGCAGGAT